>Ga0066859_10000891_pt1 | contig 9336 bp, 5 predicted proteins | sample ETNtaG_16_FD_65600 | JGI IMG/M metagenome (GOLD analysis project Ga0066859, IMG submission 65600) | Marine microbial and viral communities from oxygen minimum zone, Eastern Pacific Ocean - ETNP201406SV199 | ecosystem: Environmental > Aquatic > Marine > Oceanic | place: Pacific Ocean: Eastern... | reverse complement strand
GACTGGAGATTCATGTTAGTACGCAGGCTAGTGTTTCTAATTCTGAGGCTGCTAACTTTTATTATAAGCTGGGGGCTAGGAGGTGCGTGTTGGCTAGGGAGTGTACATTGGAGCAAATTAGAGAGATTAAGAAGAGTACAAGGATGAAGATTGAGGTTTTTGCGCATGGAGCTATGTGCGTTTCTGTTTCAGGGAGATGTTTTATTTCACAGTTTCTTTATGGAAGGTCTGCTAATAGAGGAGATTGCATACAGCCTTGCAGGAGAAGCTATGATAAGTATCTTTTGAAGGATAAAGAGGAGGATAAGGAGCTTGTGCTTGGGAATGATTATGTGATGAGTCCTAAGGATTTATGTACATTGCCTTTTTTGGATAAGATTCTTCCTTTTGTTGATGTGTTGAAGATTGAGGGCAGAGCGAGGAATCCTGAGTATGTTGGGGTTGTTGTTAAGGCTTATAGAGATGCGGTTGAGGCTATTGGTGATGGAAAGTTTACAAAGGAGTTTGTTAAAGGAAAGATGAAGAAGTTGCATGAGGTTTATAACAGAGGGTTTTCTTCAGGATTCTTTTTGGGGAAGCCTATTAATGAGTTTACTGATGATTATGGTTCTAAGGCTGAGAAGAGGAAGGTTAATCTCGGTGTTGTAAAGAATTATTATAGGAAGGTTGGAGTTGCTGAGATTAAGATTAATACTAATGAGGTTAAATTAGGAGATACTGTTATTATTATAGGGGATACTACTGGTGTTGTTGAACAGACTGTTGGTTCTATTGAAATCAATCATAGACCTGTGAAGGCTGCTGGGAAAGGTAAGAGTGTTGCGGTTAAGGTTGAGAAGGTTGTCAGGAAGAATGATAGGGTTTTTCTTTGGAAGTAAAATTGTATGATATTCGAGAACACAACCTTTATAAATAAGTAAATTTGAAGCAGGGTATGGGGAAAAGAGATGTTAGAAAAGATAGGATAAGAAAAAAGGATGTTGCAAAAAGAGTTGCTTTGTTGGGTATTATATTATACGTTTTTCTGTTGAGCATACAGTTGATGAGCGGCTCGTTTAAGATGTTTGGCAGAGGGTTTGCAGAGAGTATTATTCCTTTTACTACGAATCCTTTGGTGGGACTTTTTATTGGCATCTTGGCAACTTCTATAGTACAGAGTAGTTCGGTTACTACTTCTATTATTGTTGGATTGGCAGCTAGCGGTGCACTGACAATAACGAATGCAATTCCTATTATTATGGGAGCTAATATTGGCACTAGCATTACAAGCCTGATGGTTTCATTGGCGCATATTACAAGGAAAGAGGAGTTTAGAAAAGCGTTTGAAGTTGCTACTGTTCATGATTTTTTTAATTTTATTGTTGTGCTTGTTTTATTGCCTTTAGAGGTTTATTTTCATATTTTAGAAAAAGTTGCATTGTTTATGACACAATTTTTTGTAGGCTCTAATATGAATCTTCAGTTTACAAGCCCGTTGAGTTATATTATTAAGCCTGTTGCAAGTTTTATTCAGGTGAGCTTGTTGAATAATGCTATTGTTGTATTGATTGTTTCATTGATTTTGTTGTTTTTTTCATTGAAGTATTTTGTGGATATAATTAAGCCGTTAGCAGAGTCTAAGTTTAAAGTATTGCTGGAGGAACATGTATTCAAGACGCCGTTAAGGAGCTTTTCTTTTGGGTTGATACTGACTATTGTTGTACAGAGCAGCTCGGTTACTACTTCTTTGTTGGTGCCGTTGGCTGCGGTGGGTATTCTGACTCTTGAAAGATTGTTTCCATTTGTTTTAGGAGCTAATGTTGGCACAACGTTTACAGCTTTATTGGCTTCTTTGGTTACTGGTTCTCCAGCAGGGATTGCTGTTGCGTTTGTTCATATTTTGTTTAATACGTTTGGAGCTGCTATTGTTTATCCGTTTAGAAAGATTCCTTTGGGATTGTCAAAGTGGATTGCCCATTTGTCTTTTAGGTATAGGGTTGTGCCTTTTGTGTATGTTGCTTCTGCGTTTTATATTCTACCTAGTTTTGTGATTTTTGTGTTGCACTAGATTTCTGTCCCATAAAGTAGGATAAGGGTAAGATATTTAAATGAAAAGGCTTTTTCGGTTAGTTAGGTGATATGACATGAATATTTCAATTATGGGTACAGGATATGTAGGATTAGTTGCAGGTACGTGCCTTGCAGATATGGGCAATGAAGTTATTTGCGTTGATGTTAATGAAGAGAAGATAAAATATCTGAATGAAGGCGGAGTTCCTATATATGAGCCTGGCTTGAAGGATATGTTAGATAGGAATAGAAAGGAAGGAAGAATTAGTTTTACTACTGATGTTAAGAGCGCTGTTGAAAAGTCAAAAGCTATTTTTATTGCTGTGGGCACTCCCCCTGGAAAGAATCATGAAGCAGATCTTACTTTTGTTAAGCAGGTTGCTGCTTCTGTTGGCAAATATATGAAGGATTATCTTGTTGTTATTGATAAGAGTACTGTTCCAGTAGGGACTGCTGATATTGTGGCTGAGACTATTAAAGAGAATCAAGAGAGTCCGATAGAGTTTGATGTGGTTTCTAATCCGGAGTTTCTTAAAGAGGGAGAGGCGGTTAATGATTTTACATGCCCTGACAGAATTGTTATTGGTACTGAGTCTGATAGAGCTAAAGAGGTTATGGAAGATATTTATAAGGGCATTGTGAGGACTGATAAGCCTATTCTTTTTACTGATGTTAGGAGCGCTGAGATGATTAAGTATGCTAGCAATGCGATGCTAGCTACAAGGATCTCGTTTATGAATGAGATTGCGCAGCTTTGCGAGAAGGCAGGGGCTGATGTTAAGATGGTTGCTAAGGGTATGGGTCTTGATAGGAGAATTGGGCCTAGGTTTTTGCAGGCTGGTATTGGCTATGGTGGGAGCTGTTTTCCAAAGGATGTTAATGCGCTTTATGAGACTATGAAGTCTCATGGGGTTAATAGCCTGGTGCTTGATGCTGTTGAAAAGGTTAATCATGAGCAGAAGAAGTCTTTGCTACCTAAGATTAAGAAGCTTGTTCCTGATCTTAAAGGAAAGAAGATTGCTTTGTGGGGGCTTGCTTTTAAGCCTAAGACTGATGATATGAGGGAAGCACCTTCTTTGGTGATTATTGAACAGCTTCAGAATGAAGGGGCTGAGGTTGTTGCTTTTGATCCTGAAGCGGAGAAGACTGCAAGAGAGTTGGTGAAGAATGTGGAGTTTGCAAAGGACCCTTATGATACGCTTAAGGATACGGATGCGCTTGTTATTGCGACTGAATGGAATGAGTTTAGAGATCTTGATAAGGAGAAGATGAAAGGTTTGATGAAGAGTCCTAATATTATTGATGGAAGGAATGTTTATGAACCAAAGGATATTAAAGAGGCAGGGTTTAATTATATTGGTGTTGGAAGAGGAGTTTAGATTTAACCCATATAACTTGGCTTTTCTTCTTTCATTTGGTTTGCTCTTGCCTGCTTGAAGAAGTCCCGTAGTTCTTCATAGGATTTTGCTATTTCTTTTGTGACGGATGGCTTTACCTTTTTTAAGGCTTCACTGAAATCATTTTTTATGACTTCTTTTGATTTTATGTCTTTTCTTAAAGTGATTATGGCTGCTTCACGGCAGATTGATTCTATGTCTGAGCCAGTGTAACCATCAGTTTTTTTGGATAAGTCTTTTATGACTGACTGCTTCTCATCATTTATTTCTTTTAGTAAAGGAATTAGTTTACTAAAGTCATAATCTTTTTTATTGTTTGTTTCAGGTTTATTGTTTTCCTGAATGATGATGGATTTGATGATAGTTTTGTATGCTTTTAATAATTCGATTTCTTCCCCGTTTTTCTTGACATCTGTTGATAGGCCTGATAAATGTTTTTCAAATATTTTTGTTGAAAGACCTTTAATGGTTTCTCTTAGCTGAGTTGATAGGGTTTTATTCATTAAAGGTATGTTGGTGGTGTGCACTTTAAATATTTCCTGCCTTGTTTTTTCATCTGGAGCTGGCGTTAAGATTATTCTGTCAAATCTGCCGGGTCTTAGTATGGCTGGGTCAAGGATGTCAGGCCTGTTGGTTGCACCTATGATCACTACGTCGTTTATGTCTTCCAGACCGTTCATTTCTGTTAGCAGAGCTTCTACTGCGCTCATCCCGCCATGGTGCGAGCTAGTGCCAATGTCTCTTCTGTTTGCAATGGAGTCTATTTCATCTATGAAGACTATAGTGGGGCTGACTTGCCTTGCTTTTTTGAATAGTTTTCTTACTAGTTTAGGCGTTTCATTGACCCACTTTGAGAGTACCTCAGGGCCTTTGACTGAGATGAAGTTGGCTTCTGACTCGTTTGCAACAGCTTTTGCAAGCATTGTCTTGCCTGTGCCAGGAGGACCATAAAGGAGTATTCCTTTAGGGGGTTTTACTCCTAAGTTTTTGAATGAGTCAGGGTATTTGAGAGGCCATTCTACTGCTTCTTTTAAATCCTGCTTTACTTCTTCCAAGCCGCCAACATTGTCCCATTTTACATTTGGAACTTCTACTAAGACTTCTCTCATTGCTGAGGGCCTTACAATTTTGAGGGCATTATTGAAATCATTTCTGGTGATTCTTAACTTTTCTAATAGTTCTTTAGGGATTGCTTCTTCTTCTTCCAGCTTTAGGTCAGGTAGCACTTTTCTTAATACAATCATTGCTGCTTCCTTACATAAGGCTGCTAGGTCTGCCCCTACGAATCCATGAGTTATGTTAGCGATTTCTTTTAGATTGACATCCTTGGCAAGAGGCATGTTTCTTGTATGAATTTTAAGCACATTGAGCCTGCCTTTTTTGCCAGGGACTCCTATTTCTATTTCTCTGTCGAATCTGCCAGGCCTTCTTAAAGCTGGATCTATTACGTTAGGTATGTTTGTGGCAGCAATTACTACTACTTTGCCCCTGCTTTTTAGGCCATCCATCATTGCTAATAACTGGGCTACTACTCTTCTTTCTACTTCGCCATGGACTTCTTCTCTTCCTGGAGCGATTGCATCTATTTCATCTATGAAGATGATGGAAGGGGCATTTTTTTCTGCTTCATCAAATTTTTCTTTTATGTTTTTTTCTGACTGACCATACCATTTGCTCATGACTTCAGGACCGTTTATTAGTATAAAGTGCGAGTTGGTTTCGTTTGCTACAGCTTTTGCTAGTAGAGTCTTGCCTGTGCCGGGAGGACCATGTAATAGTACGCCTTTTGGGGGTTGTATGCCTAGCCGTTCAAAGACTTCAGGATGTTTTAAGGGCAGTTCTACCATTTCCCTTATTTTTTTTATTTCTGTTTCCAAGCCGCCGATGTCTTCATAAGTTACATCAAAGGTTTTTTCTTCTTCTACTTCAACGGCTTCAGGATTGAATTCTACTTCTGTTAAGTCTGAAACGATTACAGATTCTTTAGGGAGTGTTGAGACTACAATGAATTTTATGTCGCCAAAGCCAAAGCCCATCATGCTTTCATCAAAGACAGAGAAGATGTCGTCAAAGAGAGGAGAGTCTGACATGGTTCTTCTTCTCCTGCCAGTTCCGCCTAGTGAAATAATGTCTCCTGTTGCAAGCGCTCTTCCAAGAAGGCCTTGTTTTATCATGTCAGGAGGAGCTCGTATTACCATGCCTTTTTTTGCGGGTGCTATTACTATTTTTTTGGCTTCTTTGATGTCTGCTTTTTTTACAGCGACAAGTTCGCCTATGCCTGTTTTTGCGTTTCTTCGCATGATACCGTCTAGTCTTATTATGTTTAACCCGATATCTCCTGGGTAGGCCCGGTCAACTATGCCTACAGTTTTTCTTTCTCCTTCTATTTCTACAATGTCGCCTGGCTTTACACCAATGGTTCTCATGAAGTTGGAGTCTACCCTGACTATGCCTTTGTTTACATCATCCTGAATTGCTTCTGCTACTTTAAATCTTAGTTCTTTGTTGACCATGATTTACCCCAAAATGAGGTAAGAAGGGTTGTTTTATAAAGTTTATGGAACAAAGAAATATAGGTTGTATTTTCTTTATAAGAGGCTCAAGAGCCTATTTTATTCTATTTAACAAGAGAAAAATATTTAAGTGAACTTCTGTTCTCGAGGTATGTGGAAATAGATAAATACCAAACTAAAGGAAGTAACAGGTTTCCTGTGGGGAAGGTTGTGCTTACATGCAGTTATAATAATACAGAGAATCGACAGGAAACGATAGATACGCAGATAGAGAATGAGAGAAAGTCAGGGAAAGAGCCTAATTATCTTCTTCTTAGGGATGAGGATGAGCCGTTTTTTTTGAAGTTTAATGTTCCTTTGTTTGTAGTTGGTAGTGATGGGAGAAAGTATAGTGTTCCGCTTTTTGCGTTTCCTTTGTATGATGTTTATAAGGCTGGATTTGAAGATGTTTCTGTTGTTGGATATAAGGATACTGGAGAGATGTCTGAGATGTTTTCTGAGTTTTTTGGTGTGAATAAGAATCAAAGGGTGGAGTTTGTTGATGAAGGACCTTTGGAAGAATGCTCTTATTCTAATACTATGAAGAGAGCTATGGCTAGTCTTCAACCAGAACCTGATGATGTTTGCCTTCTGCTGCCTGGAGATTTGCCGGTTATTAATACAAAGGCATTCAGGTATGATAAGGATGTTAAAGATCATGAGCTTGTTGTGGAGTTTAATACATTAGGGTTGACGGGACAACATTTCCCAAGGAATTATCATTGGGCTGTTAGGTATAGAGTAGATGATGTGAAAGCTGCCAGAAAGATGATACTTTTAGAGTCTCTTGATGATGCGTTAAAATATGATGATTTTGAGGATTCTAATGGGAGAATTGGGATTCCTTCTAAGGAATGCAACCCCTGGCTTATGAATCTTTATAAGATTATAAATAAAGGCAGGATGGGAGCAAGCATATGTGACATAGGCTATGAAGGAAGGAAGGCTTATTCCAAGAAAGGATGGTCACAGGGAGATATGCTTAAGAAGACTCTTATTGAAGAGGACGGCAAGCTATCGTTAAATAGGGTTGCGCACTTTTTAGATATTATAGGGGTCAAAGGAGGTATAGAAATATTGCGTTATTTATTTACTGTTCTGCCTGAAAAGAAATTTTTACATTTAGAGAGGCTGGAAAGTCTTATAACTTTTGATGTGGAGACTGCTGAAAGATTGTTTGCGTATGCTTTTAGCAGTGAGCAGACAAAGATAAGAACAAGAGTAAAGCCTTCACCGCAACCAGGAGGCATATTGGATTGTGATTCTATACAGGATGTTGTTTTTATGCAGGCTATGTTGGATAAGGATCCTGAGGTGTATCCTCATATTAAAGAGCTTGCTGAACTTGGCAGGTATGTAGGGAATAGATGGGGTGTGGAGTTTACTGATGGCTGGATTGAGAGAGCTAATGATATTTTTGAAGAGTATGAGTTTGATGCGCAGTATAGGAAGGATGGAACTATTGATCAAAAAATATTTTCTGAAGAATTAATAGAAAAAGAGATTAGGATGTTTAAGTATTATTGGGATAAAGTATTTACTAAAAAAGGTACTAAAAGAAAAGTGAGGTAGGCTTATTCTTCTGTTAACACTCTTTTTACAGATGGTGATATTACCAATAGTTCTTTTCTGTTTTTCTTGCCTGCAATGAGTATTGCTTTTTTCTTTTTTAGTGAGGATATGCTTCTTCTTGCTGTGCTGACAGATATTTTTAGGGTTTTGGCTACGGTGTCAACGGTTACCCTGTCATAGTCTATCAAGAATCTTAACAGCCTTTCCTGAAGTTCTGAGAATTGCTTACTTGAGAAGGAGCTTATTTCGTCTGCCTGTTTTTCAAAAGCTCTTACATTGATTTTATTTTGTTCCAATATCTCTTTTGCTGCATAGTATGAGATAAAATAATTGTCCCGGTCTATGGGGTTTATGTCTTTGAACCTTCTGTGATGGAAGTCAAAGATCATGTCTGTGTATTCCAATAGCCTTCTGGCATTGCCGTCAGCGCATTTGATAAGAAGGTTTAGTGCGTCCTCACTTAGCCTGGTGAGGTAGTTTATGCCTGTTTTTTTGTTTTGAAGCCTTCTTTTTAATATTTCTTTCATTTCTTCTTCGTCTAAGGTTTTGAGTGTTATGATTCTGTTGCCTAGCCTGTCCTTGAAAGAGTCTGAAACGTTTTTTAATTGTCTGTTGATTTGAGCAATGACTATGCTTTTGATTTTATTGTCTCCCCTATTTTCCCATTTACCTCTTGCTTCAAGAATTAGTCTTGGGTCGGTTGCCTGGAATTCGTCTATGATTAGTACTGGCTTGTTTTTGGGAAATCTTCTAAGGCTTATCATGTCAAAGAAGCTTTTTTTGTTTGATATTGCTTGTTCAAGATTGAAATCAGGTGGAAGATCTTGGGCATCAAGGTAGATAAAGGAGTAGCCTTTTAGCTCTTTTTGCATTTTGTGGAGTAAGGATGTTTTGCCTGAGCCAGTTAAGCCGTTGAGAAAGCAGATTTCTTCTTTTACAATATGGTTTTTTAGCTGCTCTTCTTCTTCATCTAACCCAACAAGGTTAGGGTTGGGCCGTGCATCTAAAGGATTTCCTCTGAATTTGAGTTTTTTGTGCCAGGGTAACATTCTTTTTTGAATTAGAATTAAGTAAATCTGAGAAGTTACTGTTTATATAGTTTTCTATAATAAAAATAAGAATTGAAACAAAGAATAACTAAAATAGAATTAAGATACTTTACCTGCTAGCGTCTGACTGCCTTTCTCCTTCGTTCTTCTTTGCTATTGCGTTGGAGTTTGGGCTGCAGTTGTATGCATTGATGATTTCGTCTACTAAGCAGGTTATCATGGATACCTTTTTTCCAAAGGATTTGTGGAATGCTCCCTGTACCATGTATCTTAAGGCAAGGTCTATTCTTCTTTGAGGAGCGCATTCTACAGCTTTTGGATATCTGGCTCCGCCATATTCTATTGTGAGAATTTCTTCTCTTGGCGCAGCGTTTTCTATTGCTTTGACGAATACTGCTATTGGATTTTTTTTGGTTTTAATTTCTATTTGTGTGAAAGCTTTTTCAACGATGTCATAAGCAGTGTTTGATTTTCCTGTGATGTTTGAACTGCTTTTGAAATGCTTCTTTCCCTTATGTCCAGGAATCATTAGCTTATTGATTAATCTTTCAACTATGAAGATTTTGCTTTTGTGGAACCTGCTGCCAGCATATCTTGCACCTGTTTTGGGGACTATCTTAGGCTCAAGAGTGATATAATTTATTAAGCCAGGGTCTTCTACTTTAATGTCTTTTACGTCCCATTTGTTGAATACTTTTAGTGCTGTCATCTCTGTCT
>Ga0066859_10000885_pt1 | contig 9361 bp, 9 predicted proteins | sample ETNtaG_16_FD_65600 | JGI IMG/M metagenome (GOLD analysis project Ga0066859, IMG submission 65600) | Marine microbial and viral communities from oxygen minimum zone, Eastern Pacific Ocean - ETNP201406SV199 | ecosystem: Environmental > Aquatic > Marine > Oceanic | place: Pacific Ocean: Eastern... | reverse complement strand
GATTCTTCAGGCGCTGACTGAGTTATCGCCACTGCTCCAGCTCACGCTCCAGGCGGGCTACGTAGTCGTCAGCGTTTGCCTGTTCGGCAGCTGGCTGCCCGTCCGCGGGCTGCTGCTTGCGCCGGATATTGCGAATAAAGCGCAGCACGAAAAATGCGCTAACAAGAAAGGCGACCGGCGGCAGTGCCCAGAATAGCGCGTTGAACCCCTGCGTCGGCGGCTGCGCCAGCACGCGTACGCCATATTGATTGGAAAAATACTGCTTGATTTGTTTCTCGTTCCATCCGGCGGCCAATTTCTTACGGATAGTGGCGCGCCACTGGGCGCAAGCCTGCGTGCCACACACATCCAGGGGCACGTTTTCGCACACCGGGCAATAGAGCTGCTCGGCGATGGTGTTGACTTCATCTTCGGTCGGCTCATCGCCCTGCGCTGCGGTTTCCCCGAAAACGGAGAAGGTGAGCAGCAATACCAGCCCGATGATTGTTAGCGGACGAATGACGCATGACGAATCAGTGTAGCTTTTCACGGCGCTCTCCACGTCATGAAACCCCGAACGCTCCCAGCTGCTGGGAGAGCGACTTGCGCTTGACCGGCCAGGCGGCTATCAGTGTGCCAAAAATGAATACAAACCCACCCAGCCAGAGCCAGTTGACCAGTGGATTCAAATAAATCTTGAAAGTCGCGCCCTGTGCACCGATCGGTTTCCAATCGACGAGTAGCACATAGAAATCGCCTTCCAGTGTGCTGTACACGCCCGGAATGGTCATCGGCTGCTGGCCATCCACATAGAAATCGCGGCGCGGGTGCAGTTCAGTCACAAATTTACCATCTTTGTAAACACTGACCATTGCGCGCGTTACAATGCGATCGCCTTCGGCAGGAAATTCATCTAGTTCATTGTAGATCAGCACGTAATCGCCCAGCGTCATCTGCTCGCCATAGGCCAGCGTGCCCTGCGTCGAGGTCTGGAACATCTCGATGCCGATGATGCCGACTGCCATGAATATCACACCCAGATGGATCACATAGCCACCATAGCGACGGCGGTTGCGGGCAGCCAGCTTACAGAGCGCGCTGAAGAAATTATCGCCGGTGGATTTTCGGCGCACGGTTGCGCCGCGAAAAAATTCATACAGGGTAATGCACAGTACCTGAGCTGCCAGCCACAGGCTGAGCAGGGCTACTGGGTTTATCACGCCGGCTGCCAGCATGCCCACTGGCAGCAGCAGCGAAACGGCAGTCGGCTTCCAGATAGTATGCCCCAGCCGCTTGACGGTGGTCACGCGCCAGGCAGCCAGCGGAGCCACGCCCATCAGCAACAGCAGCGCGGCGAATTGCGGGCCGGTGGTGCGTTCATAGAATGGCGGCCCCACGGTCACTTTTTGTCCGGTGGCTAATTCGGAGATGAGCGGATAAATCACGCCCCAGAAACAGGCCAGCAAAATCCCCATGAAGAGCAGGTTGTTGAGTAGGAAAAGCCCCTCCCGTGAAAGCCAACTGGTAAGTATATTTTCGCTGCGCAGGCGTTCCCAGCCACGAAAGAGCAGTGTCAACGAGATGGCGAAGGTGACGCCGATGAAGATGAAGAAGAGCGGGCCGACAGCGCTCTGGGCAAAGGCATGCACCGAGGAAAGCACGCCCGAACGGGTGAGAAAGGTGCCAAAAATGACCAGTGCATAGGTGAGGATGATTAGAATCATGTTCCAGTGCTTGAACATGCCGCGCTTTTCCTGAATCATGACCGAATGCAGAAAAGCAGTAGCGGTCAGCCAGGGCATGAAGGCCGCGATTTCGACTGGGTCCCATCCCCAGTAGCCGCCCCAGCCGAGCACATCATAAGCCCAACGCCCGCCAAGCAGCAGCCCGAGCGAGAGAAAGAGCCAGGCAATCAGCGTCCAGCGGCGCGTGACACGAATCCAGATATCATCTTTGCGCCCGACTGCCAGCGCGCCGATGGCAAAGCTATAGGGGATAACAAAGCCGACAAAGCCCAGATAGAGCATCGGCGGGTGGATGATCATGCCCGGGTGACGCAGGAGCGGATTCAGCCCCTGCCCATCGCTGGGGCTAAAGGGTTGTGCTCCCGCTGGCGCAAAGAATGCGGCACTGGTTTGTCCGAAGCGGTCCATCCATAGTTTTGTAAAAGGGTTCTCGATGAAGACGTTCAGACTAACGAAGAAAGCCAGCGTAATCATCGTGGCAGCGATGACATAGGGCTGCATATCGCGCTCGTCACGCCAGTCGCGCAGCATGACCAGCGCAGTGTATGCAGACATCATCCAGGCCCAGAAAAGTAGGCTGCCGGCCTGTCCGCCCCAGAGCGCTGTGGCTTTCAGATACCAGGGCATTGTGCGGCTGGAGACGCTGGCGACGTATTCAATTTCAAAATGCCCATTTACGAGCAGGTATGTGAGGCTGAAACAGGCCAGCGTTAGCAGCGGCCAGGCGGCCATAGCTGCGTTGCGCGCGGATCCGAGCCATTGCCGCTGCTCCCCGCGTGCAACGGCGAGCGCCAGAACAGCAGCGTAGATGGCGCAGAGCAACGCCAGAAACATGGCGACAAAGCCAAGATTTGCGATCATGAAATGAAACTCCAGTGGGTGATGGACGGAAAGCCCGACGGACGGCATGCGCGAAAAACCACCGGGTTAGCCGGATGCCTGGTCGGGTAATTCATCATCGTATTTTGTAGGGCATTTGAGTAACAGGGTGTCGGCGCCGAAAGTGCCGTCTTCGTTCAGATGTCCATCCATGATGGCTTGCGCTTCGTTGCGCAGCAAGTCGGGCATAGGCCCATTGTGAATCACATCCAGCCGTGCTGCGTGCGGGTCAGTGATGGCCTCGCGCAGCACGGCTGCAAGCCCGCCGCGAGCGTCCACCTCGTCCTGATCTCCGGGCACATGCGCGATTGTGAAGCGTAGTTCGAGTGAATCCGGGTCATATTGAATACTGTCCCCCAATACTGCGCCAGAAATACGCACGTTCTCGCCAATGGCGGCTGCACCTTGGTTATTTAGTTCATCTACGGTGTAGAAATACTGGCTGGTACTCTGGGTGGTGCTGGCAATCAGATACACGATTGCAGCAGCGATGAGCGAGCCTCCTAGCAGGAATTTGGCGCGTTGCGGCCTCGGCGTCGGCAGCGTGTTTGCGGTTGAGCTCATGGCATCCCCTCCGGTCGGTTCAATCAACCTTCACCGTAATTGTACTTGGACAAAATTGTACTGGGAGGTGGCGTCTTCATCGCCGGTGATGATGTAACCCTCTGTGCCGATGAAGCGCGCTTTCCAATTGTATCCGCCGATGACATAGGTGATGTCATCCCAGGTGTAGCCCTCCGGCGGCGTTGTAACCCCGCCCGTCACGGAGTCGTACGGATAGGTGGGGGGCTGTCCGTCCACCACCTTGTTCAATTTGTAGGGAGGGCCAGAAAGCTCGAAATTTTCTCGTTGTTCCTCGCGCGGAAAACAAACCGGCGCTAACCTGTTAGGCCGCGCCGGTGTAGGTCTGGTCAGTTGTGGTTGGGCCGCGCCGCTTATCGCAGCGTCATCATGTAGGCAATCAGGTCGCCAACGTTTTGCGCGTCAAGTTGCTCGCCGTAGTTCATCACCATGGTGGAGGGGGGATAGCCATCGACCACAAATGCATCCGGGAGCACAATCGATTCGCGCAGGTACTGCTCTGCTGTGGCGGCCGTGCCGCTATAATCGGATGCGCCGATACGAGCGGCGGCGCGCGCGCCGATGCCCTCTCCGTTGGGGTCAGCCTCGGACAGCCAAGTGGGACCGACATCGGTCAGGGTGTGGCAGGCCGTGCAGCCCAGCGCGGTGGCTAGTTCCTCTCCCGCGGTGGTGTCACCGGGAGGAAGTTCAGGCGTGGTCAGGTCGGTGCCCACGGAGTCGACAGGCACGACTGCCACTTCGGGCGCTTTGGGAGCCGCGCCCGGCTCGTATGCCTGCCCCCAGTTAAGCATGAAATTGGTCAGGTCGCGCACCTGATCCATGCGCAGCGGCCCGCCGAACTCGCGGCTCCAGGTGGGCATGCGCAGTGGATAGGTGGTGCCGGCCGAAGGCAGCGGACGTCCGCCGGAGGTGGTGGAATAAATGAAATCGTGCAGGCTGCCGGCCCAACCGACCTCCGCAAGGCGCGTGCCGTCAAACATTTCGGGAATGTTCAATCCCGGCGCCAGCCCGGGCAGCCCTTCTCCCTTTGGGCCGTGGCAGCGCGTGCAGTTATTGTCGTAGATGTAAGCACCGGCCTCGATGGAACGACCCTCGAATCCCTCCTCGGCCGCTGCCATGCGCGCCGGCTCGTTTATCAGCCAGAATGCGGTCACAATCGAAGTGATGACGACAGCGATGGTGCCGATAGCAGTTCGCCAGGCCATGCCCTACTCTCCGTAACCCGAAGCCTGGTGTAAGAACACGTTCTGCTCGAAGGTGTCCTCCCCGCTGTTCCACAACACTCGTAAGGTCACTTTCTTCAGGCCGACCTGCCAGTCTTCTACGATCATCATGCCCTCCGAATCTGGCAGCTCATCACCGTATTTGTGCAGCTCGTGCTCGTAGAGTTCGAGTATCTCGCGCAGCCCGGCGGTGGGCGCGGACTTCCATTGCGCAGCGGCGTACTGACCGGCGGGAAGCTGCTCAAACGGGGTGCTGCGCAGCGGACCCGGGTGGGTCTGCGGCACCAGCGCTGCCACCACCTCCTGGTCCGCCGAGGATGACACTGCGTAGAATGGCGTGCCCATATAAGTCAGGGCGGAAAAAGCCACCACGCTTACCGCCGCAATCGTCAGGCCCACGCGGCGGTGAATGTATCTGCGGCTCGGACCAACCTCCAGGTACGGCATCACGAATACTAAATTGACCAGAATGCCGGGTGCAATCACGCCCCAGAAAACCTTGTCGCCCAGCTTGAGCATGCCCTGCAGCCAGAGAAAATACCACGGCGCAGTGGTGTGCAGCGGGGTGACCTGATTATCGGCGTGCGGCTCCAGCGGCGCGTGCCAATTGCCCACCGTGACCATCAGAATGAGCAGCGCAGTCCACATGGCCACCCAATAGATTTCCTTTGTGGCCACATCGGGCAGGAAGTAGCTACGCCTGTCCATCGGCACCTTGCGCGCGGTGTCCTCTCCCACCGGTTCGTCCTCGGGTGGCAGCGAGTGGCCGTGGATAATCACTTTGTAATAATGCACGCCCACAAAGATAAAGGCGATGAGCGGCAGGGCGAAGACGTGCAACAGATAGAAGCGCAGCAGACCGTTGGTGCCGAAGTCCGGGCCGCCGCGCACCAGCAGATTCACCTCGCGGCCAATCATGGGGGTGGCCTCGGCCATGGATGCGCCGATAGTCACCGCCCAGAGCGAGAGCTGGTCCCACGGGAGCAGGTAGCCAGAAAACGAAAGGAAGAGCGTGAGTAGCAGCAGCACCCCACCGCTGAACCAGGTGAACTGGCGCGGTTTCTTGTAGCTGCCGGTGATGAAAGTGCGTAGCATGTGTAGCAGCACCACCATCACCATGAATTCAGCGCCCAGCCGGTGCAGGTCGCGCATCATCAGCCCGAAGGGCACGTTGGCCATGATATCCAGCATGTTCTCGAAGGCGACCAGCGGGGATGGGGTGTACCACAGCATCAACACAAGCCCGGTGATGGTTTCGATCACCAGAAAGTACATGGAAAGCCAGCCGAGCCGGAAGGTGGGATACAGCGGCATCACCCTCTTGTGAAAATAGGTTGGGCGCATGTGCATCCAGAAGGCTTCGGCGTGCGGTTTGGTGCGCGGGTTCGGGCGCTTGGGCGGGTCGCCGCGCAACACCGAGCGCACGTCGCCCACGTTCAGGCCGGCCGTCAGGCGCGTGACGGTTTCATCCGTTTTAGCAATCAGGGTGGGCATCAACCCGTTAGCTTTTATGTCGTCAAGAATAGGAATGTGAATCTGGAATAAAGCCATTTACAAAGTTTCCTGCAAGCGTTTGCCGTGATCTGTGATTTTAAATGCCGCCGCCGGGTTCAGTGTTCGGGGCACCTTGCATGCGCTGGCCGGTATCGATGCACAGGGCCACGGCGCCAGCGGGGATTTCCACCGCGTCGCCTTCTTCGGTTTTGCCGCTTCCCATCAACCCGGATTTTGCCAGCACGTTACCCTGTTCATCCACAAATTCAAACGGGAAAGCATCGAGATTGCGGTTGGCTGGGCCATCTATGCGCGCTCCGGTCGTCAGGAATTTCGATCCGTGACAGGGGCATTCAAAGCGGTCATTGGTGGGAACCCATTTGTACAGGCAGCCAAGGTGGACGCATATCTTATACATCGCCTTGATGCCCGCCTTGACGGTGTACTCCTCCGGCTGGCGTTCGTCCGTCAGCCGGCCCTGCCCGAGGTTCACCACCCAGATGCGCGCCTCGGGAATATCCTTCGGCTCGGCGTCGGGGGCGGGGATGTCCGCGATGGGCACGGTGATGATGCCGCCAAACTCGCCTTCCTTAAAGCGTGGGAACGAGAACCACACCAGCGCGCCACCCATTTCCGCCATGAAAAGTGCCATTGAAGCGCCCCACAGGTAATAAAGGAACTCACGCCGTGACAACGGTGGGGCTGCACCGACTGCTTCAGCCGTCATAGAAAATTCACTCCAAAATTAGAGTTTGTAAAATCTAGCACAAAGAACGTTCCCTGTCAAATTGTAGCTGTTGACAGCAGCCTGAAAACGACCATAATCTCAGCAGCCTCATGTCTGCGTTCCCGCCGCCTCGGCTAGTCTGCTCACGGGAAGAGTTGCGCGCCATGCTGCATGCCTTGCGCGCGCAGCCGGCCGTGGCTGTGGACACCGAGTCGAATTCGCTGCACGCTTATCGCGAGAGGGTGTGCCTGATTCAGTTCTCCATCCCCGCGCAGGATTATATCGTAGACCCGCTGGCTATCCATGACTTGGCCGCGCTGCAGCCGCTTTTTGCGGACGCTGAGATTAAAAAGGTCTTTCACGCAGCGGAATACGACCTGATTTGCCTGTGGCGCGATTTCGGCTGGAAGGTGCGCGGGCTCTTCGACACCATGATGGCTGCGCGCGCGCTCGGCTGGGAACAGGTCGGGTTGGCCGCCATTCTCAGCGAACAGTTTTCAGTCCCTACCAGTAAGCGCTTCCAGCGCGCGGACTGGGGCAAGCGTCCGCTTTCGGAGGCGCAACTGGCCTACGCGCAGCTGGATACGCGCTATCTGTTGCAGCTGCGAGAACGTCAGGCGGCTGCGCTGCGCAGGCGCGGCCAGTGGCCTGAAGTGAGCGAGGAATTCGAGCGCATCGCGCGTGCTGGCGCGCGCAGCAGCCCCGACTCGGCTGCCGGCCAACAGGCAGTGGACGGCTTCTGGCGAATCAGCGGCGCGCGCAAACTCGATGAGCGCGAGCGCGCGGTGTTGCGCGAACTGCATCAATACCGCGAGGGCGTGGCCAAGCGCAAGGATCAACCGCTCTACCGCGTCATGGGCGACGCCACCCTGCTGGCGCTGGCGCAGCGTGCGCCGCGCAGCAAAAGAGAGCTGCATGGCATTGACGGTATGATCGCCGGCCAGATTCAGAGACACGCAAAAGGAATCCTGCCGGCTGTGCGGCGCGGCCTGCGCGCGAAACCGCCACCTCTACCGTCTTCTAGGAGTGGCGGCCGCCGTGTGGCGGCGCGCTACGAGGCGCTGCGCGAGTGGCGCAAGCGCCGGGCCCAGCGGCGCGGGCTTGCCTCGGACGTGATTCTTGCGCGCGATGTGTTGTGGGCGCTGGCACGGGCAGCCCCCGCCAGTATGGCGGAACTCGAGTCCGTTCAGGACTTGGGTGCGTGGCGACGCGCTGAATACGGCGAGGAGATTTTGCGCGTGCTGCGCGCGGCGCGCGCGTGAGCGTGGCTTCGCGCTGAGCGCGCCGTGCTATAATCGTCTCCCCGGGGAGAGGTGCCGGAGTGGACGATCGGGGCGCTCTCGAAAAGCGTTGTGGCCTCGCGGTCACCGTGGGTTCGAATCCCACCCTCTCCGCTGCTCAGAATCAAACAGGGTCTGCCTCACGCAGACCCTGTTTTCATTTCGCGCCTTTCTGCTTACTCCGAGGCTGGCGTCCCGGCTGTGGCTTCCAGCTCGGGCAGCTTGAAGAGATAGGGGCTGTTGGCCGGCACCAGCATCACCTGCACATCGTCGCCCAGCTCCTGCACGTAGGTGTATTGCAGCAGGTCGGGGTTGGTTGTGAGTGCATCGCCGATTGCGTGCAGCGCCGCAGCCTGGGCTTTGGCCTCAATCAATATTTTCTGCGCTTGGCCCTCAGCTGCGATCACAACGGCATCCGCCTGACCTTTAGCTTGCTGGCGCAATTGCTCAGCTTCCTGCTCACGCTGCTTCACCACGAAGGCCTGTTTCTCGACCTCTTGCTCGGCAATCTGCTTCTGTTCGATCACAGAGGCGTACTCGGGCGTGAAGGTAATATTGCGCAGCACGAACGCATCGAGCATCAACCCATTTGACTCGAGAACGCCACGCAGCTCGGCTTCAATCTCACTTGCAAGCTCGTCTCGCCGGATGCTGTAGATTTCCTGGACAGCGTACCGTGCGGCGGAGTCGCGTGCAATGCCGCGCAGCTTGGGCCGAATCAGGCCATCGACGTAGCGGTTCTGCCACTCGATGTGCACATCAACGACCTCGCTTGGATGGAGAGAGAAGATCACCGAGGCATCAATACGCACCTCTTGGCCGTCGGCTGTGCGCGCCACTATAGAATCGTCTCCGGCTATCTGGCCCTCGGCAGCGGCGCCGGACATGGTGTAGGTCTGTTTGGCAATTGGATAGGTCTTCACGCTTTCAAAGAACGGCACCACGAAGCGCAATCCGGGCTGTAGGGCTTGCGCTCGGATGCCTGTTGGCTGCAGCGCGCTGATGACCACGCCGCGCGCTTCAGGCTGGACAAATATCAACCCCTGGCTCACGGTCGATAGCACCAGCGCCAGAGCCAGTGCCCCGATCACCAGGCTAGCGAACGAGCGCGCGCGGCCGCCGCGGGCCACGCTGGCGCCCGCAAACAAAAGGCTCCCAATCACCAGCAGCCACGACAGGCTGGCCAACACACTGACAAGATTTGCAACATTCATTATGGATACTCTCCCTTTATTCAGTCTGTTCCGATTATAACATACCACCGGCGCTGTGCCTACGTAATTGCGGTAGAATGACTGCACGCGGACACCGGAGAAAGCAATGCAATTCGAGGGCGCTGTCAAAATCAAAGCGGCGCGAAAAAAGGTCTGGGCGTTTCTGATTGACCCGCATGCGGTCAGTCAATGTGCGCCGGGGATCGACGGCCTGGAGATCCTGGTCCCCGACAGCAAG
>Ga0066859_10000878_pt1 | contig 9399 bp, 8 predicted proteins | sample ETNtaG_16_FD_65600 | JGI IMG/M metagenome (GOLD analysis project Ga0066859, IMG submission 65600) | Marine microbial and viral communities from oxygen minimum zone, Eastern Pacific Ocean - ETNP201406SV199 | ecosystem: Environmental > Aquatic > Marine > Oceanic | place: Pacific Ocean: Eastern... | reverse complement strand
TGACCATGGGATTGGGATCTTTATTTCCGATGACTATATCTCTGACTCCTGATTGGACGATTTGTTCGGTACAGGGAGGTGTTTTCCCCCAATGGGAGCATGGTTCGAGAGTGCAGTAGAGAATAGAATCTTTTGCCTTCTTTCCGGCTTCTTTTAGTGCGTTGACTTCTGCGTGATGGTCGCCTGCTTTCTTGTGATAGCCGCGTCCTACGATTCTGCCGCGTTTAATGATTAAGCATCCTACTAAGGGATTAGGGGAGACTTTACCGCGGCCTTTCTCAGCTAGCTTGATGGCCATTTCTAGGTATTTCTTGTGTGGAATCATCTTTTAACCACCCCTTGCTAATACAATCTTTGCATTATATATAAAAGTATAGGCGCTTTTTTCACAATCTTTATATAACGCCGGTTTTTCTTTTTTTAGTATGAGTAATGTTCTAGCTATCGTAGGTGCGCAGTGGGGCGATGAGGGAAAAGGCGCAATTGTTGATTTTCTTGCGGAAAAGGCTGATTTAGTGTGTCGTTATGCGGGCGGTAACAACGCAGGGCATACGGTTGTGGTGAAGGGCAAGGTCTTTAAGTTTCATTTGTTGCCTTCAGGTATCATTCATTCTTCTAAGGTTAACGTGTTAGGAAATGGCATGGTTATTGATCCTCAGGTGTTGTGTGAGGAGATTTCGACGTTGGAGAAACAGGGATTTGTCATTGATGAGAATAATTTAGCGATTAGTTCGCGTGCTCACGTGATTACACAGCAGCATATTGATGAGGATTTGAAGAAAGGGGGTAAGGTAGGTACTACCGGACGAGGGATTGGACCTTGTTATACTTCTAAGATTGCTCGCACCGGTACTCGGATGGGGGATTTTGTTTCTAGCGAGGGCAAATTTGCTGAAAAATTGAAGGCAATGGTTACAGATACCGCCCATTTAGTGAATGAATCGATTAATTCAGGTAAGAAAGTGTTGGTTGAGGGTGCTCAGGCAACATTACTTGATATTGATCACGGAACGTATCCGTATGTGACTTCCTCTAATCCTTCTGCTGGCGGAGCGTGTACGGGGTTAGGGATTGGGCCGACGAAAATTGATTCGGTTATTGGTATTGCAAAGGCGTACATTACTCGTGTAGGTAATGGTGCTTTCCCGACAGAACAAGGAACTCCTGAAGAAATGGAGAAAGAGGAAAAGTCAAATGAGATTACTGAGGAGGATCTTTCTCGTGCAAATTCGAATGAGGATTATTATGTAGGTAAGGTTTTGCGTAGACAGGGTAGGGAATATGGTACTACGACTGGCAGACCTCGAAGATGTGGATGGTTTGATGTTGTGGCTGCGAAATATGCGATTGAGATTAATGGGTTGCATGCTATGGTGATTACTAAGTTGGATTGTTTATCTGGTTTGAAGAAAATTAAGGTGTGTACTGCGTATGAGATTGATGGTCAGCCTGTGAAATGGTTCCCCCCCGATAATAATCAACTTTCACATGCTACTCCGGTGTATGAAACGTTAGCTGGGTGGGATGAAGATATTTCTGCTCTTACTTCTTTTGAGAAATTGCCTTCAGCTGCACAGGAATATGTTAAACGCCTTGAACAGTTGATGGGTGTTCCGATTACGATTTTATCGGTTGGTCCTGGAAGGGAGCAGAAAATAGTTCTTGATGATAAAGAGTTGTTTTAGTACTATTTTATAGTGGTGAAAATAGGAAGGTTTGAAAGTGGCTTTTGTTTCATGGTTTTTATGGGCACCAAGCGTTATCCCTCTGCATTCACATTTGCAGTAGTTCCGATTCCCTCTCCAGTGATTGATTTTTCTAGATCTCGTAATGTTTTTGTTGATTTACCTGAAGATGATTCGAATGACATTCCCGTTAGTTATGAAACTGTTATAGGGATAGATGCCATAAAGCCACCTCTTGCCTTGGCTAAACCTGAGATAAATTCCCCTTTACACGAAGAATATATTCTTCGAAATAAGGGAGAGGAAAATCAAAAGCTAGCTGAACGGGCATCTCAGAGAGCCCTAGAGGTGTTGATGGGCAAAAAAAGCTATATCATTGACGATCGATATTGGATGTTGGGAACTGGAACATCACCCATCAAGATCGGTTATAGATCAGGATTTAGTGGCAAGCGGAAAGAGGTCTATTCTAAGAAACCTGATGCCAACAGAATCGTTGGTTGGTTTTTTAATAATATCATAAGTGGATTTCCTCCTGTTAGATATGTTTTTAATGAGTCGATATTTTTGGAGCAGGCTGTTGAAGGAAACTCACTGTCTCAAATTGTAGAGCCTCTTTATCTTACTCAGAAATCATATTGTGAGGGCTTGGTTCGAGCCGCAGCACATGCGGATTTTCTTGGGTTAGACGCCGATATTAAGAATCCAAGAAACAGGATTGTTAATTCTGAAGATAAAACCCAGCTTTTTGATTTTAATTTGATTTTCGGTCCTAGGTCTCCTGGGAGTGAAAATTTTCTTCTTTCTCAATATCTTCCTAAATTTCCTTCAAGTGAGGGCATGTTGGAGGCCTACAAGGATGAGCAGAAGCAGATTGTTAAGAGAGTAAAAAAACAAGAGAAGAGCTTTTGGAAAATGGCGGGTATCGCCGGAGAGTTGGAAGATGGCTCATATCAATCTCTTGATCGGCGTATTAATTCATGGCACGAAAGCAGTAACTTGAAGGAATATTTTGAGCGAAAATTACGTGCATATGAGAGAAGTTAATTAGTGGTTATAATAGGATCTTCTAATACGAGAATGGTATGTTCGGATTGAGCTACTAGGCCTTGCTGTTTTTCTACTAGCGGCGGATGTTCTTTTAGGATGCCTAGTTTTCTCATTTCGTTGAGTGCGTATTGTACTTGGTTCGCGGAGAATTTTTTGGTTAGCCATCTGATGGTGAAAGGAAGGTTGTTGTAGGTTTCGATTTCTTTTATGATGTTTCTTACGAATCCTATTCTCGTTGATTTCTTTCCTACTAATTCGAAGACTGATGCATCGCCTTTCTGTTCTATCATGCCTACTCCTGTTGTTGCGAACGGTTCTATTGCGATTGCTTGATTTTCCTCTAGCGTTGCATTTTCTTTGGTATCGAAATTGGGGATTGTTGGTTTAGAATGGACATTAAATTCTCCTAGGCCGTGGCCGGAAAGGTTGCGTACGGGCTGGAATCCAGCGTCGGTTATTGTTGTTTCAATGGCTTTGCCGATGTTAGCTAGCTTGGCTCCTGGTTTAACTACTTCTAGAGCTGCGTTTAATGCCTCTCTTGAGGCTTTTACGAGGTCTTTGTGGTCATTGCTTAGATCTACAGTCAATGCGTTATCACCGATGAAACCGTTGACGTGAACGCCTACATCGAGGCATACTACTTGGTCGTCAAAAGTGGTTTCGTCGTCTTCTTCAGAACAGTAATGTGCGGCAACTTCGTTTAGTGAGATTTGTGCTGGAAATGCTGGGAGTGCTCCTAGTTCTTTTATTTTCTCTTCAACTTTATCGAGAACGTCAACTACTCTTGTGCCGCGTTTAATCAGGTCTTTTCCGTGGTTAAGTGCATCTCTTGCAATCTTGCCAGCTTGTTTGTAATTGTTAATGGTTTGTTCGTCCATAGGGTTAGGAGAAATGTTCGGTATTTAAATCTAGTTGTTGGGTTTCTTATCTCTTCACTTCGATTACGCCTCTTTTGACGGGCTCCTTTTTCTTCGGGTCTTCGCCTTTAGCGATCGCTTCGAGAACTGGAAGAGTGTGCTTGATATGAGTCATTCTTTTTTTGAGGCGTTCGGTACGGATGTCGAAGGTGTCTTTGGTGATTTTCTTGTCTACAAAGTAATCGTGCTGTGCTTTTCTTAATAGGAAGGTAATCGTTCTTTCTTCCATTTTCAACATTTTTGCTTTATGCTCTGCTCGCTTTTTTTGGTAGAGTTCCCAGGCCGGCTTTGCAGCAAATCCTGCTGCTATCGGCAAAATGAGGATGGTAATCCAGTAGCGCTGGATGAAATTCTTGCTTAATTCGGTGATGCCGCGCAGGCGATGGAATTCATTTCTCTCAACTTCAAGCGATTGTTCTGCTTGATTTAGAAGATCAAGTGCATCTGTAAACCTCTTTTTAATAGGGTTCTTATCAAAAGGTATCTTTATAAATCTTCTGTAGAAAACTGTGTTACTTTATTCGAACTGCTTCTAGATTTCTTGGGGCGCCGGTTTCGATGCGGTTTTGTTTGTGGATGGATGATGCTAGATCGAGACATCTCGAAGACTCTCCGTGATTTACTAGGACTCGTTTTGGTTTCGGTTCGATGCGTTTCATGAAATCCATTAACTCTTTACGACCGGCGTGTCCGGAAAAGCCTTCAATGGTATGGACGCCCATCTTAATGGGGCAGACTTCTGGTTTGCCGGAGGTTTGGAACATGATTTCTCGCTCTCCTCGCTGGATTCTTTTTCCTAGGGATCCTTCACCTTGATAGGAAACAAACATTAAACTGTTTTTTGGATTGTCAGATAGGTTTCTTAAGTATTCTACGGATGGACCGCCGACAAGCATACCTGATGTTGCAAGAATGATGCAGGAGCCGGTTTCTTCTATGACTACTTTTCGTTCTTTTACTGAGGCAACTTCACGGAATTTGTCGTTAAGGAAAGGATTTTCGTCTTTATGGAAGATTTGCTTGCGAATGGTATTGTTGAGGAATTCAGGGTATGCGGTATGGATTGCGGTGACGTCCCAAACCATACCGTCTACGAAAATAGGGACATCGGGAATTTTCTTGGTGCGCACCATATGATCGATGACGACCATGACTTCTTGTGCTCGTCCTACTCCTAGTACCGGAATGAGTACTTTTCCGTCTTGTTTGATGGTTTCTGTAATAACGTCTTGGATGTGTTTTTCTTGATCGGCTCTAGGGGGTAAGGCACAATCCTTTCCACCATAGGTAGACTCACACATGAATGTCTCGCAGCGCGGGAAGGTTGAGATGGCAGGTTCTAGTAATCGAGTAGGGGCACACTTCATGTCTGCACCGTAGACGAGGTTATGTAGGCCGTTGCCAATGTGCAAATGCACCATGGAGCTTCCGATGATGTGGCCGGAATTGTAAAGTGTGATACGGATGTCTGGGGTGATGTCTGTGACTTCGCCATATTCTAGAGTGATGGTGTGCTTGACCATTTCTCTAATGTCGTCGGCGTTGTAGATGGGGTCTCGTCCTTCGCCACGGGCAATTTTAACGTAATCGAGTGTTAACAGTGACATAACATCGCGCGTGGGTTCGGTACAATAGATAGGTCCGCGGTAACCGTATTTGAATAGGTACGGGACAAATCCGCAATGATCGAGATGGGCGTGGGAGATAATGACTGCATCGAGTTGCTTGATATCGAATTCGGGTGCTTCTAGAATCGGATACGGATCGCGATCATCGGCAACGTTGACTCCGACATCCATTAATACTCTGGATTCGGGTGTTTGTAATAAGATAGAAGAACGTCCGACTTGGCGTCCGCCGCCGAGATAGCTTAGGCGAATCCACTCGTGCTTTTTCTCTCGAATCCAGCCGTCATAGATACGGTGGCCTACCTTGTCAAGGAACTTTCTTCGATAATCTGAATTTTGATACAGAACACCGCGAATGTTCTCGATTAATTTTGATCTGATTGCGGGTTTACGTCTGATTAACGGTACCCAGGTTGTTTTTGCTCTAATTTCATGGAGAAAGAATCCTTGTTTGCCGATTGCTAGTCCTGGTTTTTCTGCTTCGATAACGACCATACTTCTTTCGGGATCGAAAATGATTTGGTCAATTGCGGCTTCGGAGGGAATAATTTTTCGAATTTCTTTTTCTGCTTCCTCTTGGGCCATGCACATAGAAGGATCGGGACGCAATTCTACACGCTTCTTTACGTTATTGACTGCGTTACGGATTGCTCCTTTATTATCTAGAAAAAAGTCCTTGTCCTTAGTATAGAGGACAATGTTTGCTCCTTCGAACGCAGCTTCGCTAACGCTTTTTGCTGGAAGGTCCTTTAAGATTTCTTTAATGATATCGGTCATTGTTTCACGTCAATGGTAGAATGTATTCTTCAATATGTTATATGGCAGAAATGGTGTCATTTGCTCCCCATTTCCTGGCGTAGTAACCCTGTACCTTTTTTTTATTTAGCATGGTTACTACACTTCGATTTTCATATCTATTAATTTGGTTAGTACTTTTTTGATTCCTTCATTGGTGATGGTGATGATGTCGATTCCGTTTCCAGATGCGATGTCTCGTTGTACGGCTGCATTAATTGCTTTACCGCCTAGCTTTACCGCTTCTTCAACCGTGATTTCGGGTTTGTAGAGTGTTTCTAAAACTCCGTATGCCATTACACTTCCGGATCCTGAACTGGTATATTCGTCGATCTTGGTTGTGGATCCATCTGCGCCTACATCATAGACGTGGACTCCCTCGCTGTCCATTCCCCCTGCAACGAAATGTGAAATTCCGGGGATGGTTGAGAATTTTCGAATGTTATTGTAGACCATGTTTGCTAACAGATTAACTGCTTCTTTTACACTTGAGCGGCGTCCTGAACGTAGGTCTTTGAGTTTGAGTTCTGATCTTAGTAATTTAATCATTAATTGTACATCGGATACGGTGCCTGCAACCGTTACGGCAACGTTGTCGGTTATCTGCACAATCTTTTCGTAGGTTTTGTAGGATACTAAGTAGCCAGAGGTTACTCTTTTATCTGCACATAACACAGCGCCATCTTTACAAACCATAGCTACCGTGGTTGTACCTGTTTTCATAACGTTCTTATCTTCTACCATTCTTAAGGAGAATTACTTATGTTGAGTTGATTGGTGTTCATATATAAATGTTGTGTATCTGTGTTAGTTTGAGGGGAAAAGTAGTTGTTTGATTGCTTTGGTACAGGAGGGTGATTTCATCCAGACACCACAATCATTGTGCTTGTCGGTTTTTCCTTCATGGAGCATGAACATCATTTCTTTGTCATCAATGAAGATTGCTCTTGTATTAGGATCTTGATTGATTACGGTCACTTTGGTTTTGAGTTTCTTCTGTAGTTTCTCGGCAGCTGGTGCGATGATGGTGATAGCAAGCTTGTTTTTGTTTTTCTTCAATGCTTTATTGAGGACATTAATTTTTCTAGCGAATCCTTCTTCAGTTGTTGCAATGAGAATGCTTTTCTCTGCTTTTTCGAAAAGGGTTCGCATGTATGCATTAAGATTGTCTCTTCCGGTAACTGCGGTTGAGATATCCTGGCTGTCATGTTTTTCGATTCCGGTTTTGTAAAGTAATTCTAGATCTCCAAAGATGTCGGTGGTTCGAATGTCTTCAAACATTTGAAGACTTAAGGAGGTATCTTCTTGGATTTCTTTTTGAACACGATCGATGATTTCTTCGGGTGGAATTGAAATGTATTTGATGGGTTTACCGATTTTCATGATGATGAAGCCTTTCTTTTCAAGACTTTCAAGAACGTCGTAGCATCTTGATCTCGGTACACCTGAAACATCTGCTAGTTCGCCTGCAGTTGCGACTCCTTTCTCAAGAAGAACGGTCCAAATTTTAACTTCGTAAATATTCAGGCTAAAATCTTCTTTTAATCGCAATAACATTTCTTGTTTGAGTGCCATACAAGGTGGAAGCACTTTTTGCTTTATAAAGGTTTCTGTTGTATTCACTTTGTAGTGATACTAATATGCCTTGTTTTATCTCGGTATGTGGATAGCGTCTTCGAAATTCTTGCTTCTGACCTTGAAGGTGCTGCGTCCCCGTAGGGGGCAACCCCCCACGACGCACTTGCTTCTGCGGTATCAAGGAATTTCGACTTTAGGACGCTACGCACATACCTATTATGCAAAGCCTTAAATAATATTCTTCCTGGAATCAGTCTATGATTATTATTGGATGCAGTAAGGGCGTGCATGTTGCTGCGAACATTGCTAAGTTTGCTAAGAAGAAGTATTCTGAATTGCAGGTAAACAAGTTTCCTGATGGCGAAACTGATTTACGTTTTAAGTGCGACGTTCGAAAGAAGTTTGTTGTGTTGGTACAGAGTTTTTATGGCGATATTAATGATGCGTTGATGGAGGTTTTTTTGGCTGCGCATACGGCGAAGGATTTGGGAGCTAAACGTGTTGTGTTGATGGCGCCGTACTTTCCGTATTTTAGACAGGATACGCGCTTTCATCCAGGTGAATGTGTGAGTTTGCCGATACTGGGAAAGTTTGTGGATGCTTGTTTATCGGAAATATATGTGATGGATCCGCACCTGCATCGTGAAAAGAATTTGAAGCACGTGTTTCGGATTCGTGGACATAAATTGACTGCTAATGGGTTGGTTCGAGATTATATTAAGAAGCATATCAAGAACCCGATTATTATTGGGCCGGACTGGGAGAGTTATAAGTGGGCTCGCGCAACGGCGGAGATGATTGGGTGTGAATCTGCTATTTTGAAGAAGACTCGCTATAGTAGCAGGCATGTTGAGGTTGCTTTGGATCATGATGTGGATTTAAGTAAACACAATGTGGTGATTGTGGATGACATTATTAGTACAGGTCATACGTTGTTGGAAACGATTAAATTGTTGCGCAAGGATTTAGGTGCTAAAAAGATTACGTGCATTGGCATTCATGGTGTTTTTGCTGAGCATGCACTTTCGAAATTGAAAAAGGCGAAGGTTTCGGTTGTTACTACCAATACGATTCCGAATGCTGCTGCGATGATTGATGTTGCGAGGGAGTTTGCTGAGAGGATTAGATGAGGCGTTTAGGTTTTTTGATTACTGGAATATTTCTTTTTTCCTTGCTCACCGTAATAGTATGGGGAGATGATGATTTTTCTCTTGATTTCCCTACCTCACTCACCTGCCATAATGGAAAGATTGCTACACCGGTTTCTGGTCTTGGAGGTGGGGCGTTTGGTTGGGAGTGTGAACAACCTAAATGTATGTCGGTACAGGAGATTTACAACATCTTAGCCAGATTTTTTCGAGGTGGTTTAACTGGTTCTTCAGCAAGAAGAGGGTGTTATCTTATAGGCGATTCAAATTTTTTAGAGGCTGGTAGAGAATATGCTGGAAATTTGTGGGGAAATCTAGCTAACAACATTGATTTCTCAGTTGAACGTGTTGGCGATGAACGATTCCTCATTATTGGATTCCGTCCTATTAACTATTTTAGGAATCTCAGGGGTTTGCATGACCCTCCGGGAGACCCTAACCAGAATAATTCTTGGTTTTTGGAGATAGAACATTTTCAAGATATTCCTTCGAACTTTTCATTAGCTAGAAATGGTTCCTTTTATGATGAGGCCATAGATCACTACCTTCAGCTTTGTTTAGATAACGTGCACGCTACCTATAATGGTACTAACCCTAC
>Ga0066859_10000870_pt1 | contig 9445 bp, 8 predicted proteins | sample ETNtaG_16_FD_65600 | JGI IMG/M metagenome (GOLD analysis project Ga0066859, IMG submission 65600) | Marine microbial and viral communities from oxygen minimum zone, Eastern Pacific Ocean - ETNP201406SV199 | ecosystem: Environmental > Aquatic > Marine > Oceanic | place: Pacific Ocean: Eastern... | reverse complement strand
TTTTCCGAGAACGAAGCATAAACTGTCTAGGATGTTGGATTTTCCTGAACCATTCGGCCCGATGACTGAGTTAAAGTCCTTACCGAATACTAATTCGGTGTGTTTTGCGAAGCTTTTGAAGCCCCGCATCACCATCTTGTTGATTCTTGTCATTCCTAGTGAAATCTCCCCTTACTCGTACTATTGAGAAATGGTTAATAAATGTTGTGGAAATCTGAGCTCTCTCCCAAGACTCGCTTGGCTCGGATTAGCAGCTTCGAAATCTGAGCTATGCCCAGCGTATCTCTACGTGGTCGATTGTTTTTTCTAGAATTTGTTTATAGTGTTTGATTTCGGATTCGGTTTGATGCCGTTGTTTTGCGATTTTAGGATTGATCATGGTTTTGGTTGCTTTGAATTGCTGAAGGAAGAGGTGTTTTGCCCCTTTAATCCATTCTCCCATTGCTTTTATGTCTTCGAGGGTTGTGGTTCCTGGAATGATGGTGGTGCGGAACTCATAAGGTATCTTTCCGTCTTGCAATAGCCGTATTGTTCGTTTTATTTTATCTAGTGGCACTTTAGTTTGGGTAACGTGATCGTACTTTTCTTGTGAGCTTTTGATGTCCATTGCGACATAGTCTATGGATTTAGTTTTAAGTAAGTCTTCAACCATGTCTGGATTGGTGCCATTCGTGTCGAGTTTTATTTCATATCCTAGCCCTCTTATTTTATTGATAAATTCAGGTAGCTTTTTGTGGATGGTGGGTTCGCCCCCGGTAATACACACCGCATCCAGGACATTTTTTCTTTTAGCAAGGAATTGAAGGATATCGTTTTCATCAAATGACGGCAGGCTATTATGGTTTACGGCAAGATCTTTGTTGTAACAGTAGCTGCAGCGCATATTGCAACCCCCTAGGAAGATGGTTGCACAAATTTTCCCGGGATAGTCTACAAGGGACGTTTTTTGGAAGCCTTTGATCATTTTTGAGAGACTGATATCGGGACAGGTGTTCCTTTCTGATGTATTAGTTTCTTTTGCTTTATTGACCGTCATGTTCTCTTTGGGGTAGGTATCCTTTATCAGGGATGCTATCTGTTCCATGATTTCAGTGGTGGCTTTTCGTAGTGTTTCTGGTGAATCTTGCGTTTTTTGATATTTGCTTAGATCAAGCGGTTTACCCATGAAGAGGTCTGCTTTTTTTAATCGAGGTATTCTTTTCCATCTAGGAAGAATTTCAAACGTTCCTTGTACGCCTAATGGTATTACTGGAACGTTTGCTGCTAGAGCTAGACGTGCAACTCCCGTTTTTGCTCGTTGTAGTTTTCCATTAAAGGAACGAGTTCCTTCTGGATAGATTACAATGATTTTACCTTCCTTGAGCGCTTTGATTGCCCAGGTAAGCGCTTCCTTACCACCTGCTTGACGGTCTATTGGAATTGCACCTCCCCAGGAATGGAATGCTTTCTTTATGGGGTTATCAAAGAGTTCTTTTTTTGCTAGGAAATTGGGAGTGTAACCGAGATGTTTTACCAGTGTCATCCAGATTATTCCGTGATCGATGTAGCTATTGTGATTTGCTGCGACAATATAGCCTCCTGATTTTGGAAGATTGTCGATGCCCTTTACGTTTCCTAGAAATATCCTAAAGAAAGAACTGACTAGGAAAATGAAGCACTTTTTTGCTAGCGATGTCCTTATCTTTTTCATGATTCTAGAGTGTGCAGGGAGCGTGACTTTCTGTGGTCAGCACCTTTTGCACTGCGAGAAAAATGTTGTAGGCATTATTCAAGGGTCGATATTGACAATCTTTAGGGGGATTGTTAATCCCTTCAACCGAAGGCAAATACCAGGACCATGAGTAGAATATGGCCATCTGCTTAAATTACTTGGCAATTGCTACTGTTTTTACCGTGAAGGTTTTTCTATGTGAAAATTCTTCTTTTTTCCCGTCATTCCAATTTGCTACTGGTCTGAAATAGCCAACAACTCTTGAATATACTTCGCAAGGTATCTCCATTATGCACTCACCTCTGTCTCTTTTGATTTTCCGAACTGTTTGATTTCGTCTTTGTTATGTTCTTTAGGACAGGTTGCGTGTTCTCCAGAGAGGTATCCGTGTACGGGACAGATGCTAAATGTAGGAGTTAGGGTGAAATAGGGTAGTTTGTAGTTGGTTGCTATCTTTTTTACTAGGCTTCGCGCTACCTTCCAGTCGTTTATTTTCTCTCCTAGGAATCCATGCAGAACGGTTCCTCCCGTATACTTGCATTGCAATTCATCCTGGTGATCGAGTGCTTCGAAGATGTCATTGGTATGGTTTACCGGCAGCTGGGAGGAATTGGTGTAGAATGGTCTTGCTTTTCCCGAGGTAATGATGTTTGGAAACTGGCTTTTGTCGTGTTTTGCTAGGCGAAAGGCGGTTCCTTCTGCAGGTGTGGCTTCAAGATTATAGATATTTCCGGTTTGTTCCTGGAAGTCTTGTAGCTTTTTTCTCATGAAGTCAAGCACTTGTATTGCGAAGGTGCGTCCTTGAGTGTGAGTGATGTCTTTTCCAAGTGCGTTGAGGCAGCATTCATTCATGCCGCAGATTCCTACAGTAGAGAAATGGTTTTTTACCGTTTCGAGGTAGCGCTTACTAAACGGCAGGAGACCTTGATCCATATTTTTCTGTACCTCTTTTCTCTTGATTTCGAGTGATTCCTTTGCTAGAATCATTAAATGCTCTAGACGTTCGAAGAAATCCTTTTTGCTTGTAGCAAGGTAGCTTATCTTTGGGAGATTGATGGTGACCACGCCAATCGATCCGGTTTGTTCGCCTGATCCGAAGAGGCCGCCAGTTTTACTTTTTAATTCGCGAATGTCTAATTGAAGGCGACAGCACATCGAACGTACATCGCTGGGATTGAGAGATGAATTGATGAAGTTCTGGAAGTAGGGAGTGCCATATTTTGAGGTCATCTGGAAGAGAAGTTTGGAATTGTCGGTATCCCAGTCGAATTCCTTGGTGATGTTATAGGTGGGAATGGGGAAGGTAAATATGCGATCATCCATATCTCCCTCTAACATGACTTCGATGAATGCTTTATTGATGAGATCCATTTCTGCTTGGCATTCTTTGTAGAAGAATTCTTGTTGTTTACCTGCAACTACTGCTTTTTGTCCGCCTATTTCAGGTGGGACGGTCCAGTCCATGGTGAGATTGGTGAAGGGAACTTGATTTCCCCAGCGAGAGGTTTGATTTATTGCGAAGACGAATTCTTGCATTCCTTGCTTAACTTGTGCATAGTTGAGTTTATCGTTCCTTACTAAAGGAGCAAGATAGGTGTCGAAGCTGCTGAATGCCTGTGCGCCGGCCCATTCGTTTTGGAGTGTTCCGAAGAAATTGACTATTTGCCCTAGTGCTGCATTGAAATGTTTTGCAGGTTTTGCTGAAACTTTTCCGGGAACTCCATTGAAGCCCTCTTCCAGGAGCTTTCTTAACGACCAACCTGCACAGTATCCTCCAAAGGTGCCGAGACTGAGATCGTGGATATGGAGATCTGCGTTTCGATGTGCGTTTGATACTTCGGCAGGGTAGATGGTGTTGAGTGTATATTCTGCAATAATTGCTCCGGAGATATGTGCTTGTAATCCGGATACTGCGTAGCCAGCGTTGCTATTTTCCTTGACGCGCCAGTTGTTTTGGTTGACATAGCCCTTGACTACACCATCGATCTTTTCTAAGAAAGCACGTGTTTTTCGAATATCTTTTCGTTTCTGTCGGTATAGGATGTAGGTTTTCGCAGTTTTTGCATGTCCTGTTTTCATCAGGACTTTTTCTACGGTGTCCTGGATGTGTTCTACGTCAGGAACCTCTTTTTTGAAGAGCTCCTTTTTGAGTTCGTCCATTACTAGAGCGGTGAGCTGCTTTGCGGTTCGTTCATCTGATCCGCCTACGGCTTCAGCTGCATTGAAGATTGCTTTTTCTATCTTTTCTTTGTTAAAGGAGACTACGGTCCCATCTCTTTTCTTGACTTTTTCAACCATATCTTTATTCTCAAATTCTGACTTATAAATGTGATGGTTAATGGTTACCATTGATGGAAACCTTTTTATACTTCTGGTGGGTGGTTGTAACTATGGAATTAACTTCTCAGATACAGGATCAGATCTTAGGTGCATTGTCTTCTTTAGGAGGGAGCGGGAGCACGATTACTGAAATTGAGAGGAAGGTAAAGTTTGAGCGGCATACTCTTTCGAAGTATCTTTCCTTTATGCAGGCGAACGGAGTGGTGTATCATAAGGCGTTCGGAAAGGCGAAGGTGTGGTTTATCAACAAGGCTCCGTTGCAGACGGTGTTGATGCATGATCCTGAGCATAAAACGTTTACCGAGAGGATTTTATCTGATTTAATCTCAGAGATGCCGTATGGGTTGGTTGTTGTTGATCGAGATTACAACATTCTTTTTTTGAATGGGGGCATGAAACGGATTTATGGCGATGTTTCGGGAGAGAAATTGTATTCTGCAGTCTTAGGTGTTGAGCATCCGTTGCAGATGCGTTCGATTACGACGGTGCTGCGAGGTAAGAAGGAGAGAGCAGGGTGTGAGGTTGTGGATAGCGAGGGTAGGGTTTTGACGTTAAAGGTTTCTCCCTTGCTGACGCCGGATGGAAGTACTTCGTTTATCATTATTGTGGATGATATCTCAGCTCAGAGAAAGGCAGAGGAGTTGTTGCGGGAGAAGACTGAATTATTAGAGGCTGAGCGAGAGGCTTTGAATAAGTCGGCGATTGTTGCGGAGACGAATTTGGATGGAGTTATCACGTATGTGAATGATCAGTTTGTGAAATTATCTGGATATAAACGTGATGAGATACTGGGCAAGACGCATGCGTTGGTTAATTCTGGCCATCATAGCTCGCAGTTCTTTACTGGATTATGGAGGACTATCTCTTCTGGAAGAGTGTGGAATGGGCGTATAAAAAATAAATCAAAATCTGGGAAATTGTATTGGACTGATACGACGATAGCTCCGGTTTTGGGTAAGGATGGCAAGGCGGTGAAGTATTTGGCTATTCGGCATATAGTAGTAAATGACAAAAATCTTGCATAATTTGTTTGTCTTTTACAATATAGAAGATGAGAATAATTATGTATTACTATGTCGTCTTCTATAGTTTAGGAATCTTTAAAAGTGAATTTGCGTTCTTTTTGGTTATGGAAAAGGAGTACAAGCGTTTAGTTGCTGGCATTACAGCTTTTTTTAAGAGGGTTGGAGTATCGAAAGCAGTTATTGGGGTTAGTGGAGGGATTGATTCTGCTTTATGTTTACGGTTGGTTTCGGATGCTTTGGGTGCCGGAAATGTTACGGGTTTATTGATGCCGGAAAAGGGTTTGACGAAAAAGAGTAATGTTTCGGATGGGATTGCGTTGTGTGAATCGTTGAATGTAGGGTATTATGTTGCTCCGATTAATGAGTTTCTGATTGCATATTCGGGATTGGGGTGGAAAGGGAGTTCAAATGCAGAGATGAATGTTCGCTCTCGGATTCGGGCTGTTATTTTGTATCATTATGCCAATAGTCATTCGGCTTTGGTTATTGGAACTTCTAATAAAACCGAGATGGAGCTTGGTTATTTTACGAAGTATGGTGACGGAGCGATTGATGTCGAGGTTATTGGTAGTTTGTACAAGTCTGAGGTGTATGAGTTAGCTGAGTATCTGGAATTGGATGAGAATTTTCTTAAAAAAGCTCCTTCAGCGGAGTTATATGCTGGACATACTGACGAGGAGGAGTTTGGGATGTCTTATCTTGATATTGATGCGATGTTGATGGGAAAGAAAAAGAAATCTGCTAAGTTGAAGAAGATTATTTCTGCGAATAAACACAAGACTGAAGCGTTAACGGTTATTTAGATTCGGTAAGTATGGGCAACTGCTTATAGTTGTCAACTAGGGTTATGTTTTTTGTTTCTTGGATATACTTTCTCAACTTATCCCCTCCCATTTCATAGACTCTTCCTTGATCCCATATGACTCCTCCTTGTATCACATCAAAGCTGGTAAACACTCTATACCCTAGTTTTGCAGCATCATCAATGGTATGCATTACGCAACAGTTTTGTTGCCACCCCATCACAATGAGATCTGTAATCCCTTTTTCCGTTAATAGTTTATCAAGTGATGTTTCTTCAAATGCGCTATACTGTTGCTTGGCAAGGTAGCTCCAATTTTTTGGATTGTGGAATCTTCTTAACGCAGGATCTGTTGTGCTTTCTGACCCTTCAGATATATTGACATCAACGACATGGATGCCTTTCTTATTTGCTGCTTTGAGAACTTCTCCCATATTTTTAATTTCTTTGGCATAATTGAGTATGTATCCCATCCGGGATGCAGCATATTCATCTGGATCATGTTCGTCTTTTTCGGTGAACTGAAAGTCAATGATCAATACAGCATACTTTTCTTCTTCTGCTGGGGAAGCTAGTAGTTGCGATACTCCGTTAATAAGCGGAAGTGATGCTACCGTACCTGAGCCATTTATGAGGCCTTCTAGAAAGTCTCTTCTTGTAGGGTTATTTCTCATAGAGTGCTGAATTGGAATTTTGTTTATAAATGGTTACTTTTAGAAGAGTAGTATAGCTATGCTTCTGGGTCGAAGTCTGCTATTGAGCTTTGGAATTGTTCTTGGGCTATCTTTTTGTATGATGACCAGGACTTTCTGAAGATTTCTGGGTATTTCTCCCAGTTTTCTATTAAGAATTTTTGAGTGATCTCGTTAGAGGGATAGCCGGGGCCGCAATCGCCGTATTTCTTCTTGATTTCCTCTATTTCCCGGTCTCTGGTTACTTTTGCTAGGATGGACGCTGCTGCAGCTTGAGGATGGTTGAGGTCTGCTTTATGTTCTACTATTAATTCGGTTTTTGTTTTGAGGAGTTTTTGTAAGTATTCCTTGTAGGCTTCGATGTTGGTGCTTGGACAATCTACAATTGCTTTATCGGGCTTTAATTCGTTGATGATTTCTGCGGTTTTATGGGCTTCCAGCCAGTTTAGGTTTAATTCTTCACTCTCTAATGCTTCGTCAATCTCTTGCGGTTCGGTGACTACGATGTGGTTAGGATATTTGCTGACTTCATCGAACATTTGCTCTCGTTGTATGGGCGTTAAGAGTTTAGAATCTTTTACTCCGATGCCTTTTAGCTTTTCTAGGTCTTTTTCGTCTACCATGACGCCGGCAGTTACTAATGGCCCTATAACGGGTCCTCGTCCTGCCTCATCTATACCGCAAATGGTGGTCATTGTTGTAGATATGATGAAATAGTTTTTAAAGATTATTGAAATTGAGTGTATATGAAGTATATTATCGAGCATTTGGAACCTGAACTGTTTCCGTGGTGTATTATTGAATATCGGCATATTACGAAGATTTTGGGTAAAGCTAACGTTCTTTTTACCAATATTCGGCGTAAGAAGGATTGTGATCGGATTCGTGGATTTGCAAAGGCTATCAAAGAGAGTTTTACTACGTTGGATTTGAATCGAGTTTGTGTATTGGATCCTGCTGCTAGTAATGTGTTGAGCAGTTCTGATGCTACCTCGTTTGATGTTATTGTTTTAGGTGGCATCTTAGGTGATTATCCGATGAAGGCTCGTACTAAGGAGGAGATTCCGTCTGGATATGAAAGACGGCATTTGGGGAAGGAACAGATGCCTACAGATAATGCTGCTTTTGTTGCTAAAGGTATTCTTTCTGGTAAGAAGATGTCTGATTTTTCCTTTAAAGATGGAATTACGGTGGAATTGGATGAGGGCGAGGCAACGGACTTGCCTTTCCGTTATGTCATGATTGAGGGTAAGCCGTTGATGTCTGGTCAGTTAGTAGAGTTGTTGAAGAAAGGGTTCTAGGTTTTTTGTAGGATTGCGATTAAGGTGTGTTCGTCTCCGTATTCTTTTGTGGTGATGAGGTGGCGGTCGATGTACTTTATTTTCATTTTCGGGAAGGCTTTTTGTATTTCTTTTTCGGTGTAGGGGCGGCTGTAGAGCTTTTGGCGTAGGATTTCGATGTAGCTTTCTCTTGGATGGTGTCCATCGGGACCGGGTTCGTTTAAGGACAGGAACAGGAAGCCATTCGGTTTGAGAGCTTTCGTGATTCTGGTTGCGGTTCGCTTGAATTGTTTAGGATCTAGGCAGAGCATGCTATATCCTGAGAAAATGCCATCGAATTCTTGCTTGTAATCGATATCGGTCATTGAGAGCATTTTGAAGGTTGCTTCCGGGACGTTTTTCTTTGCTGCTGCAATCATTTCTTTGGAGAAATCGATTCCTAGGACTTCGAAGTTGTGCTTTACTAGGGCTTGGGTGAAGGGCAAGCCTGGGCCACATCCTAGATCTAGGACTTGTGCATGTTTAGGTAGTTTTTTGCAGAATAGGGTGAAAGCTGCTTTGTATTTCTTGTCCTTAATGGTCTTGGATGCTGCTTTACTTCCAATAGCGTTCCAGGCTTTCTTATTGAGTTTTAGAATGTCCATATGAGGTAGGAGAAAAAGGAATACATAAAGGTATGTATTCAAGCAAAGGCGTACATACTGCGTTTTTTAGCGCGCATAAAGACCATACCATCTTTGTATTCCATTTGTGTATGGCTATAGAATCCGTTTTGTTTTTTTATAACATCTACTGTATTTTTCTTAATTAAACTGTTTTTTAGTCTCACTCTTGCACCCCCATGCTGAGTATTGTGAATAAATGATGATGGTGTTCTTAATCCACCACCCCCCACGTTTAACCACCCCTGGTTACTAATCTTATTAATGAAAAACTGCTATATAAAGGTATGGATGGAGAATTATGACATTATTATGTTAGTATAGGGATTGGTATATTGGCAAGTAAATACAAAGGTTTTAATGGGGAATGTTCTTTTACTGCAGTATGAAACAGGATTTTTGGTCAACGGTAGAGGACGTCATTAAGAAGTCTGATGTAGTGTTACATGTGATCGATTCGCGTTATCCTGAGGAAAGTCGGAATAAGCGTGCTGAGGAGATGGCTTTGAAGTATGGGAAGGGTTTAATTCACGTATTTACGAAATTTGACTTGGTTGAGGATAAGGAATTTCCGATTACGGTAGAAGGTCCATTTTGCTTGGTTTCTGCTGTGGATTATTATGGGTTGAATAAGCTTCGCGATAAGATCATTATTGAAGGTAAAAGGCGACATCAGGATAAACCCAAGGTTGGTGTTGTAGGGTATCCGAATGTGGGGAAGAGTTCGTTGATTAACGCGTTTAAGGGCAAGAAATCGGCTCGTACTAGCTCTGAGCCTGGTTTTACCAAAGGTCGGCAGTTGTTGGGGACTAGAAACTTTATGTTTGTGGATAGTCCGGGCGTTATTCCGGTTGATGAGGAAGATGATATTGCTAAGATTAAGATGGGAATGAAGTCGATCAATGAGGAAGATGTTGAATTGGCTGCTTTGGA
>Ga0066859_10000864_pt1 | contig 9486 bp, 7 predicted proteins | sample ETNtaG_16_FD_65600 | JGI IMG/M metagenome (GOLD analysis project Ga0066859, IMG submission 65600) | Marine microbial and viral communities from oxygen minimum zone, Eastern Pacific Ocean - ETNP201406SV199 | ecosystem: Environmental > Aquatic > Marine > Oceanic | place: Pacific Ocean: Eastern... | reverse complement strand
CAGGAATGGTATTAGTAGTGGATGGCGGCAGTAGCGCTAAAGATTTTCGAGGTCAAGTCGGAGATAGCTTCATAATTACAAAAGATGGATATGAGCAAATTACCCATCATTCCAAGGAGATTAAAGATTTAATAATTTAAAGGAGAAGAAAAAAATTTTGAATGGAGTTTAACGAATGTCATTAGATGAAAAACCGCTTGCAATAACAATGGGTGATCCATCAGGTATTGGGCCTGAAATTATTATTTCAGCTCTTGAAAAACAAGATGCTAATTTTAAAGCTGTGGTTTTAGGCTGTCCGAATATAATCGAGCGCGCTATTAAAGTTAATAAATCTAAAATGAAAATTCATAAAATAAATAATATTAATCAAGCAACATTTAAACTTGGTATAGTAGAAGTTTTAGAGGTGATAAATTTAAAAAAATTACCAGATTTTGGTAAAATTAACTCTATAAGCGGAGAGGCATCTTATCAATCAATTATAAGTGCAATGAAATTAGCATTGGATCATAATGTGAGCGCTATAGTAACCTCTCCAATTAATAAGGAATCTTTATCTATAGCTAATATTAAATTTCCTGGACATACTGAAATTTTAGCTAAATTTAGCAACACTAAAGATGTTGCAATGATGCTCGTTAATAATGAAATTAAAATAGTTTTATCTTCTATTCATTGTTCGCTTAGTAAAGCAATTAAAATGATTAATTTTGATTCCCAAATCACTTCAATAAATTTTGCATATCATGGCGCAAAATGCCTAGGTATAAAAAATCCAAGAATAGCTGTAGCTGGTTTAAATCCTCATGCAGGAGAGAGAGGGCTTTTTGGAAAAGAAGAAATTGATTTTATTATACCAGCTATTAAATTTTCAAAAAATAAAGGCATAAACGTTTCTGGACCATGGCCTGGTGACAGTGTTTTCATGCAAGCTCGAAAAGGTGAATTTGACATAGTGGTTGCTCAATATCATGACCAAGGTTTGATACCTATAAAATATATGGGTTTAGAAAATGGTGTAAATATAACATTAGGTCTTCCATTTATTCGAACTAGCCCTGACCATGGAACAGCTTATAATATAGCTGGTAAAGGGATAGCTGATTCATCTAGTTTTGAAGCGGCAATAAAAAGTGCAATAAATTTAATTAAACTAGAATAATTTATGTAATTATTTCAACTGTAGCAACCTATTATTCAGGACTATATAAAACAGTATAGAAGGGATTTATGACTCGCTTTAATGCTTGGAATGTCTTTAAAAATGGACTTAATGGTCAGAGGGGGTGGAGTAGACAGTGGCGCGACCCGAAACCTAAAGATAATTATGATGTCATTATAGTTGGGGGCGGATTACACGGACTTGCCACGGCTTATTACTTAGCAAAAAATCATAATATACATAACATAGCAGTTTTGGAAAAAGGATGGATAGGCGGAGGCAATGCAGGTCGAAACACGACTATAGTTCGCTCCAACTATATGATGCCAGGCAACCATCAATTTTATGAACATTCCCTTAAATTATGGGAGAATTTAAGTCATGAATTAAATTACAATGTGATGTTCAGTCAGAGAGCGCACGTATCTCTTTTTCATACACCTGCTGCAAGGGATGCGGCCGCAAGAAGATACAATGTTATGAGACTGCATGGAACGGATGGAGAATTATGGGATCTGGATGTACTTCAAAAAAATATTCCTCATTTAAATTATAATGACGCACGCTTTCCAATCTTAGGAGCCGCTGTTCAACCGCGAGCAGGTAATGCCAGACATGACTCGGTTGCATGGGGATACGCCAGGGCAGCTGACTCTCTCGGAGTTGACATTATTCAAAACTGTGAAGTCACAGGCGTAACGCGTAAAAATGGTAAGATTGAAAGTTTGCAAACTTCAAGAGGCGTAATTAAGGGAAAGAAAGTTGGTTTTGCTGTTGCAGGTCACACATCACGTTTATGGCAAATGGCTGATTTGGGAAATCTTCCAATTGAATCGCACAAGCTTCAGGCTTTTGTGACTGAGTCCATCAAGCCTTTTCTTGATCACGTAGTTGTATATGGCGTGGGAGGAGCGCATTTTTATATTTCCCAATCTGATAAGGGAAGCTTGGTTTTTGGAGGTGATTTGGACTGGTACAAGTCATATGCCCAAAAGGGAAACTTGCCTATGATTCAAGATGTAGCTGAAGCGGCAATGGCCATCCTTCCATGCTTAGGAAGAATTCGCTTATTAAGACACTGGTCAGGAGTTATGGATATGACAATGGATGGTTCATTCTTTATTTGCAAAACACCTATTTCTAACTTGTATCTTAACGCAGGCTGGAATTACGGAGGATTTAAAGCAAGCCCTGCTTCTGGATGGTACTTCGCCGATCTTATGGCAAACGAACAACCGCATGAATATATTCAACATCACAATCTTGAGCGATTTGAGCAAGGCATCAACCTGGATGAACGTGGTGCCGGACCAGATCCAAAGTTGCACGGTTGATATGATACGCATTAATTGTCCTTATTGCGGAGAAAGAGACCATAGTGAATTTACTTATGGAGGAGATGCTTCAATACAATATCCAGATTTAGACGCACCACAGGAAGAGTGGGTGAAAGCAATTTTTTTTCGGAAAAATATTTGCGGCGTTCAAAAAGAAACATGGCATCATCTGAATGGTTGTAGAATGTGGTTAGAAGTTGAACGCTCTACAGTGACCCATGAAATTACAAGTGTTAAACCTTGTCATCCAGATTTGCAGAAATTGGTAGAGTCAAAAAAATGAGTTCACAAAGATTAGACAATTATGGAAAAATAAATAGAGAAAAAATATTTTCTTTTACCTGGCAGAATAAAAATTATTTTGGATATGAGGGTGATTCTCTCGCTTCAGCCTTATTAGCAAATAATATTAAGATAGTTGGTAGAAGTTTTAAATATCATCGTCCAAGAGGAATAATGTCATGTGGTGTGGAGGAATCAGGCGGTCTTGTTACTATCGGTACTGCTGACAGGAGAGATCCAAATGTCAGAGTGACAACCCAAGAATTATACCAAGGTTTAAATTCAACAGGGCAAAATGCCTTTCCAAATGTCAATTTTGATTTTAGCGGAATAAATAATTATCTGGGCCGTTTTTTAGCTGCTGGATTTTATTATAAAACATTTATGGGTTTGCCGCCTTTTGAATGGGGCAAAGGAACGTCCATATGGATGTTTTTTGAAAAAATTATTCGTAAAGCTGCTGGTATGGGGAAAGCATCTCGTTTACCTGATCCTGATAGTTATGAACACGCTCATGATTTTTGCGACATATTAATTGTTGGTTCCGGAGTTGCAGGTATTGCAGCAGCAAAAGAAGCGGCAAATAAAAAACTAGATGTAATATTAGTGGAACAAGACAGTCTTTTGGGTGGTGACCAGTTAGCAGAAGACAGTTTTGATCATAATGATGTTGATAACGAACTTAAAACTCTTGGTATTCGTGTTATGAAAAGAACCACGGCCTTTGGCTTGTATGATAACTGCGTTGCGGGAGTTTTGGAGAGAGTAACAGATCATATTCCTTATGGAAATAAAGACATTCCTCGCCAAAGATTTTGGACAATAAGAGCTAAGCACGTAATTGTTGGATCAGGGTCGTTGGAACGACATATAGCATTTAATAATAATGACATACCTGGCGTTATGACAGTCAATGCTTCAAGACATTATCTAAACAGATACGGTGTTTTAACTGGTAAAAATATTGTCATTACCACGAATAATGATTCTGTTTATTCTGCTGCGGAATTACTATCGAACGCAGGGGCAAATCTAACAGTTTTAGATGCTCGAGCTGATATTGATTTAGATATTAAACAAAATAAAAATATTCAGATAAAGTTTGGAACAGTTCCTTACAATATTAATGGCTCAAGAGAGATTGAAAGTTTGGATATTGCTGATGCAACGCATTCCACATATAAAAAAATTGATACAACTCCATGTGATCAGGTCTTAATGTCCGGAGGCTGGTCACCAGCCGTTCATTTACTATCCCACCGAGGGGTTCGTCCTAAATGGAATGTTGAAAACCTTTGTTTTCTTCCTGTAGATACAAATGAGAACATTACAATGATCGGTTCTGCAAGAGGCATATGGAACAAAGAAGATTGCATCAAATCAGGTATTGCCGGTTCTTTAGCAGCAATGAATCAATTAGGCTTGTCAAAAAAAGATTATTCTTTTCCAAAAGAGGGAGGATGGCAGAATCCAATCAAACCTCTTTATGAAGTAAAGTATAATCATCCACGTTCAAAAAGTTTTGTAGATTATCAACATGATGTAACAGCAGATGATGTTCGCTTGGCGCATCGTGAAGGATTCATATCAGTTGAACATTTAAAACGTTACACAACTTTAGGAATGGCAAACGATCAAGGAAAAATGGGGAATATTATTGGCCTTTCTTTGATGGCGGATCTTCTTGATAAAGAAATTCCTGAAGTGGGAACTACAGTCTTTCGACCTCCATACACTCCAGTTTCAATAGGATCTCTTGCAGGGCGGAATGTAGGAAAACATTTTAGACCACTTCGTGCTACGCCAATGCATCATTGGAATTTGGATCATGGCGCGGTAATGATTGAAGCAGGACTTTACCAGAGACCTTGGTATTATCCTCAAAAGAATGAAACACTCAGTGATGCTTATATTAGAGAAGCTACAATCGTACGTAAATCTGTTGGCATTTGTGATGTTACTTCATTAGGCAAAATAGCAGTTCAAGGACCTGATGCTACTGAATTTTTGAATCGAATTTATACCAATCCATTTGCGAAATTACCCGTAAACAAAGCAAGATACGGCATTATGTTACGCGATGATGGTTTGGTAATGGATGATGGAACGTCTTGGCGGATATCAGAAACTGAGTATTTCATGACAACTTCAACAGCTCAAGCAGCAAAAGTTATGGCGTGGCTTGAGGAATTGTTGCAAACGAGATGGACGGATTTAAAAGTGAATGTCACAAGTGTATCGGAACAATGGGCAGCTGCAGCAATTTCTGGACCTCGAACTCGTGAAGTTCTAAATCAATGTGTTGAAGATCCTTCCCTAATAACAAATGAGAATTTACCCTTCTTGGGTTTCATTTCTACTGAATTAAAAGGGGGCATACCTTGCAGGATAGCGCGCATAAGTTTTTCAGGAGAACTTGGATATGAAGTGTATACGTTCTCCGATTATGCTCATTCAGTAATGGATCTACTTTGGAATTCAGCTAAAAAATTTGACGGATGTTTGTATGGCCTTGAAGCGTTAGGAGCACTTCGTGTAGAGAAGGGCCACGTCACCGGAGCTGAACTTGATGGACGTGTAACCATAGATGATTCAGGTTTGGGCAGAATGGCTTCAACAAAAAAATCATATATTGGAAGTTCAATGAGAAAAAGAGGTGTTTTAGATTCAGAGGATCGAGAAAAGTTAGTGGGTTTTTTCCCAGTTAATAAAAAAGAGACTTTTGATGCAGGAACATTGGTATGCGAGAAAAATAATATTAAAGGATTTGGCATTGGACGGATTACATCAGTTACTCATTCACCAGAGCTCGGTCATTGGATTGGTATTGGTTTTATTCAGGGCGGTGTGGAAAGATGGAAAAACAAAACAGTGATAGGGAGCGACCCCGTAAGAAATAAACAAATGGAAATACAGGTAGTATCTCCTCATATGATTGATCCAGAAGGACAGCGAATGTATGCATAAAAGATATTCAGCTTTAGACCCCAGTTATCTCCCGGGGAGTTATCCATTGGATGAGCAAATAAGTGTTAGATTCAAAGAATTAAGCAACTTGCATCTGCAACAATTGGCTTGTTGGCCGAATACTTTACCTGAAACAGAAAATTTTTTTAAAAAAGAATTAAATGTAAATAATTCACCAAGTTTCAACAAAGGTATCATAAAGGAAGGATATTCGATTTGGAGGATGGAGCCCTTTAAATGGTGGACGCTAGAAAAAAAATTAGATTTTCCCGGTGAATTAGGAACAAATTTAGATATGTCTCATTCTTTTACGTGTATTAATGTATCCGGTGATCATGCGACATTACTGCTTAATAGACATTTGCCAATTGATCTTAGAGAAAATAAATTCCCCCCAGCTTCATCTGCAAGCTCCGCAATTCATCATATAAGCATTAAATTGCTCAAGATTTCAACTAATAATTACTATCTTTTAATACCAAGAGGATTTGGTTTGTCTATTTGGGAAATTTTATTAGAGACTGCCAGACAGTTTGGTTATGAAATCATGGAAAGATAGTTGACTTGAAAGACAAAGTTTTTAAAACTAATAGAAAAATTTTATGAATTTTACACCTCAAGAATTTTCTTTGAGATTAAATAATGTCAAACAAAAGATGAGTGATGCAGGTATTGAAGTTTTAATACTCACAGATCCTTCAAATATGAATTACTTAACAGGATATGATGCTTGGTCTTTTTACGTACCTCAAGGTGTAATTGTTGCACTTGATAAGGATGAACCTTTATGGTTTGGAAGAAAGCAGGACGTTAATGGAGCAAGAATAACAACTTATCTAAAACATGAAAATATTTTTGGTTATCCTGAAGACTTAATTCAATCTCCTCCTTCACACCCTTTTGATTTTGTCGCAAATTGTATTCATGAAAATAAATGGTCTAACAAAAGTATTGGTGTTGAAATGGATAGTTACTATTACACAGCAGAAAGCCATGACCGATTGATCAAACAATGCCCAAATGCAAAATTTAAAGATGCGTATTTATTGGTTAATTGGATAAGATTAATTAAGTCAGATTCTGAAATCGCGCATATGAAAGATGGCGCTAAATTAGTTCAAGCCGGAATGCGAACAGCTTACAATGAAATAAAACCAGGTGTAAAACAAAGTGCTGTTGCAGGAAAGATACAAAACACTCTTTTGGGTGGCGATGAAGAGATTCAAATTGGAGGGGAGTATTCAGGTTTAAACATCATATTAGCGAGTGGAGCTTCTGCTTCTGCTTCACACTTAACTCCCACTGATAAAAAATTTAAGGAGAATGAGGGTACCATAATAGAGTTGGGCGGAGTTAAACATAGATATCACTGCGCTTTGTCCAGAACAGTTTATATTGGCCAACCTGATCCAAAAACTAATGATACATTAAAAATTACAAATGAAGGGGTTGAGAGGGCTATAGAAAGTACAAAACCTGGAAACACAGCCCACGATGTAGCAGTTGCTTTTTGGGATGTGCTAGCAAAATATGGTTTAGAGAAAGATTCAAGATGCGGTTATCCAATTGGCATTGGCTATCCTCCAGATTGGGGCGAACATACTTTGAGCATACGTAAAAATGATATGACTGTTTTGCAACCAAATGTAACCTTTCATTTGATGGCTGGAATGTGGATGGACACATGGGGGCTTGAAGTTAGCGAAACTTTGCGTGTAACTGAAACGGGATGCGAGGCTTTGTGTAATTTTTCTCGCAATTTGCATATTATTTAGTTACAGAACTGCCATCTTTTTTATGGAACTCAATCCAGAAATTTCTTTTAGCACTAGAATAAGAAAATCTCCATTTTTTGAATCAACAATGAAATGGGGATGCAAAGGGTTCACTGTTTACAATAGAGTGTACATGCCTGCATACTATAATTCATCTGTTAACGATTACTGGTCACTTGTGAAGGACGTGACATTATGGGATGTTGCTGGGGAAAGACAGGTAGAAGTCAAAGGAAGGGATGCTGAAAAGTTTGTCGAATACATTACACCGCGAGACATATCTAAATGTAAAGTTGGGCAATGCATGTACTTACTTTTAACAGAAAAAGATGGAGGTATTGTAAATGATCCGGTTTTATTAAAGATAGCCGAAAATCATTTCTGGCTGTCTACTGCTGACAGCGATGTTTTGCTTTGGTGTTTGGGCGTGGTTTCGGCAAATAATTTTGATGTGCAGTTATGTGAACCTGATGTGTCACCTTTATCGTTACAGGGACCAAAAGCGCCAAACGTTATGGAAAAAGTATTAGGCGGTTGGGCAAAAGACTTAAAGTTTTTTCATTTTAAAGATTCACAAATCAACAGCATACCAGTTGTAGTTGCAAGAAGCGGATGGAGCGGAGAAGCTGGATACGAAATTTATTTGAAGGACGGGACTAAAGGTAATGATTTATGGGATGTTATTATGGAAGCGGGCAAAGAATACAAAATAGCACCCGCAGGTCCCTCTCAAATTAGCCGCATTGAAAACGGCATGCTTTCGTATGGAAGCGATATGACATTAAAGGAAAATCCCTATGATGTTAGTTTAGGAAAATTTGTAAATTTGGATAAAAAAGCAGATTTTTTATCTAAGGCCTCCCTTGCCTCAATCAAACAAAAGGGGAATAATAAAAAATTAGTCGGGGTTGAAATTATGGGAGAGAGGTTTGACTATTTTGTTCCTGATGATCTGCCAATATATGCTGATAAAAAGAAAATAGGCAAAATAACCTCAAGCATTTATTCTCCACGACTCAATAAAAATATTGGATTGGCTATGTTGGATACTAAAATCAATGAAGATTTAAAAAAAATCACTCTTAAGTTCAATAATAAGATATCTGAGGTTCAAATTTGCAGCCTTCCTTTTTTAAGGAATAAATAGATTTTTCATTAATGCCTGTTCGCGATTTTATTTTAGCCATTTCTGTACCATTGTTATGGGGGGTGGGTTTTGTGATTACAAAACCGGGGATGGAGCAATTCCCCCCTATGCTCATCAATGGATTGCGCTGGAGTTTAACGGGTCTTATTCTTGCATGGTGGTTTCCCATACCAAGAAAATATTTAAAACAAATTTTATTCATTTCAATAATAGGGTGCACGATTCAGTATTCACTGACATTTTCCGGACTGAACATCATCGATGCATCATCAGCCGTTCTTTTTGTTCAATGTGAAGTGCCCTTTGGCGTGCTGATTGCTTTTTTGTTATTAAAGGAAAAACCTAGTTCAAAAAACCTTATCGGACTTGTTGTTGCCTTTGTTGGTTTGGTCATTCTAACAGGAGCCCCAAATCTTCAAGGAAAATATCTAGGCGTCATATTAGTGCTTGGCGGCGCGTTTACCTGGTCATTAGGACAAATTTTCGCAAAACCAGTTAGTGAGAAATTAGATGGAATTGTTCTCACAGCTTGGCTCGGAGTATTCGCTGGTCCGCAATTAATCATAGCCTCACAAATTCTAGAAGGAGATGTGCTTAATCATATTAGGTCCGCAGACTATCGAGCCTGGCTTATCGTTCTGTATTTAGCAATTTTAATGAATGCCTTGGGTTATAGCATTTGGTACTATGTGCTAGGTCGTTATCCTATAAACAAAATACTGCCTGTTATGCTATTGTTGCCAATCACGGGGGTTCTAACAGCTATAATATTTCTGGGAGAGCGTCCAGGTACAAAAGTATATATTGGAGGTT
>Ga0066859_10000859_pt1 | contig 9520 bp, 10 predicted proteins | sample ETNtaG_16_FD_65600 | JGI IMG/M metagenome (GOLD analysis project Ga0066859, IMG submission 65600) | Marine microbial and viral communities from oxygen minimum zone, Eastern Pacific Ocean - ETNP201406SV199 | ecosystem: Environmental > Aquatic > Marine > Oceanic | place: Pacific Ocean: Eastern... | reverse complement strand
ATCCCAATCTCTTCCTTATACAACCTACGATAAATCTTACTCATCGCCTCCTGATGCGCAGGCCACTTTTTACCAATCTCATCAACCCAAAACCGAACCTTAAAATTCAACGAGTTATCCGCCATCTCCGTAAATAAAACCGCAACATCTTTATCTTTATCAATAAATTCAATACTTTCAACTTCTTCTAAAACAAACTTTTTAACATACTCAGGATCAACCCCATACTCAACTCCAAACTCAACAGTCACACGAACACTATGATCCGGCTGTAAAAAGTTCTGCACAGTAGCACCTGCCAACACACTATTAGGAACAATAATCATATCATTATCAAAACTCTTAATCCTCGTCGTCCGAAGTCCAATTTTAAAAACCTCTCCACTCATCCCATTATCCATCTTAATAATATCTCCAACCTTAAACGTCCCATCCATTATTATCGCGATCCCAGAAAACACATTCCCTAAAATCGGCTGCAAGGCAAGCGCAACAGCCAACCCCGCGATCCCCAACCCAGCAAGAAAAGGCCCAATCTCAACCCCCCAAATATTCAACACAATTATAGCAATAACCACAACCAAAATAATCCTAAGTGCCTCCTGAACCAACTGCCCCAAAGTATCATCAATATCACTCTCAGTCTTCTCACTCAACTTCTTCCAAACCCGACCCAACGACAAATTCACAACCACAAAAACCAAATACCCAAGTGTAACCGCCAACAAACTATACAAACTATTATACACAACCCCCTCAACCCCCACACTAAAACTCAACTCCCTAAGCGCAAAAATCAAACTAACAAACATAGACGTCAAATTCAAAGGCCGACTACTCTTAGCCAAAATCAAATCATCCAAATCACTAGCCGTCTTACTAGTTAACTTAATAAAAACCTTCTCAACAACATACAACACCAACCTCAACAAAACAAACAACACCACAAAAACCACGACAGCCTTCAAATAACTATTAAGTCCAATAAAACCAGGAATGTTGTCGAATATCATCTTATTAGATTTAGAAAGAACTTTTTAAAGGTTTTGTAAAGAATATTATTTAACAAGTATATCTGGTTCATTAAAAACTATTTTAAATTGATCAGTTGTATAAATTGAGCCACCTTCCTCTTTTACAACCAATTCAAAATATAACTCGCAATCATCAAACATCACATTTTTACTAGGAATTTCAAACCTCAAGGTATTAAAATATATTTCATTTTTATTTATCGAAGTACTACCCTTTACTCCGCTAATCACCCAACTACTAACTTCATCCACCCCAACCCCACATTTCTTATTTAAATCATCATCTTTTACATTAAATTCATAGGTTAAATATTGAGAGTCAAATAGATTTCTAATCGCAAATCCAATCCCATATGATTCTCCATTTTTTAAATTAAAATTATTACCCCAAAATTTCGAACGTTGAGCTGTAGCACCATCAACAAACAGTTTTCCCAATTTCACCTCAGCATCTTTATTTTTGTCAAAATTATAATAATCATACTGAGTTGTTTTCGGAGTTATTAGAGAATTTATTAGGTAAAAACCACCTAAAAGTAAAAACAGCATTACTAAAATAATAATAAATAGAATAAAGATCTTTTTCATTATTAACAAAAAGAATATACCTTATTAAACCTTGCCAAAACAATCAATAAACAATCCTAGGCCCATACCCCCACTCCCTAACCGCCATAGCCAACTCAGAACAATCCTCTTCCTTAACAAACTTCCTCAAAGAAATCCCTTTCTCATAAATTTCACGTGCCTGCTGTGCAGCAATAATTCCCGGCTTAACCCCTTGAGGATGCCCCAAAACTCCACCCCCACATTGAATTATAATATCCTCCCCCAACAACCCTAGTATCTTTTCAAAATCCCCAGGATGCAACCCTCCACTAGCCGTCATCCAAACCGGCTTAATATGAAACCACTCCTGCCCCAAACTAGGAATCTTCTTATCAGGTTTTAAATGCTTCTCCTGCAAAACCTTACTAATATAAACCGCCTCCCCATAATCCTCCATCTTAGCCAACGGACTACCCCCATGAATCGAATCAACCCCCAACAACCGAAACAACTTAGCCATAACAACCATACTTATACTAAACCCTTCCAACGAACCAAACCCATGCACCCCAGGACTATTATCACGAGTAACAAACCCATGCATAGCCCTATGCGCATGAATCGCCAACCCCAAATTCTTCCGACGCAAACTATCAACAGCACTAAACCCAGTCGTCACCACATCAACCATCATAAACCTCCCCCCATTTTTCTTAATCAAACTAGCACGTTCAACCATCTTATCCATATTCGAATGCGTAACATTACACAAATAAAACTTCTTTCTAGAACTAATTTTCTCCGCCCTCCTTCTTTCATTATGAACCAACCTACACCTTTTATCAAACTTATTAAAATATAAATTTGTAAGATTCTCATCATCCTTAATCCCCTCATAACTCCCATCCCCAGCACTAAAAAGATCACGAGCAAGCAAAGCCTGCTCCTTAGCCGTCCTCCCAATTTTAGGCTTAGGAACCGTAGCAAGTAAACATCCCTTCTTCTTCCCCAAAAACCTACGAACCCCACGAACCCCAAACCTCGGACCAAGAAACGCCTTAACCATTTTCTTAGGAAACCTAACATCAAAAATTCTCATCCCACTAACCATCTTCATCCCCGCAATATTCCCAACAATCCCAGCCAACAACCCACTAATATTATCCAACTCAAACAAATCAATAGGATAAGCAACCTTAAACATCTTTTTATTGTAATCCAAATCAAACGCCACAGCCTTTTTCTTCCTGGCCATTTTAATCCCACTCCCCTTCCCATCAAACACCTTAGTCCACGTACCAGTACTACTCTCAGCCGCCACCGAAGCACACCCCTCCTCAAAAACCTTCCTCAAACTCTTCCCACTCTTCTTAGCCTCCTTAACAGCAACCTCACTCAACTCCATCTTAATCAACGTAACAAGATGGTTCTTACTACTAGCCTTCCAACCTTTCTTCGCCAAATAATCCAATTGTACTGCCATATCACACTCTCTTCAATCAAACAATCAAAACAAGTTTTTATATCTTATCCTTTATCTCTCTTAACTCTTTATAAATATATTCTCTAAATCGATTATTCTCTCTCTTAAAATATCCATAATCTACACTCAATTTTATCTGACTAGAAGCTATAACAAAAACCATACTTATCAACAACACCAACAAAGAAATAACAACCGCTTCAGTAGTCCAAGATCCCCCAAGAATCTTTAATATCACTTGATACAAAAGAAATAACCCAAAAATAATTACTAAAATAATAATCACCAAATAAAAAACGTCCAATATCTCCCTTCTTTTCATTTTAAAAAATCCTCACAACCAACCATACACTAAGAGCAACAATCACTAAGAGCAACAATCACTAAGAGCAACAATCACTAAGAGCAACAATCACTAAGAGCAACAATCACTAAGAGCAACAATCAATAAAAACATCACAAACAACAATATTAAATTAGCCTTCTCTATCATCTCATCTAACATGAAACAACTAACAAATAATTATTTTTATATTTATCTCTTTTTCTCTTTCCCACCCTTCTTCCCCTTTCCAACTTTATCCCCTCCACTCACACCACGCCCAACACCCCTCTTCTCCTTCCTCAACCTCAAATAAATATTCTTATAAAACAACACCACAAAAGGAGCCGATATCAATATATTAAAAAAGTTCACAATATCCTCAATTAAAAAATTAATAAACACTATCACTAATGAAGGACTAGCCAAACTCTCAATATACAACGCCATCGGAACAGTAAACAAATCCAAAATCAGCCCAATAACTCCAAGCAACAAAACTACCAATATAGTATACCCAAAAATCCTCCACCAATTCCCTCTAACCATATGAAAACTAGTCCTAAACGATTCCATAACACTTTTCTTACTATCAAGATAAACATAAACAGCCAAAGACCAATATATCATAAAAATAATCCCAGGTATTACAAAAGCCAAAAACAACAACCCAAGTAAAAAAATACTAACTATACCATACCAAACAAACTTCCAAAAATACTTCTTACTAGAATTAACCGAAGCCCCAAACCCAATCCGCCCCCTCAAACTTTCCTTAACCAATCCAGCCTCAAACATAACATACAAAACCACACTAATTATCGACAATAAAAAAATAACAAAATAAAACATAGCACTCAGCCCCTCAAAATCACCATTAACAAAAGCACTATAAAAAACCGGATCACTAAGACTCATCAAATATAAAACAATAACCCCCAACAAAGAAGGAATCGCCACAAAAACAAACGCCAACTTAAAAATGCTCTTAAAATTCCTCTTATACTCATCAAAACTCTTAGCAAATATCTCAGCGAATCTCATTTTATAATTACCACAAACCAAACTCCTTTTTATATCTTCTTACATCTTACTAACCTTACTCCCATCATTACTATCATCCACTTTAAAACCTTTCTTAGCAATCTCATCTCTCAACTTATCCGCCTTAGCCCAATCCTTCTCAACCCGAGCTTTCTCCCTATCTTTAACCAACTTCAATACACCAACAGGAACCTCCAACTTCTCACTAACCAAAAGATCCAACCCAAAAACACCATCCATCTTCTTAACAGTCTTAACCTTACCAACCGCCTTAGAATCTCGAACAAAAGACCACAACACAGCTAAAGCCCCAGGCATATCCAAATCATCATCAATCGCTTTCTCAAACTTCCCTAAATACTTCTCATTAATCTCCCCATCATCCTCAACCTCACTAAGTATATTCTTCAACCTTTTAAGAGAAGTCTTAGCACTATCCAAATTTTCCAAAGTAAAATTCATCTGCGTCCTATAATGTCCCGTAAGTAAATAATATCTAAAAACTAAAGGATCATATCCTTTCTCAAAAAGATCAGTCAAAGTATAAAATCCTCCCTTACTTTTACTTATCTTCTCACCCCCAAAATTCAGAAACGCTCCATGCAACCAATACTTAACCCACCCCTTAACCCCCAACGCACTCTCACTCTGCGCAATCTCATTAGTATGATGAACAGTTATATGATCCATCCCCCCAGTATGAATATCAAATCTCTTACCGAGATACTTACTACTCATCGCACTACATTCAATATGCCACCCCGGAAACCCCACCCCCCAAGGACTCTTCCATTCCTGTTGCCTCTTACTACCTTTCTCAGAAAACTTCCACAAAGCAAAATCAGTCTTACTCTTCTTATCACCCAAATCAACTCTCTTCCCAGTCTCAAGCCCTTCCTTATTCAACAAACCCAACTCCCCATAATTCTTAACCTTTGAAGTATCAAAATAAACCCCATCATCAGTCTTATATGCAAACCCCTTCTCCTCGAGTTTTTTAATCATATCAATCTGCTCTTTAATATGCTCACTAGCCTTAACCCACTTATCCGGCATAATAAAATTAACACTATCCAAATCCTTCTCAAAAACCTTAAAATAATAATCAGCTATTTCCCTAGCACTTCTCCCCTCCTTCTTAGCCGCCTTCTCCATCTTATCCTCTCCTTCATCCCCATCCGAAGTTAAATGCCCAACATCTGTAATATTAATAATCTGCTTAACCTTAAACCCATCATAATTCAACACCCTCTTAAGCACATCCGCAAAAACATAAGACCTAATATTTCCTATATGCTGATACCAATAAACCGTAGGCCCACAACTATACATCTCAACACTCTTACTCTTCAGAGGTTTAAACACTTGCTTCTTTCTTCCAAGAGTATTATATAACTTTAATACCATCGTAATAAAAACAAATAACAACTAAGCTATAAAAATGTTAGGATTTTAATTATAAAGACTATCTAATAAAACTACACTAACAAGAACATTAGCTGTACCAACACAAGCCCCAATAAAAGATGTCGTCTTACTTTCACTAAAAGAGTCTAAATTCCTACTCACATAAAGACTCGCGCCAATTCCAAATGGAATATAATCAGCAACTCTAAGTTGATAATCCTCCAATCCCGCCCCAGTAATTCTCCCAATCAAATTCACCACAATAAAAACAAATATCAAAAATATACAAACCTTCCTACCAATCAACTAACCACAACATCAAAAACTTCAGTCTGATAAGGTTGTGCATCTTCTTTCTTAATAACAAGCTTATATCTAATTATACAAGTACTAATATCACTAACAGTAGACTCAGGAATATTAAATCTAATCAAATTAAGATGTTTCTGACCACTATCAATTTGAGCACTCCCACTCCCTCCAGTAACAATCCAATCCTCAGCAATCCTCTCACTAACACCACACTTTTTCTTTATCTTATCATCCTCCACTACAACATTCCATCGAAACTTTTGAGAAGCTATCGAATTCTGAATACCAAACCCAAGCCCATAAGGGTCTCCTTGTTTAATCTCAGCCTCCCTATTAGGAAGATAAAGCACAACCCTCTGATCCTCGACAAACAACTTCCCAATCTCCGCCTCAACCTTCTTATTCATAGTCTCAACATTATACTTAGCCCCAGTAAAAATAGTTCTAACAAGAACTAATCCTAATATCAACATACTCATAGCCAAAACCAATATAACAATAGTCCCTATAGAAAGCTCAAGCGCACCTTTCTTACCAATTTTAATTTTTCTTAATTCCATCTTCCTCTTTTACCTAACATCTAATAAACAATATCTTTTATAAATGTTTTGAAACAGTTATCCATAGATTTTGGAAGCCTATATCATTACTACTAAACTTCCCTCATCCATCAAGATAATAATCTCAGTCAAAAAAGAAAGCCCGACGAGTTGAAACCGCTTTAGTATATTTAATTAAGGAGTAAAAAGAGCATATCTGAAAAGATTTTTCTTTCATGCTATTTTACTTTATTTATAATTTGTTGAAGTTTTTCTAAAAATTCTTCACTATCTACAAAGTAATTGGGGTATGCTTTTCTTAGATCATTAGTTGTATCTGCACCAACAAGAACAACATCATATGCTTTTTTCCCTTGATTTCTTTTTTCAGCTTGATTATAATCTAGGATAGCCATCTTTTCTTGTTCTTTAGTATATGCCCGTAAATTAAGTCTTCCTTCTTCAATATCTAATTCTAGAAGGAAAAATTGAACCTTGGGTTTTTCCTTAGTTACCTCTCGAAAAACTTTAACTGCATGAGTCCACCCTCCCATTACTTTAATAACTTGTAATTTTTTTTCCTGTGCTTTAATCTGAAAATATAATTCTTTTTTATTTTTTGGAGTTCCTGGAATTGCTGGAGTTTTTTCAATTATAGCAAATGCTGAACTCACTAATCTAAAAAAGTCTATCCACTCTTTTTGACCCTCATTAGATTTTATTGCTTGTCTTGTAAAAAAGTCTACTATTTCAATTGCAGTTGCCCATAAGTGTTGTAATTTAGATCTTATTTGAACTTCCACTAATAATCTATTAAAATCTTGCTTACCTTTTTTATCACTATTATATCTATAAATTAGATGGGTACTTCTATATCCATCTTTTTTTGGAATCATCATATAGTCTTTTTCATTCACCTGAACATGTTTAATATGTCCTTTAAGATAATGTTGCTCATATAGTTCTCTTGCTTGTTTTATAGTGGGCATAACAACTCTACACCCAGCAATATCTTGCATTTGTGATAATTTCATTGTTGGCTTGTCTCCTTGATAAATCCTTTTTAGTTTCCTTATAATTGAAGGTAATCTCTTTAATCTTTGAACAGCAAATGCATCTTTATCCATCTTTTCAGAAACATTTTTTAACCTTTTCTTAAATATATGCATAGGATATCTATGAATTGCTCTCCAATTATCTAATATTTCAATAGCCTTGTTTTTATCTTCTTCAGAGCTTGTTTCATTAATCAAAATATCTCCAGCCCAGTCTACTCTTTTCTTACTATATCCTTCTGGTTTTATCCATTCCATAGTATGTTGCGCATTTTATACTATTTAAATCTTTCTTTTGCGCAACAATTTTACGTGTAAAATCGCTATTTTTAGCATAAAATTTATTTTCGCGCAAAATTACTATTATTATTATTATTATGTGTTATTAATTATATCAACATTCTTCTTACTGAGATAAAAACATTAAAAATATAAATTTAGCTTTTCTTCTAATTTTGCTGTCTTTTATCTACGCACCCTCAAAAAAACTCCCCATAAAAAAACCTAAGCAACCAAACATTCCCCAACACAAAATTAACAATCACAACCAAAGCAGCCAACCCAAGTAACACCTTCCCCACAAACCAAACCCACCCCCCACTACCCTTCGAACTCTTACCCAAAACCCCCTCAACCACATAATTCACATCATCCACAATCTTATCCCTCTTCTCATTACTTTTTTCTCTCTCAATATCCTCCATCCTAATTATCTTCATCTTACAAAAATGGGGAAGGAGAGATTCGAACTCTCGACTCCTACGTCTTCAGCGTAGTGCTCTCCCCCTGAGCTACTCCCCCATATAATAATCATAAAATAAGCTTATATAAAGTTATCTCAATGCTTTATCCTAAATTTAAAATTATAGGTATCACTAGTTAATTCATACGAAGATTCCGACAACAATTGGCGATAAGCCTGAACACTTAAAGCAACTTTAACAAATCTTACATCCTTCCATTCACAATTATCTGGAAACAAAAAGAAAACCGTATTAGATTCATTACCATACACCTCTAATGATTTATCAGACAACTCCTCCCTACAATAAACCTTGCCTTCTAGTTTTCTTTCGCCAGATTCCGAACAAGAGATATCAACAAAAAAAGTCCCGTCTTCATAAGATACTTTCATCATCCCCCTATGAAAGAAACATATAAAACTATTACTGCATTAAAAAATGAGTGAGGAATAGGCCACCTTCTGTCGAACTCTCCAACAAGTTAGAGACAGTTCGCGTCAACATCCTACTTAGCGAGCGTACACAACACCTTTGTTTACTTTTCGTAAACCTCTTGTCTGTTACTCTTGCATCAACCAAGATACTCGTTTCATCAAATCCATGTCTTCAAAACTCCCCACAAAGGTTCACAGTTCAAACATGGCTGTGTCGTTTCTGTAATAGAGCTCGACCTCGCGATCGTCACTATTTCAGCGATGGTTCTTATCATAAGATAAGCTGATATAAATACCAGGATGGGCGGACCTTCCTCAGTTCACAAAAGTTTCACCTTTTGTGAAATCAGAAGTATAAAACTTCTGAGAACTTAGCGATTATAATTCATCACTTGTCAATTTAATGACTTAGCCCGATAGTCGACTACCTCACTCAATAATTCTAGAAAATAGTGGTATTTAAACCTATCTAAAACGAGATACTATCTACTTAAAGGGATAAGTATATAAATCTAAGATATTTTACCTCTGTGAAAGGAGGTGAAATATTATGAAATGTCTTAAATGTAAATCAGAGAATATTTCTAAAAGGGGTAAG
>Ga0066859_10000822_pt1 | contig 9728 bp, 6 predicted proteins | sample ETNtaG_16_FD_65600 | JGI IMG/M metagenome (GOLD analysis project Ga0066859, IMG submission 65600) | Marine microbial and viral communities from oxygen minimum zone, Eastern Pacific Ocean - ETNP201406SV199 | ecosystem: Environmental > Aquatic > Marine > Oceanic | place: Pacific Ocean: Eastern... | reverse complement strand
ATTCAGCTTAAAGAAGTCAAGTGCAAGATCCAAGATGAAGATGGTGTGTCTCACGATGTAAAACTCCGAAAAGATAAGTGGTATCAATTCTTCAGTTGGAAGAACCCGCTTCGTATTAAGGATGAATTCTGGAAATACGGTGAGAAATTTTCATTAATTATTTCTTATACAGAGAATGGTGAAGCTTGGGAAGATGTTGAAATGAAACTTAAACGCAAATGGTTCACGCCGGAATTTATTAAGAAAAAGAAAAGACTTAATGAAGAACCCGATATAGGTTATTATGAGGGGGAAGGTATTAAAATTGTACAAGATAAAGATCCCTATGCGTTTAAAGTTACACTCGAAAAAAAAATAACAAAGATTACTGGCAGAGTATTGGATTTCGAAACGAGGAAACCATTATCGAAAGTTAGAGTAATTGTTGATCAAGAAACTGACAATTATCTTGGTTCTGAAAATGATAGTAAATATACAGATTCGGATGGTAGGTACGAGTTCAAGAAAAAATATTCCGATAATCCTCCAGATTGGAGCCCTTATGTTATCCTGCTTAAAGATGAATATTATCCGAAACAGAAGCATTTTAAGTTAGAGATTGGAAAGGTGAATACCTTACCAGACATTCTTATGGAATCAAGAAGGAAAAGAGATCTCCGAGACTGCAAAAACATATCTCCTGTATTGGAATGGAATCCAGAATGTTACGAATGTACTTGTTCAGACTTAGACTTAAAATGGTATCCCCAGTATAAGATTTGTGGGCCACCAGATTGTCCTGAGGGAGAAATATTAGAACCGATATATAACAAGCAAGATGAGATGTGGGAATTAGACTGCAAAAAAATGATCTTAGTGATTATAGAACCGGATATTATCGAACAACCAATACTTATCTCAATGACTTTCTCTCATGACATGGAAGGTTTCAATATTCTTAATGATGAAGGAGAAAAGATCGGTGAGATCCGTGCAAATGGCGGGGCAATATTTTTTGTAAAGGATGAGGAAACTAACAAAATGGATGAGTATCCGATGCTAATGTTCGATGATCCATATTTTAATGCTGGAATAACAGCTCAATTCTTTGTTCAAAAAGAAGGTCAAAAAGACGAACAGTTTGAGTTTGACCTGCCTTCTGAACATCAGACTGAAGATGGAAATATTCTTCGTCTTAATGCATTAAGATCTTTTAAGGTCAACTATCTTACGGGTGATAACGGACAAATTTACATTAGAGATATTAGAGATCCGGTTCAAACAGAACCTGAGGATACTAATACTAGGCCTGTTTTTTCGAATCCCTATCAAGATGACACTTCTGCCAAATCTGACTGCGAAAAGAGGATCGAAGATTTAAAAAATGAGGTTAATTATTGTAACTGGACTGATGCTTTAGAATTCGCGATTGAAATCTGTGACAGTTGTTATAACGAATCACAACACATTACCGTGGCAAAAGATATTGCCAAAGTTTTTGCAATGCAGATCATAACAGAGGAGAGCGACGCTTTAACATACAATCGCATAGTAAAAGACAATCTTGAGAATCAAAATCATTTTCAGCGAGCTTTAGCTTGGTTTGATTTGATAGAATCACTCGATTGGAAAGGTATAAATATAAGTAGGACTCTCACCGAACAAGCAGAGCTTAAATTACTAGAGGTGCGATTCTATTTTAGAGTTGCAGAGTTGTTTTATAAAAAAGGTTTTGGTAAGGCAACCCAGATTAAACTTAACAGCCTTATATATAAGTTTAACCAAAAATCAAATGAAACTGGAGATGATTATTTAGCATTCAATTCAGGAATCTTTGAAAAACAATATAAAGAAGAAGTAACTTTTATTTGGTTAGCTCAGCGTGCTTTAAAGAAGGTAGACCAATATAATGATTTAGCGAAAGTAGCTGGAAAACATGAACACTATTTGCCATTAAGACTCAGCTATGAGAAGAAAATATTAAATGCTTTAGTGAAAAATTACAAATAAATAAAATCCAAGAGAATAACTTTGAAAAAACCAGCTACAATTGTTGTTTTTGCATTAATCATTTGTGTAATATTTTACCGTTTTGTGAATGATGATAGTCAGACTTCTGAATTGGGAGAAAATGTGGATCAAACTGAGGGAAGTAGTTCAACTCCCAATCCCTCAGAAACTACAGAAGACCGTTACATCCAGAATTATCCTCGTTTTCAGAGAAATCCACCCATCAAAAAACATGTAGAATACTATGAAATTTCCCTATCTTCTAATACTCAAACAATAGACAATTTTCGCGAATTAGTCGATTCTGCATATTTACTAAACTTATATAGGGAATTTTTAGTTATTTTTAGAGAATTTATTAATAAAGATCAGGTATTTAATTACAATAATCCAAAGTTCAATTTTCTTTCTGCAATTGAGCATTTATCAAGTGGAGAACTTGATACTGTCAAATTCCACTTACATGAGTTCTTATCGATACACGAATCGTTTCAGGCCGATAAAGATAAGTATTTTGATACGGGTTATGATCAATATGATATTGAATGGTTAGAACGACCGGAGACTTACCTTCCCTATCAGTATGCAGAGCTAATTTATACCTACCTAGAGGATATTGATTCCAGCAGTGGATTAGATAAATCGACTTTAAATAAACTCGCAAGAGAGATTATGGAGGTTGATAATACGCCACAGGTTATTGACCTTGGTGAAAATATCTACTATATACTACGTAAACTTTCTAGCAACGAACATGATGATTACAAAACGCTTTTAATAGATGGTCGAAAAATATTATTGAGTGATTTGGATATATTTCATGATTCAAGGGAATATTTCTTAGTGTCTCAAGTTGAGCTGGTTGCCTTGGCTAAATTTTACCAAGCTAAGGATATTTATAATAATATTAATTGGAATGAAGTCGAGGAAGAATTATATATAAAGCATATAAGTTCTTTGTTTCGATTTTATGATATGAACCTGATTTTTCTTGGTGAAGCAGATGGTGATCTACTGGATAAGTTATTGTCAGTTGCTGGTGATTATGAAGAAGAAAAGCAAATAGCTTCTTTGGTTGAATTTTACAAGGATTTGTCACTGTTAAATCCTCTATTGCCTCAGACCAAGATGTACAAGAACCTACAGATGAAGATTATGAAAGAAGATTTTGAGAGTTTAAGTGAGATTGTTTCCAATCTTAATGATATGTATTCCTCTGGTAATTCAATCAGTAGTTTAGATTCAGTATTACACTTTGTCTATCAAAAGGAACTTATTGATAAACAGGTTTTCTTTAATTTTCCTAAGCATAAAAGTTACTTGAATTATCTTCCTTATCTCGATGCTGAATATCTTGAAAGTTTTCAGCTGTTATCTAAGAAGCGTCCCTTTTCTTTCTTGGTTGGTGATGAAAAAAGTGTTCTTTCCAACCTTTTCATGTCATACTATTCCCTTTACGATCAATTAGAACTGAGAACAATTCAAAATGGCATGGAACCTGGAAACCCTATAAATCAGGATAACTACCCAGTATTTCATTCTTTTAGGTTATATAAGGCAATTCTAGAACCCAATAAAGGGCCAAACTACAGTGAACATTGAATCTAAAATGGTGGGGAGTAATAATTGCCAATGAATAGAATAGTAAATATCTTGTTCATCTTTTTCTTTTTGATATCCTCCATTCAGAGTCAGATTACAAAAAAGAGCGAAATTAAGTATGCCGAAAAAGATTTACCTAGGATTTATGATCCGTACTTACAATTTCCATCATACCCTCAATCAGTAAGGTTTTTCGCATTATTTCATGAAACCTTATTTGAGATCGAGAGAGGAATGACCTATTCAAATATAACTCTTAAAGATAGTATAAAATTAATAGAAGATGATCTGCCCGATGGAATTAAGGCGCAATTCTTAATCCCGATACCGGGCAAATCTGATCGAAAATTGTACTTTCATGGAAATAAAAACTTTTCTGTTAAACCAATAAGCGGTCAAGATCTCCTAAACTCCATCAAATATGCAATTGCTAAAGAGTTGCTCCCTTCTCAAATATTTAAACTGAAAAATGTTTATTTGGACAATAATGGTGATTTGAGGATATCCTTTGACCGTAAGATTGTTCATGCGAACATAGTACAATATTTATCTAATATTTATATTTTACCTTCACACATTTTTACTGATGAGGTTATTAAGAAGATAATTGCTTCTCCAAAGAACTATCCTAAAGATCAGAGCATTAAAGATTACATGAAATATCCTATCGGTATGGGCCCCTTTCAGTTTGACAAAAAAGATAAGAGCTGGTTACGTCTGAAAAGTTTTGACAAAATCCCACCCCCCCCCAACAGCCCACGTTTTGATGGAGTTGCCATAAAGAAAGAACCATTGAAAAATCAAATGGTTGACAGATTTTTTGATGGAGATGTGAATCTGATAATCGATATACCGAGACAGTTGTTTGGTGATAGAGCAAAAGGTTATAAATACTATTCTGGGAAGATTGAAAAACTGAATGCCAGCATGTTGTGTATCAATCACACAAGTCAACACCTCAAGAAGCGTGATTTTAGAAAAGCAATTGCAATGTCCATAATTAAATGGAAAATTATAAATTCGAAGTTTAAAAATGATGCAGTACCCCTGTCCGGTCCCTATTCAAGAAAGCATGACTTCTATAACACTGACATACATGGCTACAAATATGATCTTGAAACTGCTAAGCGACTCATGAAGGAAATGGGCTATGATTATAATAGTAAAAGAAAAGAACTATCATTGAATGGTAAACCAGTAACTTTAAAACTTATTTATAAAAGTGATATTACGGATAAAGAACGAGAAGCTCTCGCGAAATCTTATAAAAAATATCTTAAGGATCTTGGGATTGATGTAGTAATCCAATCTGTAGTCAAGGTAAACTGGAAAAGGATCTTGAATGATAAAAATAATTGGGATTTGGCGTATTCTGAATTTTCTCCACATTCGACTCAAGCACCTTTGAATCAATTATATGGGACAGGTAAATCAGGTAACTTTCAAAAATATAGCAACCCTGATGTGGATGATCTTTTTTCCCATCTGGAAATCCAAACAGATCCTGGATTAAGAATAAGATCTGGTAAAGAGATTCATAAATTATTACATGAGGATGTTGCCTCGATTTTTTTGTGGAGTTTAAATAACTGGTACGTTTTTAATAAAAACGAGATACATGAGGACAACCACACACTTATTAATGGTGATAATTTTTTCACCACGCCTCATAAATGGAAACCAGCTGATTAAATGTATCTTAAGAAATCTTTGTCTCTATTAAAATTTCTTTTCTTTACATTTACCAAATCTGTTCTTTTCACCTCTTTCATTTCATTTATCGTCTACTGCCTATTATATATTTGTCCAAATTCAGACAGTTTTATAGGTGGGGAGAAACTTGATGAGTATGATCTTTCTTTTGATTTTTCTGCGCCTGAGGTTAATCAAAAGAACATTATAACTGATTTGCCCTTCGTTGCGGGGGAATATTCACAGTGGTTACTTAATGCTATAACATTAGATTTTGGAGTTAGAAGTGATGACCAGGAAGAAATTTCTTCTTTTATTTTTGATGACCTGATAATTTCTATGAAGTTTGTTAGCTTGGCTATTATTGTGGCGCTTTTTATTTCCATCTTATTCCTTTTTGTGTCAAAAGTCTCCACGTTAAGTAGGTGGATTGTACAGCCTTTTCTGACACTCAGTTTTTTTCATGTTGTACTGATTTATTTGATACTGGAACACATTGGTCTAAACATGAACTTCATAGTAATATTTTCACTGGCTGTGGGAAGTGGAGTCTTATATGATTATTATACTTTACTTTCAGATGAGCATCATTCGATTCTTGAAAAGGATTACAGTATGTTTGCTTTTAATGCTGGCTATAATCCGTATATATTTGCTTCCAAGGAACTGCAACTTCAACTTATTTCCATAACAGCGAGTCGAATACCAATCGTTTTTGGTGGTATGATCCTTGTAGAAGTTTTTAGTGGAGGCGGTAAGTATGCGGGGATTGGTTTCAGGATTTGGGAGTCGTTTACAGATAATCCTGAATATGGTGTAATATTTTCCGCTACTTTTGTGAGTATCCTACTATTTACGACCATTTTTCTAATAGCTGAAAGATTGAGAAATAATCTCATTAATTTACGTGGTTAGGAAATGTTAAAGTTCTTATTACATTCTGATTCACTCTTCGGTAAGGTGTTGACCATCATTTCAACCATTGTTATTATGTTTTTTATTATTGTAGTTATTACAGACAATCCTTTTTCTCAATATACGTATATTGATGAAGTAGAGGAGGAAAGGCCTGTTTCTATGGATCAAATACAGTTCGATTCTGATAGATCTTATTTTGATTATATTGATAAAGAAAACAATCGAAATATTTACATCCTGAGCAAGGAATCAAAACCGATTTTCAATCCAAAGAACCCTAAGGAATTGAAGGTAATTGCAACTGAGATGTTTAGTTTGATGGCGTTACAAGAATATTATTTTCTTTCCATCGACAAAATATCGGATTACAATATTCACCCTATAAAACCCCTTAAATATACTAAACAGGGAGATCTACTCATTTTAGGGACGACAAGTTCAGGTAATGACTTGTTAAGCACAATAACTGCATCCGTTAGCAAGACATTTGTGTTGATGTTTTATACGATGGCCTCTTTCCTATTTTTTGGTATTATTTCTGGTGTATTGATTGGATACTACCGGGAACGGTTTGTTCGCTCCATTGGGATTCTTGAATTCACAATTAAAACTATTGAATCCACTCCTCTTATACTCTGGATGTTGTTGTCTGTAATAATTATACAAGGTATTTTAATACCATTGGGAATAGGAGAAGATTCCCAGCTCAAGCTCATTTTTGGTTTTTTTGGTTTTTTCTCATCACCATCTCTTTCGAAAATCATTACTAATAAGTTCGAAATGCTTAAATCTCAGGAATTTGTTGTCGCACTTAAGTTACTCGGTGTTAATGATAGAAGAATTATATTTTCACATATTCTAAGACATTTTTGTTTTTCAAGCATACTTTTCCAAGCTTCATATATCTGTGCTCAAGTATTGTTCTTCGACTTTACCCTCCAGGTTCTACGATTCAGTTATCACGGAACGTTAGGGAGTGAACTGCACACCTTCTACGTCGATAAGTACAATCATCAGTTTCCACTCTATACACTAATTTTCATCCTCTTTTTCTTCACCACGTTTTTATTTTATAGTGCAAGATTCTTCGAATCAAAGGCCAAAACATGAACAATGTTCTTGAAATCAATTGTTTGAATTCGATTATTTCCTCAAAGAAAGGTCCGGTTTATGTGTTAAATGATATTTCCTTTTCTATTCCAAGAGGTAAAACTATCGGTATCATTGGTGAATCGGGATCGGGAAAAACTCAATTAATGATGGCAATCACCGGTACCCAGAGCCTTACGCCTGGTGTTGTTTCAGGTTCCGTAAAATACTTCGGAGATACTGGCGAAACACCTCTATCCTTTTATCCTGACCAAACTGATTTAAACAAAAAATATGCTGTATACCGAACTGTTGATGGTAACTATAAACGGAAGAACGCAGATTCGTTTGAAAGGTTTGTTAGGGATAAGTTTAAGGAATTAAGAGGCACTAAGTTTGGAATAATTCCCCAAGATGTTAAGTCCTTTCTAAACCCATACTGGACCGTTGATAAGTTCTTCCTGGAAGCATATAAAAGACTCGATAAAACGAAGCTATTAGAGGATTCAAACTTTGAAACATTTTTTAAAATAAACGTAGATAAGTTCGATTTAAATGCGACCAAAATAAAGAATAAGTACCCAGGTGAACTAAGTGGTGGAGAAGCTCAAAGAGTGATGAATGCTTTTGTTTTAGCTCATAAACCGCAGGTCATTTTTGCCGATGAGAGTACCACGGGACTTGATATGGGTCGTCAAAAAGAAGTCATCCATCAGTTAGAAGTACTCAAAGAGGAAAACCCTCGTACTTCAATCATAATTATTTCCCACGATTTTGCTTTTTTAAGTCACTTAGTTGATGCGTATATAGTAATGTTTGGAGGATTCTTATTAGAAGCTATATATGATAAAAGTAGGCTACAGAAAAGGGAAACATTACATCCTTATACAGCCGATTTGCTTTCTTCATTGGATCCAATAATTTTTGATACTGACAAAAGTGCTGGTATTACAGGTCTTCTTGCGGATTATAGGAAAAAATTAATAGGATGTCCCTACACTTCCAGATGTAAACTGTTTGATAATGGTGATAATGAGTTAAGAAACAAGTGTAGTAATGAACTCCCACCGATAGTTAATTACCGTGAGGACCCATCTGTTAATTCAAGTAATACTGATTGGCAAAGATGTTGGTATAGATATCTAAACGGTGAGTAATGACTGCTATTGTTACCCTTGAAAATATTGATTTTTCTTTCCCGGATATATCAGGTATGGGCAAAGATAGTTGGGTTACGATTTTTAATAATATCAGTTTTACCATAGAGAAAGAACAAATAGTAGGTCTTGTTGGTAAGAGTGGGTGTGGAAAAACAACCCTTGGAAAATTACTAGTTAATTATTTCAGTTTGAATAATGAGATTTATCAATCATCAGGAAAAGTTTATTATCATGAAAATAAGAATGCTTATGATATCAGTAGTTTAGTTTATAGACGTAAATATAAGATCCAACCCATTCAAATGATATTCCAGGATCCCAAGATATCACTGAACATGGAAATGAAAGTCTATGACCAATTAAAAGAAGCGATTCTTACGAAGAATAAATTGTCCAGACAAACCACAAAAGACACAGTATTTAATCTGGCAAAACAGTTCAAGATTGACGAAAAACTTGAGTCAATACCAAGGAATTTGAGTGGGGGAGAAAGACGACGTTTAGGTTTAGCAAAAATAATTGCTACGGAACCAAAGGTCATCATTGCTGATGAACCCGTGGCTAGTCTAGATGTTTCTATTAAATATGAGATTATGGAAATCATTTTAGGTTTGAAAGAGAGAGATTGTACAATTGTAATCATTTCTCATGATATTAACCTGATTAAAAAACATGCTGACATCATTTTCGTGATGGATGAGGGTACTCTTGTTGAGCAGTGGGATCCATCGCAAGTCCCAAATCATTCGGCAACTAAAAAGTTATTAAATGATTCAGCAGAAATGAATGCTCCTCTTGTTAACCTAACTCTAGATGACCGTGATGAAAATACCAATGCGTGACTTACGGTATTTCCTTTTTTATATTATTCTTTCTTCGGTATTCATTTTTCCGAAGAATAACACTATAACAGTTGAAGAACCTCAGCTTTATGGTTTTGAGGATGTCGTATGGACATCTGATGCGGAAGGTCCATATTTTTTGTATTTTTGGAGCGAGAAATCAAACCTGGCAAACTCGTATGAATATTTAACTACACTTCCTAAGGATAGTACATACAGATTGTCCGATCTCGACAGTGTGATCAGGGATAAGATATCAGGTACATTAAGACCGAATAAACGGTATTGGTTTACCATTAATTCGAACTACGGACTTGACATCGAAATTATAGATTCAGTTAGTACTCTTTCGGCAATCCCAAAGGACGTTGAAGTCGAAGCGTCTGATAGCTCGGCTACCCTTGAGCTTGTCGATGAAATAAACCCTGATTACACC
>Ga0066859_10000816_pt1 | contig 9757 bp, 7 predicted proteins | sample ETNtaG_16_FD_65600 | JGI IMG/M metagenome (GOLD analysis project Ga0066859, IMG submission 65600) | Marine microbial and viral communities from oxygen minimum zone, Eastern Pacific Ocean - ETNP201406SV199 | ecosystem: Environmental > Aquatic > Marine > Oceanic | place: Pacific Ocean: Eastern... | reverse complement strand
ATTCCAAAATTAAGTCCGCCAAAAATAATTAATCCCAATGATACCAAAACTAAAAGTCCTGATATGATAAAGAAAAATTTTCTGTATTTTATAACAAACATGATTATTTAAACCCGACACCAAACATTCTATTAAATCTTTCTGGAACAACCGCCAAAAGAAAGGTTCTTGAAATTGAAATGGCTGTAATCATACTGACAATTACTCCCAAGCCAAAAGTCAAAGCAAAACCTTTCACTAAAGAAGTTCCAAACCAAAAAAGGATAATGGCAGTAATAATACTTGAAATATTTGAATCTCTGATTGAAAGCCAGGCTCGAGAAAAACCATTTCTAACTGCTTCTTCCATGCTCGGTGTTCCCTCTTCGAGTTCCTCTTTCATCCTTTCGAAAATAAGAATATTGGCGTCAACCGCCATACCAATTGAAAGGATAAAACCGGCAATACCAGCAGCAGTAAGTGTTACAGGAATAAGCTTAAAAATAGCCAGCATTAGCACTATATATATAGAAAGAGAAAGAATAGCGACTAACCCCGAAGCCCTGTACCAAAGAAGTAAAAAGAGAGCAACAAGAATAATACCCCAAATCCCAGCCTTAATCCCTGCCTCAACAGTTTGTGCTCCCAAAGATGGGCCAATTGATTGAGTACTAATAAGTTCAATGGCTAAAGGTAAAGCTCCAAAGTTTAAATCTCTAACAAGTTCTTTTGCTTCTTCTGGTGTAAACTGTCCGGTGATTACTGCATTGCCACCAGAAATTTCTGTATTGATATTTGGTGCGGAGATGACTTCTCCATCAAGAATAATCGCCAAAGGTTCGCCAACATTTTCTCCTGTTATCTTTTGAAATAATTCTGCCCCATCTTTATTAAACTCAAGTCCAATACTTGGGCTATTCAATGCACTTCCCGTTCGCCCTAAGCCGTCTTGTCCAAATTGGAGAGTTGCCCTTTTAACCATTCTGCCAGTTAAACCAGTTGGAATTAAAATATCTTCAACACTTGCTTCGGGATCTTGGGCAAGAAGAGATTCCCCGTCTTTAACAAGACGGAATTCAAGAAGCGGGGTTTTGCCTATCAAATTAATCGCCTCTTCCACATCTGTTACACCTGGAAGTTCAACAATTAATCTTTGGTCATTAACATTCCCAAAGAGACCACCTTCCTCGACTTGAACAACAGGTTCTCCAACTCCAAAGAGATTGACTCTGCGTTCAATCACATCCCGCAAAGCGTTCATTAAATCTTTTACTTCCGTCCGCCCAACCTCACTGGTATCTGCCTTATAAGCCAAGTGTGTTCCGCCAGAAAGATCAAGGCCAAGTTTAAAAGAGTCCTTGGTCAAGGCCAGATATCCTATAAAAACTCCGATTATGAGTATTAAGATGGCGGTAATTCTGAGTGCTGTCATTTCGCTATAATATAGGAAAATTAAAAAAAGCTAAACCCCAGTCCTTGAGAGCAAGGCCTTGATTGTTTTAAGAGCAATCTTTAAATCAAGAAAGAAAGACCTATTTTTAATGTAATAAAGATCATAAGAAAGCTTCATTTTGGTCTCAGAAAAATCAGTCCCATGGTGGGGGTGATTATCATGGTAAATCTGAGCCCATCCTGAAAGCCCTGGTTTTATAAGGTGTCTAACATTGTAATAAGGTATTTCTTCCTCATATTTTAGGGCCAAAGCGGGAATCTCTGGCCTTGGGCCAATTAGAGAAATATCCCCTTTTAAAACATTCCAAAGTTGCGGTAATTCATCAATACGGCTTTTTCTTAGGAAAGTTCCTACTTTAGTCACCACTCGCCTACTTTTTAGTACTTCTTCTCCTTCGTCTAGTCCTGACATACTGCGGAATTTAATAATTTCCACATGTTTATTGTCCTGACCAATACGACTCTGCCTAATAAAAATTTCTCCTCCATCATCCATTTTTATAGCAAGAAATACAAATGGGTAAAAAATCAGTGAGAGCAAAGCTAGAGGCAAAGAAATAATTACATCCATCATTCTTTTAACAAGATCGTATGAGACTTTTGGTGAAAGAGAAAGGTTTTCTAAAAACCAGTCATACCCCAATAAAGAAACTGGCACCCTGTCAAAAATATCTTCATAAACTTTATACTTGTCAATAAATTCAACACCTTCATAAATAAGCTTGTAAAGATCTTGTAGAATTTTCTTTATCCTCTCACTTTTGAGATTAATAATGATATAAGAAATATTTTTTTCCTTAACCTCGTTCAGAATTTCTTTTGAAAGTTGCTTTACAGATTTATCAGGGCTAATGATTGAAGCAAAATAAAAACTGTAGCGGGAGTTGTTATTAACCTCCTCTACGAGGTCTCTTGTTTCCTCCTCACTATTGATTATTAAAGCTGCCCCCTTAACCTTATCACCTATAAAAGCACTCCCATAAATTCTCCAGATAAGTATCAGACCAAATGACAATATCAGGTAAATAAAAAGATTTGTCTTTGGGGTAATTGCAAAATATGGGATAAGATAGAAAAAGAGAACAGCAATAAAAGTATTAATGACTTGAGTATTTAAAATAATATTCGGTAAACGATTTTTAAAAAGAATTGTGTGTTTTTCATAAAGGCCTGCAATAAAAAAGATTGTAATCCAGATGATAAAAATAATAGAAAAAGCGATTATGTGTTCATCTAAATGAGCCTCCTCTGGGAATCCTAAATAGCTAATGAGAAGCATTGTAAAAAGTGAAAGATAGAGAAAGAAAACGTCTCCCAGAAAAAGAATTATTGCCTCTTTTTTGCTTTGTATAGCCATAAATTAAGTATAATGTATCAGGTATTATGTATAATGTATAGATTATTAAACAACAATATGATAATCTGGTCAATATAACAATATACAGCTGGGTTAAGTTTCAAAATCTAATGAGCGGAAGTAGAAAAAAAATAATATATTTGATTACCAAAGCGAACTGGGGCGGTGCGCAAAAGTATGTTTTCGACTTAGCCACTTCTCTCCCCCAAGACAAATTTGATGTCCTTGTTGTTCATGGACAAGGTAATATCTTAAGCAAGAAACTTCAGGAAGAGAAAATAAAAACCATTTTCGTTCCTGAGATGGGAAGAGATATAAATGTCTTGGGAGAAATAATTTCTTTCTTTAAAATCTTTAAGATTATTTTTGACTATAACCCAGACATAGTCCACGTAAACAGTTCAAAGGCCGGGGGTATTGGGGCCTTTGTGGCTAGACTAACCTTTACGCAAAAAATAATTTTTACTGTTCATGGTTGGGCATTTAATGAACCCCAATTTGATAATATCCTAACAAAATTCTTTTCTTGGCTGACGGTTTTTCTTTCAACAGACACCATCGTCATTTCAAAACAAAATTTTGAGCAAGGTTTGAGATATCCTTTTGTAAAAAACAGATTTGCTCTCATCTATAATGGAGTAAAAGATACTAATTTTAGAGAAAGGACTTCTGCCAGAAAATTCATTGCAGATTTAACAAAAGCAGACAGCAAAAAAATCTGGGTAGTGACAATTTCAGAACTTCATAAAAATAAGGGGCTTAGTTATTTAATAGAAGCTGTTTCTAAATTAGAAAAGAAACCCATTGTTTTTATAATTGGAGAAGGAGAAGAAAGAAATAATTTGGGAAACTTAATTTCTAAACATAATCTAGAAGACAATATCTTTCTTATGGGATTTATTGACGAAGCGAGTACCTACTTAAAGGCTTTTGATATTTTTATCCTAACTTCAGTTAAAGAAGGGCATCCCTATGCACTACTCGAAGCGGGACTAGCAAAACTTCCAAGTATAGGAAGTGATATTCCTGGAGTGAAGGATATTTTAGAAAATGAAAATGGTATTTTAACCATACCAAAAGACCCCAACGACATTGCTGAAAAACTGGATGGCTTGATAAAAGATAAGGGAAAAAAGGCTCAACTAAGCCAAAATTTACATAGTAAAGTTTTTGGAGAATTCTCCTTTAAAGAAATGTTAGAAAAAACTATATCTCTTTATTAAAAATTAATTAACGAATTGTTGGCTCACAATACCATCTTGGAAGCGGCCCCGATGGAGTACTTATTGTCTGGTGTTAGTTGTTAGTCAATTAGTTTCCAATCATCCTCTCAACTCCTAAAAATTCATTTTTAGTGTCTTCTTTATGGTATGCTTTCCCGTATCTTCTCATGCCCATTAGGATTCCAAGGGCTAAAAATTCCGTCACGATATGTGAACCTCCGTAACTTAAAAATGGTACAGTTGTCCCAGTCACCGGCAAGAGTCCTATATTCATTCCAACATGAATAATAAAATGGCTTATCAAAAATATTGAAACTCCTAATCCAAAAAGTATCTCAAAATTTGTTGCCCCATGTAAAGCACTAAGTAATATTCTCCAAAACAAAACACCAAATAGAGAGAATAAAATAATAACCCCAATAAAACCCCATTCTTCCGAAAAGGCAGCAAAAACAAAATCAGTCTCATATTCGGGTAAAAATTCCAAGCGCGATTGGGTGCCATAGCCAATCCCTTTTCCGGTAAGTTGTCCTGAACCAACGGCAATTGTCGATTGAAGAGCGTTATACCCCGCCCCCGAAGTGTCGGTTAAAGGATTAAGAAAAGTTAGAATCCTATCCTTCTGATATGGCACAAAAACAAAGCTCCATAATAAGACCATAGATAAAAGGCCAACAAGAAGAACTAGAAAGAGATGTTTTTTTGAAATTCCCGAAACTAAAACTAAACCAAGCCAAATCATAAAAATAATAATAGCTGAACCAAAGTCTGGCTGAAGCAAAACTAAAAGGAAAATTGTCAGGGCATAAAAACCAGAAACTAGAAGATGTCTGAAATTCGCAATCTCAACATGCCTCCTAGAAAAATATTTAGCTAAAATAATTATTAAAAAAATTTTTATTGGATCTGATGGTTGAAGTGAAAAAGCTCCAAAGTCAAACCAACTAATCGCTCCCTTTGTCACTTGGCCTGCAACGAAAAGAGTGATTAAAAGTCCGGTTGAAACAAGAAAAAGAAGAACGGAAACCCAGGTTCTTCGAAGAAACCTCCAATCAACTAAACTAGCCAGAAAAAAGACTCCAAAACCTATCAAAATCCAGATAATTTGCCTTTCGAAGAAAATACTCTCCCCAACAAAGGAATTCATGGTCACTAATCCGGCGCCTAACAAAGGAATAGTTGCTAGAAATAGATACCAATCTATGTTCAAACCGACTTTTTTAACTAAATCCATTAGTTTCTAGTACCAAACTTTGGTAGAATTTCGACCCTTCCGATAGGGCTTTTGAAAGGATTGGGCCAAGTGAAAGTGACCTTCTCCATTGAGTCCGGACTTATGTTTTCGACAAGTGTTTTGGAACTAGCCATGGCGTTATCAGCCATGTCATAAATTATGGCAAACAGCTCTACGTCTTTTATTGAAACAAAGCCTCTGTTTTCAAGCTCTACATCAACCCTCGGAGAAGAATCAGTATTTATTATTCCTCTCTTATTTATTCGGAGATTTGAACTTATATTCTCCTGAGTCAGCCATTCAACTTTACTAGTGAATTCAAAGAATGTTTTATCTGGAGCCCTTTCTCTGGTCACAATTGTCCCTTCAAAAATAGGGAACCTCGTTTGAGCTGGGATATCAGTTTTACCCTTTCTTTCATAAACTAGAACACCTTTGTCATCAAGAAGTGTGAAAGTGTAAAAGACATCTTGTGCCCCAGCACTCAGATTTGGGTTCTCTATCATGGCAACAGAATTATAGACTCCATCTCTTACTTCAAAACTTCTGGTCCAAAGAATTAATGGTTCAGCTACAGTAAATCCACAAATTTTTTCACATCCACCACCGCAGTCGACTCCGCGTTCATTACTATTTTGTTTACCATCAAAACAAGTTGGCTCTTTATTAAAAATATTATAAACAGGAAGAGCAAAAACAATGACGAGAATTAATATCAAACCCCCTAAATAGATAGATCTGTTTTTAGATGACCAACTCATGAACTCTATAATACCAGAAAAACAAAATACTCCGCCATATTTAGCGAAGTATTTTGTTTTAAGTTCTCTAAGTTGGCGGTGACCTACTCTCGCCTTGCGACTACCATCGGTGCTAACAGGCTTAACTTCTGTGTTCGGAATGAGAACAGGTGTAGCCCTATCGCCAAACCACCAACTTAGAAAACTCAAATATTCAAAAGGTACGCCCTTACACTTTTTAGTGTGATATTGCCCAAAGACAACACACCCAAGTGTGTCACATCGGAAGATGTGGGGATAAATTGCAAACAAATTGTGGTTTTCAAAGCTTTCTAATAGGATCGACAAATTAGTACTCCTCGGCTAAACATGTCTCCATGCTTACACCTAGAGCCTATCAACCTAGTAATCTTCTAGGGGTCTCAACGATTCCTAATCTTGAAGTTGGCTTCCCTCTTAGATGCTTTCAGAGGTTATCCATTCCCGACTTAGCTACCCTGCGATGCCGTTGGCACGACAGCAGGTAGACCAGAGGTCAGTCCACTTCGGTCCTCTCGTACTAGAAGCAGATCTTCTCAAGAATCAACGCCTGCAGCAGATAGGAGACCGACCTGTCTTACGACGGTCTTAACCCAGCTCGCGTGACTTTTTAATTGGCGAACAGCCAAACCCTTGGAAGCTTCTTCACCTCCAGGATAAGTCGAGCCGACATCGAGGTGCCGAACTCCGCCGTCGCTCTGGACGCTTAGGCGGAACCAGCCTGTTATCCCCGGGGTAGCTTTTATCTGATGATCTCCGGCCGCATCTAACACGGACCGTCGGTTCACTATGTTCTGCTTTCGCACCTGCTCGGGATACCCCCCTTGCAGTCAAGCTCTCTTTTGCCATTACACTATCGGCACGGTTTCCATTCGCGCCTAGAGAACCTTAATAAACTCCTCCGTTACTTTTTGGGAGGAGAGCGCCCCACTCAAACTACCTACCAGATACTGTTCCAAAATGTTTTTACCATTTGGGTTAGAAACTATTTCGCAAAAGAATGGTATTTCACTGACGACTCCGTTTTAGCCAAAACCAAAACATCAAAGTCTCCCATCTATGCTACGCATTTGAAAAATAGCCCCAATATCAAGCTATAGTAAAGCTCCCGGGGTCTTTTCGTCTAGCTGCAGGTAACCGGCGTCTTCACCGGTATTGCATTTTCACCGAGCTCTTTCTCGAGACAGTTCCCCAGTCGTTACGCCATTCGTGCACGTCTGAACTTACCAGACAAGGAATTTCGCTACCTTAGGACCGTTATAGTTACGGCCGACATTCACCCGGGCTTATACAGTCTAGCCCTAACAAAGTTAGGACCCTCCGTACTTGACCTTCGGGCATTGGTCAGGCGTCACCCCCTATACATCCTCTTACGAGTTCGCAGGGAGCTGTGTTTTTAATAAACAGTCGCCAGGGATACTTTCGCTGCGGCCTCCCCCGAAGGGGTAGGCAAGCCTTATTGCTAACTTACGGCTGCTTTTTTGCCGAGTTCCTTGAGAAAGAATCACTCATTCGCCTTGGTCTTCTCGACCTGACTACCTGTGTCGGTTTTCGGTACGGATTAATATAAATTAAGCTTAGAGACTTTTCTAGGAAGCGCGCTTTGCCCAATTCTCCAGACCCGAAGATCTGAAATCTTCACAACACTCGGATATCGGCATCTAAGCCAGGTCCCGGATTTTCCAAAAACCTACCCCTATGTAATGAACGTAAATCCAATAATACGCTAAGCATACTGCACTCCGTCCTCCCATCGCATTTATATCAAGTGACGGAATATTAACCGTCTGTCCATCGCGTCCGGCTTTCGCCATACGCTTAGGCCCGACTAACCCTTGGCTGATTATCATTGCCAAGGAAACCTTAGTCTTTTCGGCGTGCGGGAATCTCACCCGCATTGCGGTTACTTGTGCCAACATTCTTACTTCCTGACGCTCCACCATGGGTTACCCCTTTGGCTTCAACGCAGACAGGAATACTCTCCTACCACGCATAAATTTCGAAAAATATATACATCCTCACCTTCGGTACCATACTTAGCCCCGATTATCTGCGGCGCAAGATCTCTTAATGAGTGAGCTGTTACGCTTTCTTTAAAGGATGGCTGCTTCTAAGCCAACTTCCTCACTGTCTGAGAAATTTCACCACCTTAAGTGCACTTAGTATGAATTTAGGGACCTTAGATTGAGATCTGGGCTGTTTCCCTTTCGACCGACGGAGCTTTGCCCCCGTGGTCTAACTGCAGAGCAGTTACTTTTGGTATTCGGAGTTTGATTGGTTTGACGAGGTTTCCCCCTATTCAGACCATCCAGTGCTCTACCCCCAAAAGGTAAACTCTGCGCTAACCCTAAAGCTATTTCGGAGAGAACCAGCTATTTCCAGGTTCGATTAGCTTTTCACTCCTTACCACAAGTCATCCGAGAGTATTGCACGGCTCAACGGTTCGGGCCTCCTCCCGTCTTTCGACGAGGTTCACCCTGCTCATGGCAAGCTCACCTGGTTTCGGGTCTTACATATACTACAATCGCGCTATTAACACTTGGTTTCCCTATGGCTCCATCCTAAAAGGATTTAGCCGAGCAGTATATGCAAACTCGTTGGCTCATTCTTCAATAGGCACGCCGTCGAGGAATAAATTCCTCTTCGACTCCTTGTAAACATATGGTTTCAGGTCTATTTCACTCCTCTCTCCGAGGTTCTTTTCACCTTTCCCTCACGGTACTAGTTCACTATCGATCTCTAAAAGTATTTAGCCTTGGGAGTTAGTTCTCCCAGATTCACCCAAGCTATTCATGTCCCGGGCTACTCAAGAATAAAAACTAAGAGATATTTTATTTTCGTCTAAAGGGCTTTCACCTTCTGGGGCTAATCTTTCCAGATTATTCAACTAATAAAATATTTTATAACTCTACTCGCTTACGAATAAGCGAACGCTCTTACCTTACAACCCCTGTCTTACAAGTAAGATAGGTTTGGGCTTCTTCCGTTTCGCTCGCCGCTACTAAGGAAATACCAGAAACTCCTTAATATTAGGACCACTTGCGATCCTAATATTAAGAAGCTCTTCAGTTGGTTTCTCTTCCTCCAGCTACTAAGATGTTTCAATTCGCTGGGTCTACTCCAAACAATAAAGTTTGGTAATCAAGGTTTGCTTGATTGGGTTCCCCCATTCGGAAATCTCCGGGTAAAAGGTTGCTAGGCACCTAACCGAAGCTTATCGCAGCCATGCTACGTCCTTCATCGTCTTTTAGAGTCAAGGCATCCACCATATGCTCTTAAACTTCCCATTAGGAAGTTCAAAAACCACAATTTGTTTGCAATTTCCCAGCACTACTTTTTGATGGTGCTGGGTACCTGTTCAGTCCCACTTGAGATGAGACTGAAACTAATATATTGTCAAAGTTCAACCGCATTATGAATTTTAAAAAGAAAAAACCGCCTTCCAAGCGGTGCCAACCAAACAATGGAATACTCCAAAAAGTGATTAGCCTTTCCGCTTAAATATTGAATTTAACTTAATATTCATAAGCCCTAGTATTATATACACATTAGAGAGGAGGTCAACCCTGATAAAAGAAAAATCTCTGTCTCTTCTTTCAACTCTATAACAATCTGGTTCCAATTCTGTATAATTGGGGTCAGTTCATTAAATGGGCCCTCCTACACCCTGTGCACATGGCACGAGCACTTACGCCGATGGACAAACAGAAATTCTTCTCTGGGATGGTTTCTT
>Ga0066859_10000811_pt1 | contig 9783 bp, 9 predicted proteins | sample ETNtaG_16_FD_65600 | JGI IMG/M metagenome (GOLD analysis project Ga0066859, IMG submission 65600) | Marine microbial and viral communities from oxygen minimum zone, Eastern Pacific Ocean - ETNP201406SV199 | ecosystem: Environmental > Aquatic > Marine > Oceanic | place: Pacific Ocean: Eastern... | reverse complement strand
TCAGGAATATATTTTTTACAAGCATTAATAATTTCAAGGATTTCGTCTCCAATTAAGGTAGGCTCTCCACCTGTTATCCCTAATCGTCTTGCAGATTTGTCCATTAGAGAAATCAATTTGATGTTAAAAGGAGTTATACTCTCTTTATCTTTCTTTCTTGGTTGAGGACACATAATACAGTTGGCATTACATTCTTCTGTTGCCAATATTGCATTATGAAAGGAGTCTTTACTATACAACACACAAATATTTCCATTCTCATCTAAAGAAACAACATCGCCATTATTAAGGTAGTCAAGTTCAGTAACACTGTGACATAGAGGAATATTATTTAGTCTTTTCAGGATAGAATCTGAGCAATAATTATTTGTTATCACGCCTGTATATCCTGCAAATTTACCATTCAAATCATTTGTGGCAAAGATTGAGTCACCCCGTTTAAAACGTGAAAGAGACTCATTTGTGATTCTGCCAATTACCTTTTTGTTTATATTTACAGGAGAACTTTTAATTACTTTCATGTGATACCTGTTTTCCCACAACTATTGGCTTACGTGTGATCCAAGACCACAACACATCCATAGTTGGCTTGTCGTTTTCTTTAATTAGCTCGAATAAACATTGAAATATAGCCATGTTTATCTTACATACAGTACTCATCATACGGTTGCCTACAACCTCTCCTTGCTCAGCATAGTTGCGGATTGGGTCAACACCGCAGTAACTTTGAAACACACAATGTGAACATATAGGAAGGCATTCCAAGCACGATTTCTTGAGTAATGAAACAATCTTGTCACTGTGAAATAGCTCTTGATATGTGTTTTCATTTACATTACCCATTGAAAATGTAGTATCTCCATCGTTAGCCAACATTCTTGCTTCATCAGACACATAAACATTACCATCATGATTATAAATTACACCGCAAATTGCTACCCCTGACGGTGATTGCAAATCTACAAATCCCGCTGAAAATGGAGTTAATATTTTCCCAAGTAAGAGAGATGCATAGCACTCGACAAAGAAAGTGCCATTGAGGTTTATGTTAACTATATGCTTAAAAGCTCTCTTGTATGACTCAATAAAATCCTCTACTCTGTATCCTAAAGAATACATATCTCTTTTAGCAGAACCGTATGGATTTAAAGAACGCATGAAAATAGCGCTAAAACCTTGCACCAAATATTCATCAACAATTTCAGTAAAATATTCTAAACTGTCATTAGTTGCAGTCATCAAAGCTGAGACGCTGTCTTCACCTAAATATTCACGAACCTTCTTTATGTTTTTGGTAACAATGTCATAACTTCCTTGTCCATTGCGAAAAGGACGATTGTTATTGTGTAATGCCATAGTGCCATCTAAAGATGTTGAGATGTAAACTTTATGGTTTTGTAGATATTTAAGCATTTCCTCAGTAATCAAAGTCAGGTTTGTGCATATCACAAATTCCAATTGTTTTTTCTTGGTCAAATTACACTGCTCTGCATATTCAATAATATATTTAACAATTTCAAAACTTAATAAAGGTTCACCACCCTGAAATTCTATCTTTATGTTTGGAGATGGAGACAAAAATATTAAATCTACAGTTCTTTTTGCCGTAGACTTGTCCATATCATATTTAAAAGCCTCTTCACTTTTGCTTGATACTTGGCAATATTTACATTTAGAATTGCATCTCAATGTAGGGACAACCATATGCAGTGTAGTAAAATTGTAAAGAAAACTCTTCTTAGTTCTATATTTTGTAGCAAGCATTTTAATAACTGGTTCAATCTCTGTATCAGTTAGTATTTGCTTACTTTTCAAATCCAAGAATGTTTCGCTCTCAGGGTCTAATTTGTATGAAATCATATTGTTGAATTCTTCTTTAGACGAAAACAGAAATTCTCCTACTTCATTTACAAGAAGCATATTCTCATTCTTAAAATCATGAAATCTAAATGGTAATAATTGATATGGTCTCATTCTGTAGTATTTATATATTTATTTTGTCTTTGATGTTTTCTATTGGAGAAAATGCTTGCTTGACCAGCAAATCTCTTATGTTGCCATATCTTTTCTCTACATCTAATCTTGTCTGTTGGTCTAAAACTTCGTTACAATAATCTTTTGCAATTGCTTTTAGTTCATCTTCACTCTGATTGTTTTTTGGTTCAAAGTAAACACCAAGTTGATTGTTTTCTAATGGTTTAACAATAATAAAGCAAGAATTTGTCAGTTTGTAGGCTGCTGCCATTATTGCCTCTTTTTCGTATACAGATTTGTTTAGTTTTATTTGTATTCTACCATCTTCCAATTTAGTGATAATATTCTCCATATCTAAACCTCCAAAATGTAATTTTCTTATATTTTTATTGAATCGTGCTTTCATTGACAAAAAAAGAACGATAAACTGCAATAATGTGGGATATAGATATTTTCTTTTTGTTAAATATCTCTGCTTGGCCTATATCCACATAAATTAGGACAGCTATTATTCCAGTACAGGAAATAAAAGATGAAAGTAAGAGAGAAATTGGTATGAAAGTGTATAGTCATATTCTGCCTCCAGTTGAAGATCACAATTAGTATACTTCTGAATCATCATTCCATAGTGCGAACAGGACGAATGTATAAGGCGTCGTAGAGGGTGACATTTTCAAGACATATCTCACCACTATTGAAATGAACGTGCCACGCAAACACCGAATCTCTTGCACCAGTCCATCTATCACCAGTCCATATATTATTCTGTTTTTTATCAAAAACTGAATCTATATATAAGTCACCATTTTTTTTGCTAGGTTCCAACAATGAAATTAATTCTTCCACAGTCGGCAATCGCCAATCATAATGTCCTGCATATCCCCTATTATTCAAGTCTGTTACCCATTCCTTTTGATGAGTATATTTGTTACTGTCAATACCAAGAAACTCCTCTATTTCGTATGGAGCTTCTTGCCAAGGCATATAATCTTTAGAACCCAACTGGTGCCACATTAAGCCTGTAGAATGGTCGATGACTACTTTATCACCATTAATCATCTTAACTTCATAATCATGATCGATTGTACTGTAGACACAAAATCCAAAGTTTGTCTTTTTGCGTATAACTATATGTGATAATGATTTTACTTCAGATTCAGATAATTTATCATAATATGAACGTAGATTTACACGTTCTTTTGCTACTGCTTGCATAATAGGGGGGGAAAGAAATATAAATGATATGATTAAGATGTGTGGTAGGTATTTCCTCATACATATTCTCCTAATTGAATAATATGAATTACAGCCACCCCTCCGTATGTAATGGTCTTATAAACCTACGGATATATAGAGTCAAGTAAGTTTTTGCTAGATTTGACGACTGATTATGGCTTGGTGAGTAAATGGTGTTTATGAGGAATGATAATAACAAGACTGGACTTTTGCCATATTAGATTTATATATTACAACAATATAGTTTTTGTGATTTAGAACGAATGGCAACGCAAATGCCTAAGGGTTATAATTTTGAACTAAGGAATAAATATCTAGAGAAGTACATGTGGTGGGGGTCTCGGGTATTACTTACCCGAAATGTTCACAGTTGAATACATCACGACGAATCACCTGCTAGAATAATGTGAATAATGCGATCTATGGGACTGATGTGAATAATGCGATCTATGGGACTGATGCCACGACATCTTAAACTCTTTATCTCCTTTATTCAATATTTCTTGCGCATGATATAAAACCAAAGGGCTTTTCTCATTAGAAGAAATTTCATCTATTTTATCACCTGACCTTGTTGCTTTATCATCTGCCTTAGCTGCGAATAAAGTCACAGAAGTAACAAGCACACCCATTACCATAAATAATTTTATCAATTTATTCATTATAACCTCCTATTGGTTTAGCGGTTATTGTATAATCAATTTGTGAGTACTATAGCATAAATAACTTTAACAGTCAAATAAATTATACGCGACAGTCAAATAAATTATACGCGCTTAATCCTTTTAATTACAATGACTTGCATCATCTAGTTTTTGTGCAAACAGTTTAACAGTTACGCGATTTAAATTCTCAGGCCCTACACTACTCTCCTGATAGAATATCAAATTAAAATATGGCAATAGTTTAGCTTTAACACTTCCTTTTTCAGGTAAATCAATGTAATTCTTTCCATGTCCTCCGGGAGTTTCAAAATATAGATATCCCCCAGAAACAATCGAAGTAACAAATTTATCAAACAGTTTTGGCCTATAGCAGTGAATGTTTATTATTGCTCCTATGCTCTCTTTATTAAACCTCCATGAATCTTTTTCCAAATCGACCGACAATGTCTCCAGCTTTCCTTTAGTTGTGTTAGATGTTTTTTTGTAATTATCAATATACTGCAATGCTTTTTCATCAATATCAACACATACAATTCTGCAGCCTAATGAAGATAACAGAAACGCATGTCTACCAAAACCGCAAGGTATATCTAATATTGGATATTCTCTTATTTTAGCAATAATATCGACAAATTTTAATAGTGTCGGTGAACAATCTGACTGCAAAGATTTATTAGAATTTTCCTTTATCGTTGGTTTATATGTCTTTTGGAACTTATTGTTCTTTTTCTTCAATGCCCTAACATGGACACTATGCATATCTTTAGAAGACATAAAAAACCCACCACACTCTTGTTTATAATCACAATTATCACATTTCTCTAGATATATATTTTTCCAAGGCGTTATAGACTTTCTCGCATATTTTCGTAGTGGTTTTGGCAAAACACATAATTGTGCATTATATATTGATACGTTTAGTCCTCTCTGATTTAAATAAATAACTGCTTTCTCAAGTTGTTTATTATAATCAAATGGATCTATCCATAACATCTCCAAGTTATTTTGAGCCATTCCAATAGTTTCCATCTGCATGAAAGCAACATGGATTGTGAAAGGAAAATTTCTATAAATAAATTCTGCTAGATGTGTTATCCTTTCATAATTAAGCTTGTGTATTACTATGCGTAAGGCTATCCTTTGATTATTTTCAGCGAGATTATATATGCATTTAATTGTCTTATAAAAACCATTTGCAACAATAATTTGATTATGCATAGTGTCCGTGTCAGCATAAAGTGGTATTTCAAAGGTTAATCTTGTATGTCCGACTGAAACTATTTTGTCTACAAATATTTCATCCGATAATAATATCCCATTTGTAAGTAAAGATACCTCTGCCTTTGGTAGTTTCCGTTTGCATAAAGCAATTATGTCAATCAAATCGCTACCTAATAATAGCGGTTCTCCCCCAGTAAGTCCTAAAAATTTGGTATTCTTATCCATTAAGGATATTAATCTCTTATTTACTCCTGTTTTAGATTCTTCCTGCACAACACACGGCTGAGGACACATTATACACCGACAATTACATAGCTCAGTAAGAAGAAGTGTATTATGACAAGAGGTTGGTTCATATAATACATTAATCGTACCATCAATATTTAAAGTTACTACATCTCCGTCATGTAATTCATCCACACCTTCAACATCGTTTATATATGCACCCCTTTTTAAAACAAATTGACTATCCTCAGAGATTATACCAGCATATCCTTGCCGATATTTATTCATACTATCTAAGACAAGAAAAAAATCTTTTCTCTTAAGGAAATTTACTCCCTTCTTAGTTATCTTCCCTACCATCATCACTGGAATATTATGTGCAATGCCTCGTAGTTTCTTCATTAATATCGTCGTCTTTTTTTATGGACCTTTTCATTATCCATGACCAAAATACATTATTAACCGAATCATCATCTTCCTCTAACAACTCCAGAATAAATTTTAAAATTTCTTTATTTCTTTTACATATAGTACTTGCCGTTCTATTTCCGATAATATCTCCTTGCTCAGAATAATTACGTACTGGATCTGCACCACAATAACTCTGGAATCCACAATAAGAACATTCTGGCAAACACTCTAAACATGAGGATTTAATAATTGACTTTACTAAATCACTATAAAATATTTCCTGATATGAATGCTCATTTACATTCCCTATTAAAAACTTCTTATCCCCCATAGATGCTAGCATACGAGCTTCATCTGATATATATACATCTCCATTGTAATCATAAACAACACCGCATATAACAACACCAGCTGGTGATTGCATATCTACGAACCCAGTAGAAAATGGTGTTAACAGCCGACTTAGAAGTATACTGGCAAAACCCTCTTCAATATATGTCCCTTTTTTATTTATATCAATAACGTAAGTTAGAATATCTTTATAATTTTCAATGAACTCCTCAATTTCATATCCAATTTCACTACGATATTTCTCTGCAAAACCATATGGATTTAATGATCTAAAAAAAACACATTTAAAACCTTGCCTTACATACTCATCAACAACATCTCTAAACCTACCTATACTATATTTAGAAGTTGTCATTAAAGCTGATATTCCATCTTTGCCAAGTATCTTTCTACACAATTCAAGCTTTTCAATGAATATGTCATAGGTGTTGTCTGTGCCCTGTAAGGGCCTATTCACATTATGTATATCTTTTGGTCCATCTAATGAAGTTGAGATACTTACATTATGCTTTTTAAAGTATATTAATATTTCTTTCGTGATTAAGCTCAAATTAGTGCATACGACAAATTCTAAATGTTTTTTTGCTAACATATTTTTAACTTCGGCATATTCAATGATATATTTAATAATTTCGAAATTAAGTGGTGGTTCTCCACCTTGGAATTCAATTTTAATAACCGGAGAAGGGGAGCCAAAAATTAAATCAACCGTTTTTTTTGCTGTTCTTTTATTCATATCATATTTAGTGTTTTCCAGTTCTTTCCTCGATACTTGGCAATATTTACAACTTGAATTACATCTAAGCGTGGGAACCACCATATGAAGTGCTGTAAAATTGTCAAGAAAACTCTTTTTTGTACGATATTTAGTCGCAAGCATACTTACTACAGGATCAATTTCTGTATCCGACAATGTATGTTTTGATTTCAAATCAAGAAATGTTTTATCAGATGGATTTAATTCGTAATGTATAAACTTATCAAATTGATCACTCGTTAGAAATATATACTCACCTACTTCATTCGATAAAAACACTTTATTTTCACTAAATCTTAAAAATCTAAACGGTAATATTTGATATCTCATGATTTATTTGGGTTTAGGCCAAAAAGCCTTTTGCACAATTTTATTTCTAATCTCACCAAAGTCTTCTTCTACTTCTACCCTAACTTGTTGGTCTATTAGTTCATTCTGAAATTCATTTATTTCAAACTCAATATTTAAATCCATTTTATTATTAAAAAAAATCCGACAATATTTTTCCGAATTTGTCTCTATATTCATATAAAACTTGTCCGTATATTTATACATCGTCGCATTAATGGCTTTGCCAGAATATATTTCCTTATCAATATCAACACTAACACTTCCATCTTCGTGTCTATTCATCTTCAACATATCTTCTCCTTATTATTAGCAATTCTTTACATTAAAAATTGAATGGTCATTCATTTGATATTAACTCTGCCAATTTCTTCGATATTATTTCAGCTGCTAAAATTGATCCCTCATTACTCAAATGTATTTTATCTTCAAAAAAATATTTATACCTACTCTCAGGCATTTCACCATCAAGATCTATGAGAGGCACTTTATAGGCTTCACTTACACCTACTAATATCTTATTAAAACTATGATGTTTTTCGTCAACAAACCCAATGGGTTGTGTTATTAAAACTGGAGTTATTCCATAAATGCGACTTATTTCAACCAAGGTTATCAGATTTTCCTTATATTGTTTGGATATAATTTCAAAAAAAACTTCATCTCCCATTACTTCAATTTTTTCTTTAACTATTTTTTGAATGTATGTTGGTGGTCGATGATCTCCCGGAAATCTTACTTTGATAATTTTGTGTTGCTCCAGAAACTTAACAGCAAGAAACGCTAAGTTCAATTTGTATCGCATATATTCAATAGCGTCAATCGCATATTGTCTTATTGACGGTTTTTTATTGCTTTCCTTATAGGTTAAATTGCTTCGTAGCCTAGAGAGGTCATTGAGGTTATGCATTATTGCTAAATATTGTGGTTCATAATATCGGTGGAAATACATTAACAAAACTATTGAATCTTGCGTAGTATGTCCTCGAACTCCATAATTCAATGTGTCAAATACTAAACCATACTTATCTGCTAGATTTTTGCCAGTCAAGTATGGAAACCGAAACATTTCATCTACATCATTGCACTCAGTAATGGATCCACCTACAAAAATAATTTTATTTTTCTCCTTATTACGCTTGTAATCAAAAGAAACAGTTATATATCCGTCTTCGTTGGTAAAAAATTTTCTGGGTTCACTAGCAGCAATATATTTATCCCCCTCTGGACGCCACTCTGATTTAAGAACAACCTGTAGATTTGGCTTATATATTTTAGAATATAATTTTACCGGATTAACTTCACTGTGAAATGCATTATAGGCTCTTCTAATATCATTAAAGTCTGAGAAGATACCTATAAATACCTCTGCTAAGACTATTACAAATACAAACAACAAAATGCTTAATATGATTGTCTTAGATACTTGCATAATATACAACTTTTACACATGAATTAATCTGGAAACGGATTATCCATAATAAATATTCCATGTTTCTTATTTCTTTCCCCTGCAAAAACAATATTTTTACCATCAGGTGAAAACGTGGGATCCCACTCATCCCCCGGATCATCAGTTAATTGTTTTTGATTTCTCCCATCTTTGTCCATTATAAAAATATCCCAATTACCTTCCCGCTTCGATGAAAACAGCATTTTCTTGCCATCAGGTGAATACATTGGGTCCCATTCGTCAGAATTGTTTTTTGTAAGTCTGGTCTTATTGCTACCATCAACATTCATTACATATATTTCATAATTACCATCTATGTGCGAAATATATGCTATTTGCTTGCCATCTGGAGAAAAAACTGGACGCCATTCATCAGTTAGATTACTTGTTAGCCTTGCCTCATTTTGACTTTCTAAATCGACAAGGTATACTTCAGCTCTTAGATCACTTTCAGATCTTACTTTTTGTGGATTTGTTGACCAGCGAGGAAAGACTAACTTTTTTCCATCTGGTGAAAACTGCGGAATCGCCCCGAATATATCTTCTCCCTTTGTAATTAAGATATCTGTGGCATCATTTAAAGTTTTGATGTAAATATCACTATTTTGATTATCCGATAAAGGATATAATGAGTATGCTATTTGCTTGCCATTTGGAGAAAAGACTGCGTGCATTTCATCCTTTTCCGTAAACGTTATACGTCTAGGGTTCGTACCGTCAGCGTTCATGATATATATCTCCACATTTTTGTCCCGCTCAGTTTGAAAAATAATTTCTTTCCCATCTGGAGAAAAAACTGGATAGCGATCCCAGTGCTTAGTATCATTGCTAAGATATTTAACTCCCTCAGAACTCTCCCCAAAAGTAGTCATATTTGAATTGCATAATAATAAGAAAATAACAAAACAACATACCTTTTTCACCCTTTCTGTTTGCTTCATTCCTTCCACAACCCCCTCTTTCTCTCCCTTGCCTGTTTATACGCTCTCAAAAACCTATCCTTATATTTAACATTAGGTGGCATGGTCATAATCATAGCATAACCAGCCTTAACTATTTCCTCATTTAGCATTTTACCATTTGAAAGATAAACATACCCTAATATTCTTCCATACCTGTCTCTTTCCTGTACGTCAAGTTCT
>Ga0066859_10000748_pt1 | contig 10172 bp, 10 predicted proteins | sample ETNtaG_16_FD_65600 | JGI IMG/M metagenome (GOLD analysis project Ga0066859, IMG submission 65600) | Marine microbial and viral communities from oxygen minimum zone, Eastern Pacific Ocean - ETNP201406SV199 | ecosystem: Environmental > Aquatic > Marine > Oceanic | place: Pacific Ocean: Eastern... | reverse complement strand
ATCACAGCTGAGCTGTGGAAGGAGTGCAACAATAATTATTACACTAATAATTTTCCATAATTTTTTCATAACAGAGCCCTATTCATCATCTTCTTTTAGCATGATTGTTTTTTCAAGCTTGATCATGGCTTCATTTTTTGGAATTCCACTGATATTGTCTTTCAATACAGAGGGTGTAATCTGAATAATTAAGTCAGTTTTTCTTTCCACTAGATCTGTGCTGGTAAAGAACTTTTTACCAAGCCAGGGGATTTTGTGAAAAAATGGAACTTTATAAATCGTATTCTTACGATCTTTGCTGATTAACCCTCCAATTATGATAGATTCTCCATCACTCACACGGATGGTTGTGGAGGAAGAACGGCTTTTAACTCTGGGAATATTTTTATCAGGTCCTATAAATTCAAAAATGGATGCAACTTCCGGTTCTACCCTTACGGTAATATCTCCATCCGTGTTGACTGAAGGAAGGACTGTCAGTTTAATTCCAACTTCTTCACGCTGAACCTGCACTTGTCCGCCTACTCCTCCTGAACTCAAAATATATGGAACGATATCCACCATTTTTATGGTAGCCTCCCGTCCGTTAAGGGTGACTAATTTTGAATCTGCCAAAATATCTGCTTTGTTATCCTTAAGGAGAAAATTCAGAGTGACATCGAAAGCCGTCATCTGCCGGCTGAACTTCCCGGGAATCAAGTTATCCTCATTTAAGCGATTAAAGAGTGCTGTAACTGGCAGTGTACCAAGAGTAGCAGGATCGGGGACGACGCTCCCCGCTCCTGTGCTGGGTGGCTCTGCATTTTCACCTAAAATACTTGTGTATTTAGCTAATTTTGACCAATCAATACCCAATTTTTCATCAACATCCATGGCAACTTCAATGAGACGTGTTTCTAATAAAACTTGAATTGCAGGAACATCTATTCCTTTGACGACTTCTTTAATTTCAGCAATTTTCCTGGGCGAGGTATTAATCAGAAGCTTGTTTCCGGAGACATCAACCTTGATCTGCTTTGAAAGATCACTCAGGAGTTCCTTCACTTCCACTGCATCAGCATATTTCAATTCGATTATGTGGGGTGTAATACCTACTTCCTTGTCTAATTTTTTCGGGTCTGCGATCAAGAAGGAATTACCTACAATTTCATACCCAAGGCCCACTGCTCTCACGACCAGGTTAATGGCCTCTTCTATAGGTACTTCATCAAGGTGGATGGAAATCTTATCCTGAGTATTTACACTCGGGTCAGTAACAATATTATATCCGCTTTCCTTCGCAAGTACTACCAGGATACCTGGTAAATACGCATCCTCGGCATGGATGGTAACCAGAAAAGGGAGACCATCTTCTTTCGTCAAGGTTGTATCTGTTTCTTCTCCTCCAAGAACAGAGAAAAATGTTAACGTACTGGTTAATATAATTTTAGAAATAAAATGTTTCTTCATTTTTTACCTGATGTTGTAATTGATTCGTCAATAAGTGGTGTTAATATTTGAATGTATTTTTTCTGATTGTCTTTCAACAGAATGATCCCATCACTTTTAATGCTGGTAATTTCCCCTCCTGCAATAGAATCCCCTTCAACCAAAGTTAAATTTTGTCCTCTATATTGGATACCAACATAACGGTTTTTTCCGTTCGTTATTATATGTTTAACTTCCATCTGGGCTGTTCTTCTATTGCTTATTCTTCTCCCACCTGCATCTGTCAAATAAATGACGCTTGTGAGAAGCATGGGATCCTTTTCCATTGTGAATTCATATTGCAACCGTTTTTTCAAGCGGTTTTCAAGAAAATTAATAATGTTTTCTAACTCTTCATCTGTTCCAATCCTAAGGTTTTCTGCTCTTTCGACTGCTTTCTGCCACTTGCCGGCGACAGGATAGAGCTTAACTCCTGCCAAAACTACTGACAAAAATGTGAGCAATAAAATGATCACCCAAATGGTTTTTTGGCGCTTATTCATGATAAGAGTTTTACTTTAGATTTTATTAAGGTTAAAGTGGAAATTTTCAATGTAATTTCCTGTTCCAATAAATCTTCTTCTTTCACTGTACTTTTTATGCGTTCAATTCCATTATTTATTGAGAATTCATCCACCGTAATTAGTCTGGGAGAACGCTCCATTTCAGCCAGGAAATTTCCCAAATTTTCAAAAGCACATTTGATAGTTAATTCATAAGGTGCTACATAATAATTTTCTTTCTTGTTCCTGGCTCTTGGCCTGATTTTGAGTAAAGCAATATTGTGCTTATTCATCAAATTAGTTATTTCTTTGAGAAAAGGAAGAGAGGCGTCTTCTGCCAGGGAGTCTTCTATGGAAAGAGCCAAGTTCCTGGAAAAGAGAGTATACACCTGATCCAGTTTTTCCGCCAGAATTTTAGCGCTTATAAATTGTTCATTCAATTCAGTCTGTTTCAACTCCAATTTTTTCAATTTGATTGGTTTAGATCCAATAGAAAATTTCACACTCATCCAAAATAAGACTGTCAATAGAGCTGATAAGATTAGGAATAAACTATTACGATTCATTTTGAAAGTTTTCTTTTTTAATATTATTATTGACAATATTGGATGATTTCTTAGCTGGTATTTTCACTTGTTTTGAAATATGTGGAACAGATTTTAATGTGGCTTCAATTTCAAAGGATACTATTTCCTGATTGCGAACTTTCAGCAATTCATGGTGTTTCAGTTTTAACCGAACAAAATTGCTGGAAAAATCCCGGTCCGAATTCAATGTGTGAATGAAATTTTCTATCTGCTCGAATTCTTTTTTCCCCTTATAAGTAGAAGCAATACCCTGGATTAACAGTTTCGTTTTTTTGAATTTCAACCCTGTAAGAGACATGTCTATGAAGGTCATATTGCCCAGTCGTTGAAGACAGTCAGCCCACATAAAACGGTTATTTTCCAGTTTTGCCAGCATCAATATATCCTGCTTGGAGAGATTTTTCCCCTTTTTCAGCAATTGGCTGATTTCCTCTCTTATCTGCGTAATTTCACTCTCTTTGCGCTGCAGCAACTTGTCATAATTAATTCCCATATACCAAACAAAAACATTCCCTCCAAAAAGCAGCAACACGAGGATGGTCAGTATAGACCAGCGCAGGTTTTCACGGAAACGGGCAGATCTAGATTGGTCCGACTCTACCTGATTCAAATTGATGAGAATAAAATTTTGTTTCATGCTTCAAACCCTTTTCGTACTGCCAGGCCCGTGGCTACAGCATATTGAGCAGGGTCTTCAATTGAGATCTTCTCCTTCGTTTCCAAGTTGGCGAAGGGGTCCATGACCTGAGATTTTATCTGCAAATTTTCTTCCATATACTCCTTTAAGCCTTTAACATTTCCGCCTCCTCCACTCAGATACAAGGCTGAGAAATGACTTTGTTTGGAATTCTTTGTATAAAATCGCAATGTTCTCCGTACATCTTCTAGGAAAATATCAAGGGATGAGCGTTCTGCTACTGAAATAAGACTAGTATCTTCTGGTTGTTCAACTTCAAGGGCAGCAGCTCCTTCGTTCTGCAAATAATCCTGTGCTTCACTATAGGTTATGGATCTTTTTGTTGCAATATCTTTAACGAGATCATGTACCCCCCTGGGGATATCCCGGGTAAAAAACATGTCCTGTTCTCCCCAGACAACCAAGGAGGTTGAGACTGCACCTATGTCCAGTAAAATCACAGCTCCTTCCTCTGAAGACTGGTGGCTTTGTAAAAATGCATTCATAATCGCGATGGGCTCTGAATCAATAATGTCTGCTTTTAAACCGATGTTCTTCAGTAATTTTTGATGGCTGGTTCTTACACCATTGGTACAGGCAACCAGAATTACGTCTATTTTATCAGCTTCAAACCTATTGGGACCAAGTACCTGATAATCGATCACCGCATCGGTGCCATCCATTGGCATATGTTTTCTTGCTTCAAACATCATGGAGGCTTTCAATTCATCGGTGGACATGTCCATGGTGGTAATTTGTTTGATAGAAATATTGGAACCGCCAATCCCAGTAGTCAGATTTCGGAGATGTTTTGGTTTTAAACTCATCCGATCAATTAATTCTTTTACCGCCATTACAATTAAGGGAGTATCAATATTTTCCGGATCGAAGGGTTTGTTTTTCTCCGGGATTAATTTGCTGTCAACATTCAATAGTTTTAACCCATCCCGTGTTTTTTCCACCACGACCATTTTTACATACTGGCGTCCAATGTCCAATCCAATTTGCATATGTTATTACCTAACTCCCCGGTTGAGTTCCATAAGATTTTATTTTCAACACGATCACACCGCTGACTGTACTTTGGTCTGGATAGTAGGGTGGGGGATTGTCTAATAGATTGTAGTCATAATGATAATTTTTTTCATATCCAATATCTCCAGAAGTATATGGACCAGGGTTATTCCTCATCATGTAGCCTCTTTCCTGCTGAACAATGGACCCCCATAGGTTTACTTTTCCTCTGTTGTCCTGGTTGTTTGTATAAGCACCTGGTAATCCTTCATCTCTGACAGGATTCCGATGGCCGCCCCGTCCATCTCCTAATGAATTTTCCCATACGTCCCCTGGATTTGGCTGTGCGCAGTAAAAACATTGCCCTGATTGAACCGAATTCTGCCAATAATGGCTAATAAAAGCTCCCTGCAGTGCCATTAAGGCACCGTTAATAACTATATGACGACTGCTTGGATTTAAATATCGGTTCCGTGCGCCATTTGGTGTGGTATTCGCAATGATGATATTGCTCCCTGCTACCAACCCCAACACATTGTCTGTTCCGCCATCATCGGGATGCATAACTTCTCCATCTGTTAAATAAGATGAACTTGTATTGGAATCTTCATACCTGATATCATCAATAAGCCAGATATTTCCCCAAATCTGATCAACAATAATGGGATTATCATGTCGGCGGTATTCGATCACATAATCTGTCACTACAGTGTAGGCTCCCTTAACAGTACCGTGGACCAAGACCTGGCCTCCCTTAATATAGATAACCTCAGGCCCTGAATAGGGAAAGAAAGTCCGTTGAAACAGCACAAAGGACTTATCTTCATTTTCATCATATTCTCCATCTCCATTGAGATCCTCATAACAGCCATTCACACTATAGCGGTCATTGCACAGCCAATAACGAAAATCGAAATGCTGAAAACCATCTGCCTGGCATATTGTATTCTCATTTGGGCCACCAAACCCAGTTGGCTCTGAATGATTATGAAAATATTGATATTCATTAAAGGGGACATGAGCATTTAGGGTGCTAGAACTCCCCTGGCGGGATAGAGTGACAGGTTCATCCTCCAAAAATCCAATGCCAGGCGGACCTTCATAATTTATAGGTAAAAAAGTATTAATTTGTAATCTCCATAGGAAACTACTAACCTGGTTGGAATTTAGGATCGTAAAATCGACTTTCTTATCTGGGTCTACTTCTGATTCAATGGACACCACATCATTTGATTCAAACGTGCTCATTGCGGCAGTATTATCATTGCCGTTAATATCGTTGGTGCTTACATATAACCAAACCGCATTATCGTAATTCTCAACTGGATCATAGGCATCAGTTCCATCTGCGAGAACCAGGCCTAAAGAGTATGGCTCAATAGGAGAGAAGGGAGCCGCTACTTCGATACTATCATAGTAAAATCCTATACTTGTACTGGCATCTTCTACTACCGGTGGCACCAGATACCACCACTGGGTAGCCCAAAATCCACCTGATTCATCAAATTCAATCTCGGTCATGATGAGAGTGTCTTTCTGGGTAGGGGAAAAAGTGATCATGTCATCAGCAGTGAATACCCTTGTGGCATTTGCTTTCAAAATGCCGATAGAATTATCCGGCGGGAATATAATTGATTCAACAGTATCTATTATTGAAACACCGTCTTCGTCCTCCATCTCATCCAGGCAGCCTGTATCTCCTTCGTAGGAGATGGGTTCAGTGACAGTAAATGTGCCAGTAAATTCAGGGCATCCCCATTCACTAAAAGTAACCGTGGGACTATTGGTATGGACACGTCCCTCCAGCTCATCACCGTCTCCGAAACTCACAAAGGACGATGGATTTGGTCCAAAAGGTTCTTCATCATTGGTAAAATACATAAATTCCTCAAAGCCGGAAGGAACCATTGACATAAAAACAGTTTTTTGCACGGTTACCGTCGATCCTACTGTGGAAGCATAATTCACTTCACCTGTGCTTTTTGCTACAAATTCCTTGCGGGTTGAACCATCCATCAATTGGGTATAACAGGAAATATTTTTATAAACGCCAAGTGGATCTCCATCGGAGTCTTCTCCAAATTCCATTCCCTGCTTACCTACAAGGATTGTGGTATCGGCATCCAGGTAAGGCAAATAATCTACCGCTTCACGGTTTAACCCTGCTTCCGCAACATATTGAGCCCGAAGTTCGGCAAACCGATATTTTTCCATCGTGGCTATCGTAGAGCTTTGACCCAAATAGGCAGCTATCAATAACATACTTAAAAATGTAAACAATATTGCCAGTGGGGCAACAGAACCTGAACTGTTATGAAACTTCTTTTTCATAGTGTTTGGATGTAGTTATTTGCTACAAACACAGATTTACTAAAATAAAATTCTTCCGCTACGGTTTCTTCATCAGTAAGTACATCGCTATCCAATTGTATAGTTAATGCTATTGTTATCATATTATTGTTAAAGTTGTTTAAGGACGGTCTTGGATCCGTTTCTTGACTCCATGTAAAATCAATAAGTGACACCCTGTGCTGATCGTTATCCCGGAAACGGCCTACTGTGGGTAACTGAAATGTTCCTCCCATAAGAGGCGAATTATTAACCAATATCCCTTCATCACTATTTGCCCTGATGGTTTCCGAGGGAACTGGATTGGATGAGCTATCCCAAATTTGAATAAGTGCAAAGCCATTTTGATGAACACCAAAACTAACCTGTTGAGCATTGTTTATTTTTTCATTCAACTCCCTCATCACTATATTGCCATACTGACGAATTTCCTGGCGTACATAATCAGTGCTGTAGTGAAGAAAGGTGGTCCGTAATGTCATAATTAATCCCAGTCCAATAATCCCAATGACAACGATCGTTGCGCTCATTTCCACCAATGTAAACCCGTTTATTTTTTGTGATTTTTTCATTAGTTATAAGCTATCATTACAGTTTCTAAGATTCGTTCGTGAACTACATCTCCAACATAAGGATCGTTTTCCTGAAGAAAATAGTCTTGCCAAGTTATCCGGACTGTAATTTTATAAGCATTGTACACGGGGCTATTATATTTAGAATTCTGTTTTACAAGGTTATAATATAGCTTGGCAGGGACTTTTAAATTCGAATTGCTGTTTCCCACAAGGTAAATCTGTTTGCCGAGATTATCTCCAGCTTTCTCAACCATACTCAGTCTATCATCAGCTATCCGGCCCTGCCAGTATTCCATGTAGTTGGTCAGTTCTTCCGTAGCCCGCTCCCGGAGTTCCAAGGACCGCAAAATCCCTCTGGAATGCACGGTACCATGCATTATTCCCAATGCTGTGATAGATATGATCACCACGGCAACCATCACTTCGATAAAAGTAAAACCTGAAGAAATACCTGGTGTGAAATGATAAATATCTTCTTTCGGATTTGATTCTCTCTTCAATTTCCTGAGTTTCAAAAAAGGTTTTTTATACACAGATAAATACATGTACTAGGCTACAGAACATTAGATTGAAATAGTTTCGGATTTTCAGCAATCCCCTGGGCTACAGATCGTTCAACCAATCCTTGTGAAACCAATCGCTGGAGGTCCTGATCCAGTGCCTGCATCCCTTCAGTCCCGCCGGATTGAATCAAAGAAGGAATTTGGTAAATCCGGTCTTCACGGATCAGGTTCCGTACTGCGGTGGAGGAGATCAGTACCTCACACGCAGGAATACGGCCTTCACCATCTTTTCTAGGAAGCAGTTTCTGGGCAATAACCGCTTCCAAACTTTCAGACATCATAGCCCTAATTTGAGTTTTCTGTCCTTCAGGATACATATCAATGATACGATCAATTGCTTTGACGGCACTTCCTGTATGCAGGGTTGACATAACAAGATGTCCAGTCTCCGATGCAGTAAGGGCGAGAGAAATTGTTTCCAGGTCCCGCATCTCTCCCACTAATATTACATCTGGATCTTCTCTCAAAGCAGATCGAAGGGCATTGGAAAAACTATGGGTGTTTGTCCCCAGCTCCCTTTGATTTATAAGGCTTTCTTTTGACGAATGAAAATACTCTACGGGGTCTTCTATCGTGATTATGTGGCAGGCGCGATTTTCATTAATATGGTTCACCATAGTTGCCAGTGTAGTGCTTTTCCCTGAACCAGTAGGTCCTGTCAGTAAAATGAGACCATGATCCATAAGAGTTAAATCTCTTAACACTGGTGGAATACCCAAATCTTCAAAACTGCGGATCACCTCAGGGATTGTTCTAAAAACACCAGCTATTCCTTTCAGCTGGTTGAAGAAATTTACCCGAAAGCGTCCTTTGTTATCCAGTTTGGTTGAAAAGTCAATTTCCTTCTCCTGTTCAAACTTTTTAATCTGTTCTGCATTCATCACCTGGGGAAGAATGGATGTCATTGAATCCCGAGTTAATTTGTCTAAGTTGAGAGGTTTTATGCTTCCATCGATCCGCACCATTGGTTTGGATCCTACACTCAGGTGCAAGTCAGAAGCACCACTCTCCAAAGCATATTTCAATAATTCGTTGATATCCACAGTTGAGTTCATTTATTCTTCTTCTGGTGTTCCGTATCCTGTGTATTTCCCCAATTCTCTATTGTACTGGATGACTTTCCCTGCTCCACCGGCCATTTCCTCTGTGCTGGTAGCAGTTACTATTTCCGGCAGCTGTAATTCAAACTGCCATTTAAGTTTGGTGGAAAGCTCCAGGTCCAATTGTCCTTGACGTTCAAGGTCGTCCACCGAGGATGGCCATTCACCATTAGACTGATAGAACATTACGGACGCATTGGAGATACTGCTTATAACGGATTTTGCTTCCGAGGCGCGGGCACTTTCAACGTAATCAATGTAAATTGGCACCGCGAAAGCTGCCAAAATAGCGATAATGACCACGACCACCATAATTTCAATCATGGTAAAGCCATTCCGTTGTTTATCTTGCTTCTGCATATATGCTTTTCCTTCCAATTAAGTTGATGGATTATCTTTAGCTAATAAAGTTAATAAGAATTATCAACTCCTATGTATAATTTAATAATCATCTAGTAAAAACGGGTTAAGAGGGTAGTTTACTTAATATTTTCAATAAATGTTATTATTAAATATTTTCTTCTTTTTCCGTAGTCAGGATGCACCCTGTCAATGAAAATAAGATTTTTCAGAATAAATGATGTCTTGAATCAGAAAAGAAACATTCTTCACATAATAGAAAGAAAACAATAGTACCTTTCAATTTTCAGACATTAAACCTGATTTCAATTATCTCGTCAGGTTGAACGATATAATTTTTTTCCACAGTTTTCGCAACGCCTTTGGCTTTACACTCATTAAAACTATGGTGATGTAAATAATCCTGGTAACTGACTACATCCCCCTTTATAAAACCGCGGGCCAGGTCTGAATGAATCTTACCGGCACAGGTGACGATATCTGTTCCTTTAGGAACAAACCAGGCATGGGTTTCTTTTGGGTGAGAGGTATAAAAGAACATGTAGTCTGCTTTTTCCATTGCCAGCTGAATAATGGTATTAATATCTTCATTTCCCATTAATTGTACAGTTGGCTTCAGGCTAAATGGCATCAAACCATTTAAAATTTCTTTTTCCGAGTCATCAAATTGAACATCACAGAGAGGCACTTCTTTTTCCAGGAAATCCATGCATTTTTGTAATAATTTAATCTCTTTTTTATCAGCAGTCCGTGTCAACCTGGTTTCTATTTTTTCCATATCAAGAATTAAAAGGTCTAAAAGATTTGATTCTGGAACCACGATGGCAAAAGAATTAGGGAAATCCTCTTTGATAAATTCAAAGAACATTGGCGATATTTTTTTAGGCTTATCTTTTTCTGCCAATTCATTTAGGATTGAATCTTCATACTTCACTTTCCCCTCAGGAAGCTCAATCCCTGTGTAGCTGATTATCATTT
>Ga0066859_10000734_pt1 | contig 10259 bp, 10 predicted proteins | sample ETNtaG_16_FD_65600 | JGI IMG/M metagenome (GOLD analysis project Ga0066859, IMG submission 65600) | Marine microbial and viral communities from oxygen minimum zone, Eastern Pacific Ocean - ETNP201406SV199 | ecosystem: Environmental > Aquatic > Marine > Oceanic | place: Pacific Ocean: Eastern... | reverse complement strand
CAGCAGTCCACCCTGGCCGAACTCAAGATCGAGGACCTCACGCTGTTCACCCTGATGCTCGGCTTCGTGGTGTTCGGTCTGGTCTTCGCATGGCTGATGCTGCACCGTTTCCGGGTGGGCTGGTTGGAACATGCCCAGGCTGGTCATGAGGTGGCGTTGGCGATCGCCGAGCGCCACGCAGAGATGGAGACCCTCGACGTGGATGCGGCAATCGGCCAGACCGGAGGTGGGAAGTGACACACCTCGGATACCTGCTGGCCGGATGGGGAATTGCCCTTGCCGTGCTGGGTCTCTACGGCTGCGCAGTCGTACGACGGGGTCGCCGCCTGGCCGGATCGGTTCCAGAGGGGGAGAGGCGCTGGATGACCTTCAGGGGGGAGAACCAGGGTGGCTGAACCGGTCGATGAGGAATCGGGAGAGGCCGGTCCGCTGGACCTCACTCCGCAGGCCTCACGGCCCCAGCGCCGGGCCAGGAAACCGTTTTCGATCGTCGTCCTCCTTGCGGTGGTTGCTGCAGTCGTGTTCGTGTTGCTCCGCACCCTCGGCGACGCCTCGCTGTTCTTCTATGAGGTCGACGAGGCGGTGTCGGCGAGAGCCGAACTCGGCACCGAGCGTTTCCGGGTGGTCGGAACCCCACAGCCCGGGTTTGTCGAAACCAGCCTCGATGGCCAGGCCGCAGTCGTGTTCACCCTCTGTGTGGCCGACGTGTTGGCCGACGTCGCCCACCTGGGCGATCCGGCCGAACTGTTCCAGCCGGGGGTTCCGGTGGTCCTGCAGGGATCCTGGGTCAGCGGTGATCCTCCCGGGATCGAGAACCTGTCCGTAGCGGCGGAAGATGGCTGGTACCTGAGAACGGACCACATGGTCGTAAAGCACGACAACGACTACCGGGGAGACGATGCGGAGCTGGAGTCCTGTGGGGTGGGTTCATGACCCACCGGTCGGTGATCCCGGTCAGTTCGTGAACGCCACCCTCGGCACAGGGTTCGTAGCCTTGGGCCTGGTCGCTTCGGTAATGGGGACGCTGAGCATCGCCTACGGGCTGCTTACACGTAACCAGCGCCCTGTGGTGCTCTCCCAGAACTTCGTGGTCGTGTTGGCCGTGGCCGCCGTCGGGCAGTTTGCCGTGATGGAGCGTGCGCTCATCACCCGTGATTTCACGGTTGCGTTCGTCGCTGAACACGGCAGCCACCAGACCCCTGCGCTGTTCAACGTGGCCACCCTCTGGTCGGCCCTGGAGGGCTCCATCCTGTTGTGGGTGCTGATTCTGGTCGGGTACGTGGTGGCGGTTGTCCGACGCTTCCGGGACAGCCTGGCGGACCCGATGGTGGCGTGGGCCCTACTCGTCCTCTTCGTGGTCTGCACCTTCTTCTTCCTGCTGCTGGCCGGTCCGGCGTTTCCCTTCGCAAGGTTCCAGCCGTGGGCCGGCTTTGACGGCCCCGGGCCCAACCCGCTGCTTCAGAACCACGTTCTCATGGCGTTCCACCCACCGGTTCTCTACCTCGGCTACGTCGGCTTCACGGTTCCCTTCGCCTTCGCCATCGGTGCCCTCGTGACCGGCCGTATGGGAGAGGGATGGCTGGTGAGCACACGTCGGTGGACCCTGCTGGCATGGGGAGCGTTGACCATGGGAATCATGCTCGGTGCCTGGTGGTCCTACGAGGTCCTCGGCTGGGGTGGCTACTGGGCATGGGATCCGGTCGAGAATGCCTCGTTCCTGCCGTGGTTGACCGGAACGGCGTTTCTGCACTCGGTGATGGTCCAGGAGAGGAAGGGCATGCTCCGAGTCTGGAACCTCTCTCTCCTCAGCGCCACGTTCTCCCTGACCATCCTCGGCACGTTCATAACCAGGTCGGGTGTGCTGGACTCTGTGCACGCCTTCACCGAGTCGGGGATAGGGCCGATGCTCCTGGCGTTCTTTGCCCTCGTGGTCGCCACGACGGTCGGCCTGATCGCCTGGCGTGGAGACGAGATCAGCAGGGGCGGCGAGATCGACTCACCTCTCTCCCGGACCGGTGCATTCCTTGCCAACAACCTGCTCTTCGGGTCGTTCGCATTCGTGGTCCTGCTGGGAACCGTGTTCCCCCTTCTCATCGAGGCCGCCAACGGAAGTCGAATATCGGTCGGGAACCCCTACTTCGAGCGGATGACGATGCCGATCGGGTTCGCCCTCCTGTTTCTGATGGCGGTAGCGCCGGCCCTGCCCTGGGGACGGGCAGGACCCGAACTGTTGTCAAAGAGGCTGGTCTGGCCGGCTGCAGCAGGTGCAGTGTCAATGGTCGTGGCGGTTCTCATCGGGAGCCGGGGCTGGGCGCCGACCCTGGCGGTCGGGCTGGGAGGGTTCGCTGCAGCTGGTGCCGTCAGGCAACTGCTGTTGGCAGTCAGGGCACGAGGTATCCGTGGTCTGGTGGGGCGCTCAAGCGGTGGAATGGTCGTGCATATCGGCGTGGCGGTGGTTGCCGTCGCATTCGCCTGTTCCTCATCGTTCCTGCGTCAGGCCGAGTTCAGCTTCGACGAGGTCGGAGACAGCGCCTCCATTGCCGGGCACACCCTTGTCTTCGATGGGATCGAATCCGTGGCCCTGGCTGAAAGGAGCGAGGTCCGAGTCTCGGTACTTGTCGACGGTGAGCTCCAGACGCCGGCCATCAGCACCTTCCCGTTCGGAGGCCAGACCATCGGCACCCCGGCCACCAGGTCGACAATCTGGGACGACGTCCAGTTGGCGGTCCTGGCAGTGCCCGATGGTTCCGGTTCCACCATCGTCAGGGTCACTGTCCAGCCCCTGGTGTGGTGGTTGTGGTTCGGTGGCGGGGTGATGGCTCTCGGGACGGTGCTGGCGGCAGTCCCGGGTCGAGGCAGGCGCTCTTCTCCCACAACTGCCGACACCGAGGAACACCTCACCCGACAGGAGGCCCCGGTATGAACCCCGTGAGGGTGGCAGCGCTCGCCGTGGGCCTGGTGGGAGCGGTCCTCATCGGTGTCCTGGCAACGCGACAGGCCGGCCCTGACCGGGTCAGCATGCACCTGGTTGGCCAGGTGGCCCCTCCGGTAGTGGGTACGACCATCGACGGTGAGGTCTGGAACCTCGATGACCAGCGGGGGCGTTTCGTCGTTGTCAACTTCTTCTCGACCACATGCGTTCCGTGTATCCGGGAACACCCCGAGTTGGTGGCATTCGCCGACGCCCATGCCGAAGCCGACGATGTCAGAATCGTGAGCGTGGCGTTCGACGACAGCCCTGCGGCGGTCGAGGTCTTCTTCAGGCAGAGTGGTGGCGGTTGGCCGGTTCTTGTCGAGGACACTGGCCGCATCGCCGTCGACTGGGGAGTGGTAGCCGTGCCTGAGTCGTATCTGGTGAGCCCCTCGGGCCATGTGGCAGCCAAGGTGGTCGGTGGCGTCGAGGTTGCTGACCTGGAGTCGCTTCTGGAAGGGGCGAAGAGGTTCCTCGAATGAAGCGATGGTTGAACTGATGTCAAGGCGCGCAGCATGGCTGGTGGTCCTGTTGGTTTCGACAGGAGCACTGGTGGCCGCCGAGACTGCCGAACGACCGGCGCTGACAAACGCCGACCGGGTGCACGACCTGGCTGAGGACTTTGCCTGCCCGGTGTGTCAGGGGCAGTCGATCGCCGAGTCCGATGCGCCGGTGGCGCGGACCATCCGGGCCACGATCGTGAGAATGGTCGACGAGGGCGCCACCGACGCCGAGGTACGCGACCTCCTGGTCACCAGCTTTGGCGAGGACATCGACTACTCGCCCAGCGGAGGCGGCCTGACAGGTCTGGTCTGGGTGCTGCCGGTCATGGTCGCCGCCGCTGCAGTTGTTGGCCTTGTGCTGGCGGTCCGGAGGTGGCAGGGCCCATCCGGTGACGGCCTCCAGCCAGCGAGGCAGCCGCTGGTTCTGGTCGGTGTAGTAGTGGTCGCTGTCCTGGCGGGGGTGCTGGTCACACGCTCTACGGCAGGCCGGGGCAGCAGTGGTTCAACTTCGGGCGATATCCGGTTATCGACGAGGACGCTGCTCATTGAGGCCGGTGTGGCACCACCGGCCGAGGCAGTCGACCTGTACAGCGAGGTGCTCGATATCCAGCCATCCAACGTCGAGGCCCTCGCATACCGGGGCTGGGCACTGTGGCGGGGTGGCGATGCCGATGCCGGCCGGTCCGACCTCGAAGCCGCCGTCGAGTTGGATCCGACCTATCCCGATGTGCGGGTCTTCCGGGCCTCACAGCGCCTGTCGGATGACGACTTCGCCGGTGCCGCAGCTGACCTTGTGGCACTTGACAGCCTCGAGGCGGCACCGATCGTCGCAGACCTGGTTGCCCAGAGCCACCTGCGGGAAAGGGTCGCCGGAGGACTGGCGCTCAACGGCGAGATCCTGGCGGCCCTTGAACTTCTCGACGCCGGCATCGAGAAGGACCCTGAGGCGGCCTCGCTGCTGGCTGAGAGAGGCTGGCTCCTGGCCGGGACAGGCGAGTTTCAGCTGGTCGAGCTGAGCCTCGTATCTCTGGACGAAGCCATCAGGATCGAACCGGACAACCCGTGGGCACTCGGCTACCGGGCGCTTGTGAACAGCGTGCTCCTGGACCGTCAGGAACCGGCCCTCGCAGACGCCGAGCTCTTCTTCAGCCTCCCCCAGAGGCCCACAGGCCTGACTGACCTGCTGGTAGCGGAGGGACTGGGACCAGCCGGGTAGGTGCCCAGGAGGCCCGCCCGACCTTCAGGCGTTGACGTCCGTGATGCAGACGGCGTCGCCCATCGGGAGCGACGAACTCAGGTCGGTTGTCGCCTCTCCGTAGAGAGCCGAGAGCATCCCCCTCACCAGCCCACGGTCGACGGCGCAGATGACCGGGTACTCGATAGGCGCACCGCCGAACGGGCAGTGCTCGGACACGATTCGCAGCTGGTCTTCACCGGCTCTCACTGCACGGGCGGCGAACCCGTGCGCCGTGAGGGCATCCGCCACAACCTGCATCGCCGACCGGAACGACCGCTGGATCTCCTCGGGACCGATGGACTCGGCCATTGAGCGACCGACCTCGGCTCCGACCTCCTCGGCCATCTGCTCGGCCTGACCGTCGGGAAGCATGGCGAGGGCCCGACCCAGCATGCTGATGAGCAGGTCGTCGCGTGGAATGGGCAACTCCAGGGGTGCTGACGGGTTGGCCGACCGGTAGTGCTTGGAGGGTCGACCGGCCGAGGCGCCATCACGGTGTTCGACGGCGATCTCGAGGTAGCCACCTGCGGCCAACTTGTCGAGGTGGTGGCGGGCAACGTTGGGATGGAGGTCGAAGTGCTCGGCTGTCTCGGTGGCGGTGGCCCCGCCGAGACGTTCGCGTGTGAAGAGGAATATGTCGCGCCTTGTCGGATCGCCGAAGGCACCGGTGATGGCGGTGACTGCCGAGGCGAACTCGGTTGGCGTGAGGGGTGCCCCATCCACATCGCTACCCTACCGAACACGGCTCCCGGACCGCCGGGTCGGTGTCTCGACCGATGGCCCGGCGAGCAGACTCACCCACCCACCAGCGGGAGCACACGTGGCAGGCAGCAACCACACCAACGGACATCTCGAGGGTCAGGCGGTCCCGTTCGCACAGGCCAACGCCGCCACGCGGGTGCTGCTCATCGCCTCAGGCAAGGGTGGCGTGGGCAAGTCCTCGGTAACGACCAACCTGGCAGTTGCGCTCGCAACCCGGGGACGGACTGTCGCGGTTCTTGATGCCGACGTCTGGGGGTTCTCGATCCCGAGGATGCTGGGCGTCGACCAGCCACCGACCGTCGTCGACGAGATGCTCATCCCACCAGAGGCACACGGGGTCAGATGCATCTCGATGGGTTTCTTCGCCGACGAGGAACAACCCGTTATCTGGCGTGGCCCGATGCTTCACAAGGCCCTCGAACAGTTCCTCACGGACGTCCGTTGGGACGAACCCGACTACCTCATCGTTGACCTGCCTCCAGGAACCGGTGACGTAGCCATCTCCCTGGCGGGTTTTCTCCCCACAGCCGAGATGTACGTGGTCACCACGCCACAGCCCGTGGCCCAGACCGTTGCCCAACGGGCGGCGTTCATGGCCGACAAGGTGAATCTGAAGGTCCACGGGGTTATCGAGAACATGTCGTGGTTCACCGGCGACGACGGCACCCGTTACGAACTCTTCGGGTCAGGTGGGGGCGCTGACCTTGCCGAGCGCATCGGTGTTCCGTTGATTGGGAGCATTCCGCTCGTCCCTGCCCTCCGCGAGGGTGCGGACGTCGGCAGGCCGGTGGCAGCAGACGCCGACAGTGAGGCCGGAGCGGTGTTCGCTGAAATGGCACGTGTCGTCGATGTCGACCTGAGGCCCACAAAGCGCAGGCACCGCGAGTTGCGAATCCTCTGACACACTGAGCCGGTAGCAGGCCCTCAGTGGGCCGCAGCGACGCAACGAAACGGGAGAGTCACAGTCATGGACGTGAGGATCGGCGTTACCCACACGCCCAAGGAGATAACGGTTGAGATGGCCGACGACACCGACACCCCGGCGCTTCGTGCCGAGGTCGAGGCCGCCCTCGAGGGCACGTCCGCGATGCTCTGGTTAATCGACCTACGGGGCCGCCAGGTCGGCATACCAGCCGACCGCATCGCCTACGTCGACATCGGGTCCGATGGTTCAGGCAACCCGGTCGGCTTCAGCTGAGCCACCGCTGACCGAGTGAGGCGACCGGGTTCATCGGACACCCCACCTTCCCATTTCCGACAGGCCGGTACATAGGCTGGACCCTCCATGGCCACCCTGGCTGATCTGACCAGCGATCACACAGACCTGGACGCAGAACAGGTCGCGTACCTCCATGACCTGATCGGCTCGTGGGGCCTCCTTGCGGACCTCTCCTTTGCCGACCTGTTTCTCTACGGGCGGTCGGCAGTCTCGTCGGAGCCGACCCTCATCCTTCTCGGGCACGTCCGACCTACCACCGGCACCACCCTCTACCGGGCCGACATGGTGGGGCAGGTATTCGAACAGCGCCGCCGGAGCCTGATAGCCGACTGCTTTGACAGGTCCGAGACTGTTGAGGGAACGGCCAATGAAGAGGTCGATGGTGGCCTCGACATCCTGGCCGTACCGGTGCGCCGCCAGGGCGAAACGGTCGCTGTGCTGGCAAGGGAGAGGGCCAGTTCACAGAGTCGGCCATCAAGTGAGCAGGAACGTACCTATCTGAAGGTCTTCGAGCGGTTCGCCACGATGCTCCAGAGGGGTCAGTTCCCGTACCGCGATGAGGCGCGGCTGAGGCACAGGACCCCGAGGGTCGGTGACGGCCTTCTGCTCGTCGACGAGGAGGGCCGAATCGAGTTCGCCTCACCGAACGCCGTGTCGGTGATGCACCGACTCGGCATGCACCGGGGAATCATCGGTGCCCGATTCGTGGATACCGGTCTCGGAGCTTCGATCCTGCGTAACGCGTTTGCCAGGCGGACGACGGTCATCGATGAGATGGAGAGGGGAAACGAGGTGGCCATCGTCAGCCACTGCTTTCCGCTGTTCGACCGTGAGCATCCGACGGGCGCGATCGTCCTGGTTCGCGACGTGACCGAGCTGCGCCGCCGCGACCGGCAGCTCGTCTCAAAGGACACGACCATCCGTGAGGTCCACCATCGGGTGAAGAACAACCTCCAGACCATCTCCTCGCTGCTACGCCTGCAGGGGCGGCGCCTCCGGTCCGACGAGGCGAGGGCGGCGCTATTCGAGTCGATCCGTCGGATCGGGGCCATCTCGGTCGTGCACGAGACGTTGGCCCAGAGCGCCGATGACGACGTGGCGTTCGTCGACATCGTCAGGCCTCTCGTGAGGGTCGTGGAGGAGAGCGTCTCGTCGCCCCTGAGGCCGGTGGCCTTCAACGTGGAGGGCGATGCGGGCATATTGCCCGCTCAGGTGACCACGACCCTGGCCGTCGTGCTCACCGAGTTGCTGCAGAACGCCGTGGACCACGCGTTTCCGGCGGCACCCGACGGGGGTGAACCCGATGACGGTGCCATGGTGGCGATCCGCCTGAACCGACGGTCAGATGGCCTCACACTGTCGGTGGTCGACAATGGGGTCGGGCTACCCGATGACTTCCGTCTCGAGGATGCCACCGGTCTCGGCCTCACCATCGTCAAGACCTTTGTCGAGGGCGAACTGGGAGGTTCGATCACGTTGAGCCCGGTCGTACGTGGCCGGGGCACGGTTGCCGAGGTCCAGGTTCCGGCGACGCGCCTGGTCGGGGTCAGGGACGAGGCTCAGGAGCCGTTGGCATGAGGTCCCCGACATGTGTCAGGTTGTCGTGCATGGTGGTCCGATGAACAAGCCGAAGCCGCTCGTCATCGCCCACCGTGGCGCCTCGGTGGACCACCCCGAGAACACGCTCGCCGCCTTCACAGAGGCCCGCGTTCAGGGCGCTGACTGGGTTGAACTCGACGTGCGCCTGTCCGCCGACGAGGTCCTCGTAGTCCACCACGATGCACACCTTGCCGACGGACGTCTGATTCGTCAGGTCGAGGCAGCTGACCTTCCCGATGAGGTTCCCAGCCTTGCCGAGGCCTTTGAGGCCTGCGATGGCATGGGGGTGAACATCGAGGTCAAGAACCTCCCCGGAGACCCCGACCATGGCGACGCACATCTGGTCTGTGAGGCGGTTGTGGGCCTCGCCGAGGCCTACAGGCCGTTCGAGATGCTGCTGGTGTCATCTTTTGAGATGAACTCGGTCGACCGGATCCGGTCGTCCGACCAGCGCCTTCCTACAGGCTGGCTGGTCATGGAGCGTTCAGGGCCCGGTCAGGTGCTGGAGCGGACCGTGGCGCACGGGCACGGAGCGGTGAACCCGTGGGATGACCTGATTGACGAGGCCCTTGTGGTTGCGGCCCACGAACTCGGCCTGAGGGTGAATGCATGGACCGTCGACGACCCCGACCGGATAGCCCAGTTGACAGCCTGGGGAATCGACGGGATCATCACGAACCTGCCCGGGATCGCCCGCCAGATAGTCGACGAGGTTGTTCAGGCCTGATCACCTCTGCCGTCAGGCAGCCGGCTGGTCCAGCGGTACCACGAGGTCCATGGCGGCCGGCTGGTGCCGGAAGGTGAGGTCGGTCGCCTCGCCCAGGTAGTCGCCGTCAACCTGGTACGGGACCGGTCGGTAGCCGGTCACGTGGGCCTCGGCAAGGTTGCTGCGGTGGCTGATGCCTCTACATTCCGCCACCGGGGTGCGGCCGAAACCGAGGGCACCGGTGAGAACCGGCACCAGGCTGGCCAGGGACAGTGATCGCATCGTGACCATGGCCAGTGGACTGTCGAGGTTGGTTCCGGGCGAGAGTGACAGGGAGCGGCTGCCCAGGTAGGTGTAGGGGTCGGTGTTCAGGCACACGCCGAACATCCCGTCTACACCGGTGGTCACGGGGTCTCCGGGCTCCTCCTCGTCGACGCGCCGGGTTGTGACCCGGAAGGCCTGGTGTCGTCGGTCGAAGTGTCGAAGCCAGGTGTTGCATGCTGCCGCGATGAAGAGGGGGTGGCCGGCGAAGCGCTTCAGGAGTCCGCTACGCCGCTCGACCTGTTCAACCACCGCAGCGTCGAAACCGACTCCGGCGTTGAACAGGAAGTACCTGTCGTTGACAGAGCCGAGCCCGATGCGGCGAATCGATCCGGCATCCATTGCATCGAGTACGGCACCGGTTGCCTCCACCGGGTCGTCCGGGAGGCCCAGAATGTGGGCGAACACGTTTGTGGAACCACCTGGAACCGCTGCCAGGGCCGTGTCGGAACCCGCCAGACCGTTGGCGGCCTCGTTGAGGGTCCCGTCGCCTCCCAACACCACGACTACGTCCATGCCATCGTCGGCAGCCCCCCGCGCCAGGCGTGTGGCATGCCCCCTGCGGCTGGTGGTGGCCACCTCGAGGCGGTGATCGGCCGACAGCGCCTTTTGGATGACTGTCCGTGTACGGGCGTTGACCGAGGATGCCGAAGGGTTGACGACCAGAAGCAACTTCATTGCCTTTGGGGGGCTGTTCCCCCGTAATTCCCGTAGTCGAGTATCCGGCCACCCTATTCATGCCGGTGCCGGTGGGGAAATGCCCCGAAAATTCATTCCGGGCTTGCCCCTTCGCCCCTCTCAGCGGGCACACTGTCGCCCATGATCGTCGTCGTATGTGTCAAACAGATTCCGGACCCGGCAGACCCTGGTGCTCTGGATCCCGAAACCAGAACCCTCAAGCGGGACGTCAAGCTCATCCTGGATGAGTCCGACTCCTACGG
>Ga0066859_10000733_pt1 | contig 10260 bp, 10 predicted proteins | sample ETNtaG_16_FD_65600 | JGI IMG/M metagenome (GOLD analysis project Ga0066859, IMG submission 65600) | Marine microbial and viral communities from oxygen minimum zone, Eastern Pacific Ocean - ETNP201406SV199 | ecosystem: Environmental > Aquatic > Marine > Oceanic | place: Pacific Ocean: Eastern... | reverse complement strand
AAGAATACTTCAAGAAAATATTAAGAGAGTAAAAAAATTAAATAAACTTAAGAATAGATTTTAAATTATCGCGGGGTGGAGCAGCCTGGTAGCTCGCAAGGCTCATAACCTTGAGGTCGGCGGTTCAAATCCGCCCCCCGCAACCAAAATTTAAATAACCCGTTATGTTTATAGATAAAAATAAATATTTTAATCTAAATTTAAAATCTAATAATATATTATTTATTATTTTCTCTTTTTTTCCAATAGCTTTTTTAATTGGAAATTCTGTAATAAATATTATTTTATTTTTTACTTTTTTATTTTATTTTATTTCTTTATACCAAGCAAAAATTAATTTTAATTTTAAAGACAAAATATTTTTAATATTAATTCTATTTTGGTTATCTTTAATCATTAACCTTATCTTTAGTCAAAATCCAATTTTGAGTTATCCTAGAGTTATTAAGTTTTTTATTATTATTTTTTCAGTTTTATCATTCGTTTATATAATTAATTTAAATAATCACAGATATGAAAATAAAATATATATGTCTTGGACTATAATTTTAGGGATTGTAATTTTAGACCTAATTTTTGAATATGTTTTAGGTTTTAACATTCTTGGATTTCAGTCATATATGCCTGGAAGACTTGCTAGTTTTTTTGGAGACGAATTGATAGTAGGAAATTTTTTTAGTGCATTTTCATTGATTTTTTTGACTTTTATTTTAAATAAATTTTCAAAAAAAAATAATTTAATTTTAGTTTTAGCTACAATTTTAATTCTTGTGTCATTTTTAATTGGCGAGAGAGCAAATTTTATAAAAACTACTTTAATGATATTAGTTTTTATATATTTTGCTGTTGATTACACAAAAAAAATAAAACTTTTATACTTCCTTATTCTAGTTTTTTTTATTTTTTTATTAGTAAATCTTAATCAAAATTATAAATTAAGATATGTATCACAATTAAAAAATATATTTCAAAAAAACGGTATACAAATTTATTTAAAAAAATCTCAATATGGAGCTCATTATAACGTTGCTTATAAAATTTTTAAAGAAAATTTAATTTTCGGTGTTGGAATCAAAAACTTTAGAGTAGAAAGCTTTAAAGATAAATATAAAGATAAATATAAAAATTCAGCATATGGAGGGGGAAGTACTCATCCGCATCAAATACATTTTGAGTTACTCTCAGAAACTGGTTTGTTTGGTTATTTTAGTTTTTTAATATTTATAATTTTTTCAATATATAAAAGTTTAGAATCCAATTTTACTAACAAAAATCTCTATCAATTTTCAGGCATCTTGTATGTTTGTTCCACTTTGTTGCCTGTTTTGCCTTCCGGAAGTTTCTTTAGTACATTTTCATCTGGTTTATTTTGGATTAACTACTCGGTTATGGTGGCTTATATAAAAAATTAATTGATATTGAATTTAGATTTTTTACTATCGACCAAAAATCCTTTAACAGTTTCTACTGTTAATTTTTGAAAAGATTTTCCAAATTTTTCTATTTTTTCAATAATAGAGGGTGGAACTGTAATGATGTGGCATCCTAATTGCTTAGCTTGCAAATAATTATAAGACTCTCTTACACTTGCCCAAAGGATTTCCACATTTTTATATTTTTTTGCAAGTCTAACACATTTTATAAATTCAGGAATTGGATCTTTTCCGGCATCTGCCATTCTTCCAGCAAAAATAGAAATAATAACTTTAGTTTTTTTATTTATTTTCTTTAATATTTTTGAAGTTTGATCAGCAGTATAAACTGCTGTAATATTCAACTTAATATTTTTATTGTTAAGTTTTTTTATTACTTTGCCTAAGAATACACCTTTTGAATTAGTTACCGGAATTTTCACATAAACTTGTTTTCCCCAGCCGCTTATTTTTAGAGCTTGATTAAATATATTTTTATTTTCATCCGCAAACACCTCAAAGGAAATTGGTTTTTTGGTAATCTTTAAAATATTTTTACAGTATTGTGAATAATTTTTCGCACCTGCTTTTCTCATCAAGCTAGGATTTGTTGTAAATCCCTTTACGATAGTTTTCTTGTTAAATCTTTTTATTAAATTTATATCAGCAATATCACAAAATATTTTCGTCATGGTATTAGAGACTTTTAATTATAGCTTCTGTCATTTTCTTCGCATCACCAAAAAGCATTAAAGTATTATTTCTATAAAATAGTTCATTATCAATTCCTGCATAACCTGGAGATAGACTTCTTTTTACAAATAAAACAGATTTAGATTTTTCTACATCTAAAATTGGCATACCATAAATTGGACTTTGTGGATCTGATTTTGCAACAGGATTTGTAACATCATTAGCGCCTATAACATAGGCTACATCACAATTTGCAAAATCATTATTAATCTCCTCTAATTCAAAAACTTCATCGTAAGGAACATTTGCTTCTGCCAATAACACATTCATATGTCCAGGCATTCTACCTGCTACAGGATGAATGGCATAAGAAACTTTTACACCATTCTTTTTTAGTTTATCTATCATATCTCTAAGAGAATGTTGGGCTTGAGCAACTGCCATGCCATAACCAGGAACTATAATTACTGAAGATGCATTTTTCATTAAAAATGCAGCATCATCAGCATTTCCATTTTTAACAGGTCTTTGTTCTTTTTTTGTAGTTGTGGTTTGATCTGTTGCGCCCCAACCGCCCAAAATTACATTAAAAAGTGAACGATTCATTCCTTTACACATTATATAAGATAAAATTGCACCTGAAGAACCAACGAGTGCACCAGTGATTATTAATGCACTATTCTCTAAAGTAAATCCAATGCCTGCTGCTGCCCACCCTGAATAAGAATTCAACATTGAAATCACTACCGGCATATCAGCTCCACCAATAGGGATTATTAAAAGGAAACCAATTAAAAATGAAATTCCTATTGCAGTCCAAAAAAATGCTTGGGATTGCGTTTTGCACAGAAAGTAAATTAAAATTACAATCGATAATCCAATAATTAAATTAATTAAGTGTTGGCCTTTAAAAGTTATTGGGCTCCCCGACATAATTCCTTGGAGTTTAAAAAAAGCTATTACAGATCCAGAAAATGTTATTGCACCAATAGATGCTCCTATAGACATCTCTATTAAGCTTGAAAGTTTAACGTTTCCAACAGTACCTAAATTAAAAATTTCAGGTTTTAAAAAAGCAGAGATTGCAACAAATACTGCAGCCAATCCTACAAGACTATGAAATCCTGCAACGAGTTCGGGCATTGCAGTCATCGGAATCCTAAAAGCAATAAAAGCTCCAATTGATCCTCCAATTAATAAGAAAACTAAAACGTAAATTAATACTGTAGAAAAATTTCCAATAGACAAGAAAGTAACAACTATAGCAATTATCATACCAATTATTCCAAAATAGTTGCCTTGTCTTGATGTTTCAGGTGAAGACAGTCCTCTTAAAGCTAAAATAAAAAGAACTCCTGAAATCAAATAAAATAATGCTGATAAATTGTCTGACATAAAAATTTATTTTTTTTTCTTTTTTTTATACATTTGCAACATCCTTTGGGTAACTAAAAAACCTCCAAATATATTTACTGCTGCTAAAATAATTGCCAAAAAACCAAAAATATTTGAAATTTCGAAAATATTATCAGAGACTCTAGACAATGATGCGATTATAGCTCCTACTATGATTACCGAAGATATTGCATTTGTTACTGACATAAGAGGTGTATGCAAAGACGGTGTCACACTCCAAACAACATAGTAACCAATAAATATTGAAAGAATAAATATACTTAATCTAAATATAAATGGGTCTATTTCCATATTATTTTACCAATGTTTTAGATATTATTTCATCTTCTAAATTAATATTAATTTTATTATTTTTTTTATCAAAAAGATTCAAAACAAAGTTATATAAATTTTTAGCATATAAATTAGAGGCAGAAACTGGAAGTTTATTTAAAATATTTCTTTCTCCAAGAATTTTAACACCATTTTTCTCTACAATATCATCAACTTTTGTATATGCTGAATTTCCACCTTGAGCTGCTGCTAAGTCATATATCACTGAACCTGGTTGCATATTATCAATCATTTTCTCTTTGATAATAACTGGTGCCTTTTTTCCGGGAATTAAAGCTGTGCAAATAACAATATCAATTTTTTTTAAAGTTTCTGCTAATAATTCTTCTTGTTTTTTTTCAAACTCTTCAGATGCTTCTTTGGCATAACCGCCCTCGGTCTCTAAATTTTCAGAAACCTCTACATTTAGAAATTTTCCACCTAAACTTTCAACTTGTTCCTTAGAAGCTATCCTTACATCTGTAGAGAAAACTATAGCTCCCATTCTTTTTGCAGTGGCTATAGCTTGTAGACCAGCAACTCCCGCGCCAACTACTAATACCTTTGCAGCAGGGATTGTTCCGGCTGCTGTCATCATCATTGGAACTGCTTTAGTAAAGTTCGCAAATGAATCGACTACAGCTTTATAACCAGCTAAGTTAGCCTGTGATGAAAGAATGTCCATTGATTGTGCACGAGTAATTCTAGGTAATAACTCTAATGAAAAAATGTTTATTTTTCTTTTAGCTAGGTTATGAAGCTTTTCATTATTTTGATGAGAGTTAAAAACTCCTATTAATATTTTGTTTTCTTTTATTAATGAAAGGCTTGAATCTTTCGGTAGATTCAATTGTAAAATAATATCTGATTTTTTAAGAATATCGTCTCTAGAATTTATCTCACCACCAACATTTTTATACTCCTCATCATTAAAACCTAAATGTGATCCGTAATCTTTTTCAATCAAGACTTTGAATTCTTGAGAAATATATTTTTTAACTAATTCTGGTGTAATCGAAACTCTTTTTTCTATATCTTTATTTTCGGCAATTGTTCCTATAATCATAAGATTAAATTTGAAAAGTTTTTCCAAATTTTTTTATGGTTTTCGTTATCCATAAAAAACTATTTTTGTCTTGCTTTGAATTTTGGATTTATTTTATTAATTATATAAACTCTGCCTCTTCTCCTCACAAGTTTAGAGTTAAGATCTCTTTTTTTTAATGATTTTAGGGAGCTTTTTATCTTCATAATTTTAGCCTGGCAACGTCCTACTCTTCCGTGTCTTAAGACAAAGTACCATCGGCGCTGAAGGGCTTGACTTCCGAGTTCGGAATGGGATCGGGTATTACCCCTTCGCAATAATCACCAGGCACAAAGTTTATATATAAAAAAAAATTATTGTAAATAGTTTCTTTCTTATTTATTTTCACAAAATTTTTATAAGTTTTAATAATTGAATCATTTAAATCACTTCTAGCTGACCAACCATATTCTTTTGCAAGCGAAATATCCATGACCTTTCTTGGTGTTCCGTTCGGTTTGGTATAATCGTATTTAATTTACTCAACTAATATAATTTCTAAATCTAATTTAATTCCAGTTTTAGAAGAGACTTGATCTTTTACAAAATTTATAAGTTTTTTCATATCTTTAAATTTTGCGTTTTTTTTGTTTATTAAAAAGTTACAATGTTTATGGGATATTGCAGCGTCACCAAATTTTATATCTAATGGAACCGATTCTTTTATTAGCTCCCAAACCTTCTTGTTGCTTTGGTCAACAGGATTTTTAAATGTACTTCCTCCAGTTTTTATTCTTGTTGGTTGTGCTAATTCTTTTTTATTTTTTAAAGAATTAATTTTTTTTTTAATTAAATTTTTATTTTTTTTATAACTTTGAAAAGTCGCACTTAAAAAAATTATATCTTCTGGTAGATTGCTTGTTCTATATGCAAATTTAATTTTATTTCTTGGTATTGTTAAAACTTTGCCAAATTTATCAATTGCCTGAACTGAAATTAAAATATCTTTAAATTCTCTGTTGAAGCAACCAGAGTTCATTCTTAATCCTCCACCTATCGTTCCCGGAATACAAGATAAAAACTCAAAACCACCAATATTATTTTCTAAAGAAAATTCAGATAATTGTCTGTCTGAGGCACCACTACCCGCAACAACTGTATTATAATTTAAAAGAGAAAAATTTGAAAAATTTTTACCTAGTTTAATAACTACTCCATTAAATAAGCCATCTTGAAATAAGATATTCGAACCTGCTCCAATTACAAATAATTTTCCCCTATCATTATATAATTTTAAAAATTCAATTAATTCTTGCAGTGTTTCTGGTTTAAAATATATTCTTGCTTTGCCACCAATATTAAACCAATTTGTTTTTTTTAATTCATAATCAAAAAAAATTTTTTCATACGAATTTTTTGAGTATTTTTTTATATCATTAATGTTCATTTTAGTAATTTTTGCAATTCTCTCAACCAATTTGAGATTGTACCTGCCCCCATACCTATAACAATTTTATCACCATAAATGTTTTGTTTAGTGAATTTTATTAGATCTAAACTATTTTTTATTAAAATTAATTTTACATTTGAATTTTTAATTATTTCTTTCGCAAAATTTGAATAAGTGAACCCTAAACTGATATTTTCACCAGCTTTATAAATTGGACAGAGTACAACTGTATTTGCTTTCTTAAATGCTAAAGAGAATTCTTTTCTTAAATTTTTGATCCTTGTAATTCTATGTGGCTGAAAGACACAAACTATTTCTTTATTTTTATAAACTTTCTTAACCCCATTTAAAACCTCCTTTATTTCTGTCGGGTGGTGGGCATAATCATCGAAAAATGGAACGCTTTGAAAGGAAAACAATTTGGTAAATCTTCTTTGTACTCCTTCAAATTCTTTTAAACCTTTTTTTATTATTTTATTAGATATGCCAATTGAAGATGCTACAGCTAAAGCAGCAGTTGCATTTCTAATATTATGTAGTCCAATAATTGGTATCTGTATATTCCTAATAAATTTTACTAAATTTCCTAGTAGTGTTATTTTCACGTCAAACTTTGAATAATTTATTTTTTGAGAAATATTTATTATTTTAAAATTAGAATTTTTGTGAATTCCATAGGTACTATAATTTTTATTAGTTGCTTTTTTTAATACCTCTCTACTATTTTTATCGTCTAAACAAATAAATGATTTGCCAAATGAAGGTGTGTTTTCAATAAAATGAATAAATTTATTTTTTAAATTATTCATGGTTTTATAAAAATCCATGTGTTCTTCATCAATATTTGTTATTATTGAGTAAGTTGGTGGTATATCAATAAAACTTCCATCTGACTCGTCAGATTCTAAAATGCACCAATTACTTTTTCCAAGTTTTGCTGAATTTCCAAATGAATTTAGAACACCGCCATTTATAATTGTAGGATCAATTTTTGCTTTTGAAAAAATATTTGATACTAAAGAGGTTGTAGTTGTTTTACCATGTGATCCTGCCACAACAATATTTCTCATTAAAGAAACTACGTGAGCAAGCATTTCCCCTCTTTTGTAAACTGGAAGTTTCTTTTTTTTTGCCTCTAAATATTCTGAATTATTTTTTTTTATAGCTGATGACATTACTAAAATTGTTGATTTTTTTATATTTTGCTTTTTGTGGCCAATAGAAACATTAATTTTATTTTTTTTAAGTCTTTCAATATTTTTATTAAAAGAAACATCGCTCCCTTGTATTTTAAAACCTAGCTCTTTCATTATAAGAGCTAAACCGCTCATGCCAATTCCACCCATACCAACAAAATGGATTAATTCTGTTTTAGCTAATTTAATTTTCATTAATTAAACCTGTTAATTTTTGATTTATATTATTCCAAGTATTTTGATAGGAAAATTTCTCCATATTTTGTTTCTTTAAAAAATATTCTTTTTTATTATTTATTAAATTTGTTAAAAAATTAGCTATTTTTTCAGTTTTGAATTCATCTTGATTAACAAGCCAACACAAGTCTTTATCAAAATAATACTTAGCATTATAGAATTGATGGTTATCTTTGGCGTGGGGAAAAGGTATTGCTAAAAAAGGTATATTATAAAATGTCAACTCTGAAATCGTGGAAGCGCCTGCACGAGTAATTGAAAAATCTACGTTATTAAATAATTTGTATAGCTCATTATTATAACTAAATAATTCATATTTTAAATTAATTTCATTGTATTGCTTTATTAGCTCTAGTTTTTTATTTTCATCAAAGATTTGTTGAATTAAATAAATTTTGTTTTCTTTTGATATATTTATTATTAATTTTTTCATTTTTTCATCAAAAAATTTAGCGCCTTGGCTACCTCCTATAATTAATATCTTGAAAGATCGGTCAATTTCATTCTTAATACTTTTATCTAGAATATATAAATCTCTTCTTAACAATGAATTAATCAAAAAAATTTTATGTTTATATTTATTTGGTAAACTTTTAATTTGTTTAGAATAACAAATAATTTTTTTAGCTGAACTTAAAAAAATTTTGTTTGATCTTCCTAAAACCATATTGGGCTCAAAAAGAAAAATTTTTACATTTAATAATTTAGCAGCAATACAAAAAGGTAAGGACATATATCCGCCAGTACTTATTAAATATTGAATATTTTTTTTTCTTAGATAAAAATATGATTTAAAAATTGAAATTAAAAAAAAAATTAAAACTAATGGCATTTTAAAAATATTATTTGAAATTTTTGGTGTATCAATTATTTCAAATGGATGTTTGTTTTGATCAAGATATCTTGCTCCTCTTTTATCTGAAACTAGAAATATTTCAAAATTTTCACTGTAATGATCAAATAATGTTGTGGCAGGAATTACATGCCCTCCGGAACCTCCTGTACTTATTAATATTTTTTTCACAGTTAATTAATTTTTCTTTTAGTTAAATTTAATATAATACCAGATAGAATTGCTGTGCTTATAATTGATGAACCTCCATAACTTAGAAAAGGCAAAGTCATTCCTGTTGTTGGCAAAAATCTAATATTTACACCTATATGAATAAAAGTTTGAAGGAGTATTATTGAAATCGAACCAACTAAAATAAGTTTTATCTGATCGTTTTGTTCTAAATAAATTTTTCTTAAAACTTGATAAGCAAAAATCAAAAAAATTGCCATTATCACTATTACGATAATCGCTCCAAATTCCTCAGAAATAACTGAGATAATATAGTCTGTATGAGCCTCAGGGACTCTTGAATTTAAAGTTCCTTCTCCAATTCCTTTTCCAAAAAAACCTCCGTTAGTTATTGCTTCGGAAGCTTTCTCAGATTGATAATTATCTCCAGTTTTAGGATCTAAAAATGAAAGTAATCTTTCCTGAACATATTGAAATTTTGGTAAGACAAAAATTAAATAAGATAACAATAGTGAAATTAAAATAAAAAAAGAAAAGAAAATGAACAAATTAATACCTGAAACAAATATTAAAGATAGCCATGTAAGAAAGATTAATAAACTTTGACCTATATCAGGTTGGGAAATTAAAAAAATAATTGTTGGAGCAAGTATAATAAAACTGAAAAAATATTTAATATAGATGCTTTTATAATTTTCTAAACTTAACAAAGAGGCTATCATTATTATAAAGAAGGGCTTTAATATCTCAATTGGTTGAAATCTAAGCGAAAACATTAGATCAATCCATCGTTTTGATCCTTTTACTTCAGTACCTATGAATGGAACTAAAATTAAAAAAATTAAAAAAACTATAAATAAAATTTTAGATATTTTTAATAGTTTTTTCTGACTTAATAATGAAAATTCAATTAATATAAATATTCCTAAACAGATGAACAAAAAATGCTTAATGAAAAAATAATAAGTATTTGTATTTAGTTTATCTGAAGCAATAATTGATGTTGAAACCAAAGAAAAAAACAGGCCTAGGAAAAAAAGTGATAATATTAGTAATAAAATAAATTTATCAATATTTTTCCACCAAACATAATAAAACCTGTAATAAAAATTACTATTGAGCATTAATTTTATTAATAAATTTAATTTTATTAATTAAATAATTAAAATATTCACCCCTATGTTCAAAATTTTTAAATTGATCAAAAGATGCTGCTGCTGGACTAAATAATATATTAATATTTTTTTGTTTTGCAGAATTAATATCTAAAATAATTTTATTCAAAGTTTCTTCAAGATTATCAAAAGTTTGAAAATTTATTTTATTTTTAAATATTTTTTTAAAAAATGTTTTATTTTTTCCAAAAATGTAAGATTTAATATTGTGATAATATCTTTTTGGTAACTCAAGTTTATCACCTTTTTTTGGCAAACCTCCAACTAACCATAAAATATTTTTATAAGACATGAGTAAATTCAAGCTCGAAGAAAAACTTG
>Ga0066859_10000732_pt1 | contig 10266 bp, 11 predicted proteins | sample ETNtaG_16_FD_65600 | JGI IMG/M metagenome (GOLD analysis project Ga0066859, IMG submission 65600) | Marine microbial and viral communities from oxygen minimum zone, Eastern Pacific Ocean - ETNP201406SV199 | ecosystem: Environmental > Aquatic > Marine > Oceanic | place: Pacific Ocean: Eastern... | reverse complement strand
AATGCAATGTTCCGAAGGAAAAAATCAAAGTTGTGAGCCATATTAATCTTAAAGGGGACACTTTAGGACGGCGGGTTTCGTCTATAAAACCCATTAAATAAGAGAGATTGTCTTTCAAAAAAGAAAGTTGTGGGGCGGGGAAAATTTTGCGTTTAGTTAAATATAAAAAACAAGTTCTGTTACAAGAAGTATAATGAAAATTATAATTAAAAAAGGAAGAGAACTCTCAAAAAAAGAACTTTACTTTTTTGCTAAGGAATCTGTAAGGGAATTTGATGAAAATAAAAAACCTGTTGAAAAAGAGTTAGAAGAATTAAGGGATGAAATGCAAAGTATTTTCTTTTTTATAAAAGATAAAGGAAGAGTTAAATCTTTTGGGCTGTTAAAACCTGTTAAAATAAAATATTTGGGGAAAGCTTATAATATTTTAGGAATAGGAAATATTATTTCTATTGAAAAGAAGAAAGGTTATGGAACTATTTTAATGAAAGAGATGATGAAATATTTTATGAAGAGAAAAAAGACAGCTCTAGGATTTACTGGAAGTAGAACAGCACAATTTTACAAAAAAGTTGGATTAAAAGCAGAGCCAAAGTTAAAAAATAGGTTTTTTTATGATTACGGAAATAAAAAAACTAACAGAGAAGAAAAAGGTTTGTGGGGAATTTATTACGAAGGAAAAGATAAATTTATTTCTCATGTTTTAAGAACTAAATCCATTGTGAAAATTCCTTGTATGCATTGGTAAAATGAAAAAAGTAAATTATCATACACACACAACGGGTTCTGATGGAAAATTAAAACCTAAAGATTGGATAAAAATAGCAATAAAAAAGAAGTTTGATGTTTTGGGGATTACAGACCATTATCATTTTCCCACAGGTTTTAGAGATTGGGGAAATGATTATTATTCTGACGAACACTATAAAGAACTGAATAAATTAAAAAAGAGATATGAAGATAAAATAAAAATTCTAGTAAATGTAGAATTTGATTGGTTGAAGGATTATAAGAAATGGATTAAACAAGAAGCGGGAAAAAGAAAATACGATTTAAGATTTATTTCCGTGCATTTTGTAGATGATGGAGGAAAAGGAACTCCAATAAATTATAATGAAAAAAGTTTTAAGGACTTAATAAAATACCATAAGGGAATAAAAAATTTAGTAAAATATTATTATGGCGAGTTAAGAAAGGCCATAAAGATGGGTTGTTTTGATGTTGTTGGACATTTAGATATAATCAAAATTTGGAACAAGGATAAAAAGTATTTCTCTGGAAATGAAGATTGGTATAAAAGAGAAATACAAAAAACATTAGAGTTAATCAAAAAGAAAAATATGAAAATTGATTTGAACACAGCAGGTTTAAGAAAACCTTGTGCGGAACAATATCCAAGCAAAGAAATTTTAGAAGAAGCCAAAAAAATGAAAATTTCTTTTTTGGTTGGAACAGATGCTCACAAAACCGAAGAATTAGAATCAGGACTAAAAGAAATTAAGAACTTGTTTTAAGCAAAATTTTCTGCCTTTTTGGGGGGCAACTTTCTCAAGAAAAAAGACAATCTCTCCTAACAGGGGTGGGTGGTCGGGGGTTTTAAAGTGTCCTCTTTACTAACTTTTTACATTTTAGTTTTGGCTCACGATTGAGTTGAACATATATTATATCTACTCTTTTTTAGAAATCTAATATATATTATATAGTTCAAACAAAGATTTATAAATTTCAAAAATTAAAAGTTCTAAAATGGATTATACTAAAACTAATGAAGAATATTTGCAAGAACTTAAAAATTCATGCATATTAAAAGGGTTTAGCCAACAAACAATTAAATCATATTATTATAACACAAAAAAGTTTTTAGAATTTCTTGATAAAAGTAGACTTAATCCTTCTAATGATTCTGTTAAATCGTATTTTTTAACTCTTGATTTATCAATTAATTCTATGAGGCTTAAATATGCTTCACTTAGATTCTTTTTTTCAGAAATTTTAAAAAAACCTTTTACAACGAATGAAATTCCAATAAAAAAGAAAGAAAAAATACTTCCAAAAGTAATTAGTAAAGAAAAAATAAAAAAGATGATTGAATCTACAGAAAATATCAAACACAAATTAATAATCAAATTACTTTATTCTTCTGGACTAAGATTACAGGAATTAATTGATTTGAAAAGAAAAAATATTGATTTTGACAGAAACTTAATTTACATTATAAAAGGTAAGGGTAAAAAAGATAGAATAACCCTAATATCTGAAAATTTAAAATTAGATTTATTAAAATATTATAGTAATTATAAGTTCTCAACAGAATATATTTTTGAAGGGAGAAATGGAAAATATACAAAAAAATCTGTGCAAAAAGTTTTAGATTCTCTTAGTAAAAAAATTGGAACAAAAATAACACCTCACATGTTAAGACATAGTTTTGCAACACATCTTCTTGAACAAGGAACAGATATAAGACATATTCAAAAACTTCTAGGACACAGTAATTTATCTACAACCGAAATATATACAAAGGTATCGAATAAAGATTTATCAAACATAAAATCCCCTCTTGACAACTTATAAAATGCCCAAAAAAATTAGGAAAAAAATTCAAAAAACAAAAGAAGAAATAGTGGCAGAAGAGTATTTTCCTGTTGACAAAAGTGATTTAAGACATGCCATTAAAAAAGATATCAAATACATTGATCCGAAAACTCTTGAAGAAATTGAAGTTCTCGGGAAAAAGAAATCTCCTGCTAAAAGAAAAACTAGGAAAAAATCTTTAAGAAAATCCAAAAAAAAGAAAACAGAAAAATATTCAGCTCCAAAAATTAATTTGAAAAAAGAAGGTTATGAGTTAATAATTACAGAAAAACCACAAGCAGCACTAAAAATTGCATCTGCACTTGGCAAACCAATAAAAAGAGACAATCAAAGAGTTCCTTATTATGAAATTGACAGACAAAGGAAAAAAATAATTGTCGCATGTGCTGTTGGACATTTATTCACCTTAAAACAAAAAAATTCAGGTTATAATGTTCCTATTTTCGATATAGATTGGGTGCCAAATTTCCTAGCAAGAAAAAATGATTTTACAAAAAGATATTATGACACATTATTAAAACTTGCAAAAAATGCAGGAAGCTTGACAGTGGCTACAGATTTTGATATTGAAGGTGAAGTAATTGGATTAAATGTTGTTAGATTTATTTGTAATCAAAAAGATGCAAACAGAATGAAATTCTCTACCTTAACTGAAAAAGAAATAAATAAAGCATATGATGAAAAACTTCCTAATATAAATTGGGGTCAAGCAATTGCAGGAGAAACAAGACATTATTTAGATTGGTTTTATGGAATAAATTTTTCAAGGGCACTAATGAATGCTATTAAAACAACAGGAAAATTCAGAATAATGTCAATTGGAAGAGTTCAAGGTCCTGCTTTAAATTTAATTGTAAAAAAAGAACGAGAAATTCAAGCATTCAAGCCAAAACCTTATTGGCAGATTTTTATTACAATTGATAATGATAAAAACAAACTAGAACTGAAACATAATAAAGATATTTTTGGGAAAGAAGAATTAAAAAAATTTGAAAATTTAAATGGGAAAACAGCAACAGCTGAAACAAAAAAATCAGAACAAATAATTCCCCCTAATCCTCCTTTTAATTTAACAACTTTACAAACAGAAGCTTACAAATTTCATGGAATAACCCCTTCAAAAACTTTACAAGCAGCACAATCACTTTATCTTTCCGGATTAATTTCTTATCCAAGAACTTCAAGTCAAAAACTTCCAGACTCAATTAATTACAAGGAAATTCTAAATAATTTATCAAAAAAATATAATCTTGAAAAATTAATTGTTAGAAAAAAACCAATTGAAGGTGAAAAAACAGATCCAGCACATCCTTCAATACATCCAACAGGTGAAGAGCAAATTCTTTCAGGAGATGAAGAAAAAGTTTATAATTTAATTGTAAAAAGATTTCTCTCTTTATTTTGCGATGATGCCATTATTGACAACAAGAAAATCTCAGTTAAGGTCAATAATGTAATCAGCCATGAGCAGAAACTTAAGGGAAAGTTAAGCGAAGAAAACCGTAGGTTGTCTCGCATTGATAATAAAAAAATTAGTGCAACAGTTGATGATTTAATATTTAATGCAAGAGGAACAGAAATAAGAAAAAAAGCATGGATGGAAATTTATCCTATTAAATTAAAAGAAATTGAAATTCCTGATTTTGATGGTGAAGTAAAAATAATTGATTCAAGAATTGAAGAAAAAGAAACAAAGCCTTCAAAAAGATTTTCACCAGCATCAATTATTTCAGAGCTTGAAAAAAGAAATTTAGGGACAAAATCAACAAGATCCAATATCTTAGAAACACTTTATGACAGAGGTTATATTAAAGAAAAATCAATAGAAGCAACAAGTTTAGGAATTTCTTTAATTGATACTTTAGAAAAATACTCTCCAATAATTATTGATGAAGAATTGACAAGACATTTTGAAAAAGAAATGGAAGAAATTCAAGAATCTAAAGAAAATTTTAAACAAAAAGAGGATAAAGTAATTGATGAAGCAAAAAAGACAATAACTAAGATAGCAAAACAATTTGTAAAAAATGAAAAGAAAATTGGTGTTGAATTGCTTAATGCGAATATAAAACTGCAGGAAAAACAAAAAGAAGAAAATAAACTTAATGTTTGCCCTGTTTGTAAGAAGGGAAATCTTCTAATAATTAATATGAGAAATAAATCTAATTTTATTGGTTGTACAAATTATCCTAATTGCAAAACAACTTATTCTCTTCCACCAAATAGAATAATAAAAAAAACAGATAAAACTTGTGAATCTTGCGGTTTTCCAATATTAATGTTATTAAAAAAAGCCAGAAAACCTTGGTTCTTTTGTTTTAATAGAGAATGTGAAACTAATAAAAAAAGACTTGAGGAATATAGGAAAAAGAAAGAAGAGGAAGACAAATAAGAAAGATTACCTGTGATTTTTTATTTTAGTTTTTTCTAAAAAAGAAGAGGGGACATTTTTTTAGTTAGTTTTATTAATCAATTTCCTTTTTTTACTATATGGAACAAAATAAAAGATTAGGAGGTTGGCAATGTTGGGTTGAATTGTATAATTCTTATGTTATCAAAACTCCAAAAAGTAGGGAAGAAATAAAACAAGAGGTAGAAAAATTCTTAAGATGGAAAAATAAACTAGAAGAATTAGAAGAAAGAACAGATAAAATGATTTTTGATATTAAAAATTCTTCAAAAATTATTAAAAAGTCAAAAATTCCAAAAAAATTACTTGCGAATTTAGAATTTATTGGAAATGACAAAATAAAACAAAAAAAGGTTTTGCCTTTAGATCAAGCACTAAAAAATTTAAAAGAAAAAGAAAGATTCGAATTGATTAATAAAATTATGAAATTTTTATTGAAACTTTGGACATATGGGATACATGAAAAAACATTTAAATTATTCTCAAATTTAGGTATTGATGAAGGTAAAATAGTTTTAATTGATGTTTTTGAAATAACTTCAAATAAAGAGAAAGTTTTGAAACAACTTAAAAAAAGAAGTTGGGCAAAACCCGATAATTATAAAAAGCATCTTTCTAATAAAAAAGTTGACCATCTTATTAAAAAATTGGATAAGACTTTTACAAAAAGAAATCTCGAGAAACATTGGAAAACAAAATGAAAAAAGATTTTTGGAAAGATTGGAAAAACAAAAATAAAGTAGAATTAAATGGAATTTCTGTTACAAAAAAAGCAAGAAAATTAATTCTTAATAATATTCCAAACAGAGAAATAATAGGAATATATTCTAAAGGTAGTTTTCCAAGAAGAGAAATGAATCAAAAAAGTGATATTGACTTAATAACAATTATTAAACATTCAAAATATTTACCTAAAATCCAAAAATTACAAAAAGATAATAAAACAAGTTTAGGATTACCCATTCATTTAGAAAGTGTTTCAATATTTGAATTAAAAAATGGAATAAAATGTAAATCAAGTGGGAAGCAAGGTAAAACGACTAGTAGAATTATGAAACAAATACCAAATTTTAAAATAATCTATGGAAAAGGATTAACTCACCGAAATTTTCCTGCTAGAACTGATAAAAAAGATCTAGAAAGTTTGATTAAATTCTACAAAAATATTCTTATTCCTTCTTATAAAAATAAAAAGGTAGAATTTTCAAATATTGTTAAAGCAACATTTTGGTTGGTTGAAGATGAACAAAGATTTAAAGGCAAGAAATCTTCAACTTCATGGAAGAATTTAGCTGGTTCAGTAAAAGACAAAAACCACATTATTCATGAAACATTAAAGTTAAGATTAAAGCCTACTAAAGATAAAGTTATTAGACAAAATTTCCTTAGAAAATTAATAAGATATATGTCAAAATTAGAAAAGGATTTGAAAGAAGCATCTAATTAAGTAAAAAAGTCAACTAATCTTTTCTGTGTTAAAACTTCATTTAAAATTTTACTTTTTTTCAAAATCTGTGAGCAATCAAAATCAAATTTTATCTTGCCAATTTTCTTTACACCTTCAATCATATCTTCTCTGCTTAAAAATTCCATTTTTCTTTTTAATGATTTTCTAACTGATTCGCGAACAATCCAAACCCCTAAAGAAGCCCAATAACTTGGAGTTTCAATTCTTATTGCAAGAACAGAAGCTTGTCTTTTCATATTATTCAAATATTCTAAAATAGGTAAGCGAGCAGCATAATATCCTCCAGAAGTATTTGAAGCATAATTTTTTCTTCCAAAATAACTTTCAAAATCAGTTGCAGCTTTTATTTCTTCAGAAGGATTCCATGAACTTCCTGGAAGATATAGTTCAAATAATTCATAAGAAAAAACATTTGGAAAAAGCAAAACCAAATATTGATTCCCCATAAACTCTCCAAAAAATAATTCATAATTCTCAATCCATTTATAATCTCTAACTTTTTCAAGAAGTTGTTTTCCAATTGTATCATCTGTTGCAGTAATACTCCATCGCGTTGGAACAAGTTTCTTACCTGTCCTCAACCCTAAAACACCAACACTTAAAATCTTGCTCAAAACATATTCATCAAAATTTTTCTTATACAAATATTTAATTCCTTCGGAAGCTTTTATTTCATCATTCATAACTTTTTCAACTCTTCTATGAATTCTTACATTATTTGTTATCTTTGCTTTTTTCAAACCAGCATGCATTCCATGAGGTGTAATAACTTTATCTTTTTTATTTTCAATATTTAATTTATTCTTTAATTCAATTTCAATATCAACAGGTTTAGAAGCAACAGCAATTTCCTGAGCAATCTGAATAAATTTTTTATTTAATTTAGAACCACTAACGTTTGATTGAAATCTTGAGTTCAACAAACCTTCACGAATTTTGACAACATCATCAATTTGAAAATTATTATCAGCCCAATATCTCTCATCATCATAAAGCCATGCATTTTCATCTTTTTCTAAAGGTGATAAAATTCCAACATTAACTAAAGGATATCTTAATTTTGAACCAATAAAAACACTTGGCGGAGAAGTGCTGTCTAATTTAGAAACATTTGAAATATTTTTTACCTTAAAATTTGTATCACCTATTTTTTTTATAACTTCAAATTTTATATCTTGCATGAATAATTAAAAAATAAAGAGTTTATATTTTTTTACGAAAATATACCATTTCAAAAGCATCAAAATCTCTTCTAAGAAAAAATCTCAATTGTCTATAAGGTATTTTTTCTAGATTTAGAATATCACCCCAACTGCGAAGAATTCTAAAATTATTAGAGATTAAACATGTAGGATTTCTTGTTTTAGAAACAACTACACCAGAAACTAAAAAATCAATATTAGTCTCTCTTAATTCATTTCTGCGTAAAGTCTTAGAATATTTTTCACGAAGACCCCCATATATTCTTTGTTCATCCTCATCAAGTTGAAAAATTCTTCTATTATCCTCTAATACCCTTATTAATCTTCTCATTTCTTCAGATTCTTCCTTTCTTTTTCTATGAAACTCAAGCAAATCCCCTTTAGGACCTCTTCCTTTTTTTATTCTATTTTTATAAGAATAATAAGAACCCTTAATATATTCTCCTAGAATTAAAGGAGTAACACAAAAATTTCCTCCTTCTTCAAGAAATTCTTTAAAAAAAATAGCAGAATCACGCATTTGTTCAGAAATTAAAATCTTTTCTTTAATAGTTCTTGCATTTGATCTACTTAATGAACCATTAAGTGGATAAAGTAATGCGCAAGTATCTAACAATACTGTAGAATATGCTAAAGTAATATCATTAAGAGATTTTAATTCAGATTTCATAAAAAATCTTCAAATAAGAACTATATAAAATTAACTGCAAAAAATATATTATAACCAACCTCTACGAAATATTCCTTCATTTTTTATAACAAAACTAAAAATTTTTTCGGGCAAACTTCTATGTTTCAATAATTTTGCATTTCTTTTACCACTTTCATTCTGCAATTCAATAATACATTTACTCCAATATTTAAACAAATCACCACCAACAAGATTTACTTCTTTTTTCATACCATTTTTCAAATCTTTTTCTGACAAAAAACCACTATAAACTTGATTCGTGATAATTACAGGAATATTTTGTTTTCGTGAAATTTCAGATAAAATTCTCATCTGCCATGCAACTTTTGAATTTAATTCTTTTACTTTTCTTTCATCAGATCTTATTTCCCCTAACTCAAGTCTGTAAAGAGTTGCCATTCCATCAATAACAATTAAACCAACATGTTCTTTTTTTATTTTATTTAATAATTGTAAAAAACATTTTTTCTGCTCATCAAAATTAGTTGGCTCTAATAAAAAAAAATTATTTAAAATCTTTTCATAATTTTCTCCAACAATCTGTTTTACCCTTTCAACAGAAAATCCACCTTCTGTATCTATAAAAATAATTTTGTTTCCTTTTTTTGCCTGACTACATGCAGCTAAAATACCTATATTTGTTTTTCCACTTCCAGGAGGTCCTGCAATCATTGTTATAACATCTTCTTCATAACCACCCAAAAGCCAATTATTCAAATCATAACTACCTGTTGAAATTTTTTCTATTTTTGTTTTCATTGAAGAAGAAATGTCAAAAGGTTAATAAGGATTATTATAAAAAATTACTTCAACTTTTTAAAATCGTTTTCAAAATTATCTAAATCCTTTGTTATTAAATTAACTGCATCATTTATTGCTTTTTTCGGATTTTTGCCTTTTGTTTTTACTAAAAGAATGGGTTTTTTTGTTGGATGTTCTCTTTTCCATGCTGCAAATGTGACGGAAGAATCTTTATTCAGATAAACTTTTAAAATTTCAGCAATTGTCAAATTCTCAAGTTCAACTTCAACTTCATCTTTAGAATTTTTAAGTATATTAATTTCCATTCTAAAAAAATAGGAATTTTATTTATAAAACTTTGGTTAAGCAATTATTCATCTAAAAATTCTTCCTTCTTCTTTTTCATCTCTTGCAAATCAGCAATTGTTAAATTTTTAACATTCTCAAAATCAAAATCAGCAAGTTCTATTTTTTCAACTTTTTTACTTTGTTCTAACTTAGATGAAACATCTAAAAAATTCACCTCTTCACCAGTTTTTTCATTATTTTTCTTAATTCGAATTCTAAGATAATTCTCAAGTTTATCAATAATTTCTTTTTTTTCAGGAACAAAACCTTCTTCTATAAGCTTAATTGCTTTTACAGGCTCATGAATTATTTCTGCAAATTGTTCTTGTGTTAATTTTTTTGACCTTCTTGCCCTCATTATAACCCAATGAAAATTGTCAATCAAATATTTTTTTGAATTTGAATCATTTCTAAACTCTTCTTTAAAATTAGAATCAACAATATTTCTCAAAGAAGTTTCTTGTTTTTTCTTATCATCATTTTTCTTTTTTAAACTAACTCCAGAGATCTTTGAAAGTCTTTCATGAACAGTTTGTTTCTTCTCATTCTGAAATAAAAATCCATCTTTAATTATAGGAATATTTTCCTTAGCAGAACATTTTCCACAAATTTTCGCAATACCTTCTGGTGAAATTGCATCAAACAATATTGTTTTTGTTTCTAAAATACCACAATTAAGACATTCTTCCATTGCGAGGACACCTATACCCTAAAGGGCATGAACAGTTTCCTCCGCGTAACCTTCCTTTTCGACGCGGTTGAGCAACTTCTTCCAACTCGAGCCCACGCTCGGATTTCTGAAGTTTGGCTA
>Ga0066859_10000731_pt1 | contig 10284 bp, 15 predicted proteins | sample ETNtaG_16_FD_65600 | JGI IMG/M metagenome (GOLD analysis project Ga0066859, IMG submission 65600) | Marine microbial and viral communities from oxygen minimum zone, Eastern Pacific Ocean - ETNP201406SV199 | ecosystem: Environmental > Aquatic > Marine > Oceanic | place: Pacific Ocean: Eastern... | reverse complement strand
CTTTGCATTATGGAAGTAAGTAAAATGTTTTTATAAAGTTTCTTGTGTTATCTAAACAAAAACTTTTAATTACTTCTTTTGATTTTATTATTTATGAAAAATCTTCCAATTCTTATTCCATAGTAAAATTTAAATACTCATATCAATTGATATTATTATGAAAACACCAATTAAAAACAAAAAGCCTTATGCAAAAATAAATAATGTAGCAAGAAGCCCAACACTTCAAACAGTTTTAATGGTTGAAAAATTTATTGATGATAACAGTGGAGAATACAAAAAAACCGAACTTTTTCATAAACTTCCTAAGAAAGTAATGTGGCAGACATTTCAAGTTATAATGGAATACCTTGAAAGCACTCTGAAAGTTGTTTATGATAAGGAAGGATATTTAGTGTATATTTGGAGTCCTGAATTTTATGAGAAAATCAAAAATAGGTCTACAATTAAAATATGAAACCTAGTAAAGTCGTATTTATAGATGGTAATCTTGAAAGAGTATTTAATAATTTATCTGAAAAAGATCCTATAAAGAAAGCACTAAAAAGAGCTATAAAAAATATAATGGAGGATGTTTTTATTGGAAGAAATGTGAAGAAAAATTTAATACCTAAAAAGCTTATTCAGAAATATAATATTAGTAATCTTTGGATTTACAATCTACCTTCTTCATGGAGATTATTATATGCCTTAACACCTAGTAATGAAGTTGAAGTAATTTCAGTTATTCTAAATTGGATGAATCATAAAGATTATGAAAGACTTTTTAAATTTTAAAAAATGAAACAACCACGAGCATTTGATATTTTAGGGAATATTGCAATTTTAAAATTTCCACACCGAAGGCGTACACCAAGGAGGTGCGAGAACCTCTTCGAGGCCCCGAACCAAGTAGGTCTTGGAGAAAATCTTGGAAAAAGATTTTTACAAGGGGCAAAAAAGAAATTTGCTGAAAAAATTTTAAGAGAAAATAAATCAATAAGAACTATTCTTGAAAAGCAGGGAAAAGTTAAAGGAAGATTAAGAAAAATTCAAACAAAGCATCTTGCAGGTGAAAAAACAAAAGAAGTTTTGTACAGAGAAAATAATTGTGTTTTTAGATTTAATATTAATTCTACTTATTTTTCTCCTAGATTAAGTAATGAAAGAAAAGAGATTGCTTCAAAAATTAAAAAAAATGATAAAGTTTTAGTTATGTTCTCAGGTGTAAATCCTTATGGTGTTGTAATCGCAAAGAATTCAAAGGCAAAAGAAGTTTTTTCTGTTGAAATAAATAGGGAGGCAAATAAATATGCAAAATTAAATATTGAGCTAAATAAAGTTAAAGATAAAGTAAAATTAATTCAAGGAGATATTAAGAGGGTTGCAGAGAGATTATGTAATAAAAAAGTGCGATTTCTTCGCTTTGATGTGATTGTAATGCCTCGCCCACAATTGAAGGATTCTTTTTTAAGAGAAGCATTTATGCTAAGTAAGAAAAATACAAGAATTTATTATTATGATTTTTGCAAAGAAGATGAAGTTAACTCTGTTGTTGAAAAAATAAAATTTGAAGCAAAAAAATTCAGAAAGAAAATAAAAATTTTAAACATAAAAACAGCAGGAGAAATTGCTCCTTATAAAATTAGAGTTAGGATTGATTTTAATGTTCTGTAAATGAACAATTATAACCAACATCCTTTTTGTGTCCTATAATAATGAATTCATATGATTTTCCTCTTTTTTCCCAACCAACTTCTACTCCCCAGACATTATCTTTATATTTTATAACCTCTGAACCTTCTTCTCTTGCCCCTAACCTAATGAGCTCTTCTTTAGTAGCTGTTGGTGGAAGGGTAATTATTCTTGAATCTTTGTTTATTTCTTCTAATTTCATTTTTTTATTTAACCATATAATTTTCGTATGATGCTAAACATCTTCCTACAGCTCCAACTATGAACAAGCTAATGATAGAAGGATTTTCTGATGCATTTTCTCCGTTTATTGAATAAGGTACGCATTCTAAAGCAGTTAAAGCTGCTGTTCCTAAATTAATTTTTTTCAGCAAATTCATTTTCGTTCTTCTTGCCATTTTTAGTTAATTTTTACATAATATGAACCATAAGGGAATATTTCTCTTAAAGATGCATCACATAGGTTAACATTTTTTTTAAGACTTCTTCCTCCAATTAATAAATATCTATCATCACTTAGTTTATTACCCTCATCAAATTCTAATCCAAAAAATCCTGAAGAAGTCATATTTCTAACTAAACCTTTATCAGGAACCCATAAGAAGGTATTCATTCCACTTTCACTTATATGTGTATAGCGAACATCTTTGTCATAGACAATAGACAACTCTCCATGATTCCTACTAATATGACGATTTAATTCAGTTTGTGGAATGATTATCTTTCTTCCATCATAATTTGGTTTATTAAAACTTAAAGATTCTTCATCTTCATTTTCTGCTCTTCCAATTAAAGTATCTTTAACTAAAGGAATCCTCAAATCAGCTTCACTAAATAAAGGAGTATTTTCTCCCTCTCGTGAGTCTATACAAAATCTACCAACTTCTGCTGAATAATCTTTTTTCATGTATTAGAATTAATTTTTAACTTTATAAGTCTTTCTATTGTAATCACTAAAAAGTAGTTTCTAGAACTTTTTCTCTGCTTTAATTGCTGTAGGGGCCTCGCCAACTCAAGCCCACACTTATGATTTTTATGTTTGCTTTCAGGATTTGTAATAAGTGTAAACTCTCGCCATGCCAATGGCACTTCGTCTCGATTAAAACTTTTTCTCTGCTTTAATTGCTGTAGGGGCCTCGCCTCCGTGCCATGTAAATCTTGGATGAAATCTCATTGGATAAATTCTCTCTGAATTGTCATCAAGAATTATTGCAGAACCTTTTAAACCTGGCAAATCATCCATGTATTTTTTTATGCTTTCAAGAAAATAACTTTGCATTATATGATTTAATGCCTCTAAATCTGGTTGAGCTGTTACTCTGTGAGCAATAACAATGTCTGACTGGGTCATTACATCTCTATGAATTTGTCCTGGCTGTTGAGTTGCTAAAACCAATGAAATTCCTGGTTGCCTTCCTTCTCTTAACAATTGTACAAGAGCATCTGTTGCAACTGTTTTTTCATGTAAGGGTAAAAATTCATGAGCTTCATCAATGAAAAACCAGACCAAAGGAGTTTCTTTTTTTTCTTCTGATGACATAAAATCAAAACCTTTTGATAACGACATTATTTCTTCTTTTTTTCTTGCATCCATTCTTTGATTGAAAATTTTCCGAGAAATTAAACTAATAACTAATGCTCTTACATTGAATAATCCAACTGAATTATAAACACTTAAATCTAAAACAGAAGTTACCCCTCCAGAAATTAAATCATTTATTTTTGTTGCTTCTTCACCTTTTTCTGAAAAAATTCCCCATGTTCTTGCTGCTTCAAATAAACCAACAGCAGCATTTTTAATTTCTTCAGGAGCTTTTTCATCTTTTTCCAAATTTTCAATTATTTCTGTAACACCAAATTTTTCTTGTTCTTTTAATCTACCTACTATTCTTTCAATTAAAACAGATACAGGATTTATCATGTCCAAACCAAAAGTTATAATCCAGTCTTCAGAATTTAATTCTGAAACATCTAAGGCAAATTTTTTATCCACAGGAATTTTTTTTTCTAAATATTTTTCATAATGTCCAAAAGGAACAAAAACTTTTACAGGTAATTTTTTTGGTTTTAAACCCCATTTATATAAAAGTTCTTTGTCTTTTTTATTTGGAAATTTCGTTGTCCAATAAATCCCCATTGTATCAAAGATTAGTGAAGCAATATTTTGACTTATTTCTTTTGGAAGGTTTGAAAGTTCTTCTGCTAATACTCCTAAAGTATAAGATTTTCCACTTCCTCTCTTTCCTGCTACGAGGACCACATGGCTACGTGCAACATCCATAAAAATTTTATTGCTTAAAGAAGTATATTGCCCCATTTTTACATAACTTTTTCCAAGAAAGACAAAACCTTTATCTCCAAAAATTTCTTTGTCAGCTTGATTTCTTCCAAGTTGAATATTGTAAACCATTTAAAGACAACCTGCGGTTTTCTTTGACTTTCCCTTTCGACGCGGAAAAGCGATTTCTTTATGCCCTTTAGGGTATAATTGCCTCCGATGAAATCGCATAGCTGTTAGACAACCTCGCGGTTTTCTTTCTCCATAGGAGACCGCTTTGAATTTTGGGCTTAACTTCCTCGAAACACTGAACATGACTTCTAATTGCCTCAGAGGAAATCGCATAACTGTCCAAAAATAACCAACTTTATTTATTTGAATCATAAAAAGAAATAAGAATGAATGTTTTAATAGTTTTTTATTGTTTGAATTGTTTTTACAAGACTAACAAAAATAAATCAACCAAATAGGTTCAGAGGGAGATTTTCATTTGTTCATAAATCTTTATAAATTAAAAAAAGTCTTTTTTTAATATGAGAGAATATTCAAAACAAAATTCGGAAAGATTAAATGTGTTAGGGCTAGAATTTCTTGCAATTATGGAACAAACCGGAAAGGGTGTTGGTTATGATGATAAGTTTAACTGGATAGGTGATAGAACTGATAGGCAAAAAATAATAATTAGTAAAGTTGTTGAAAAAATGCAGCCAGGAATAGAATCTACTGCAATGAGTTTGTTAAATGGAAAAAATTTTGAATTTAATCAAGGACAAAGATTTGGTTTAGAGATTAATGATTTAAATAGAAATCAATTAGAACATGAAGATTTAGTTAATGCAGGTAATATATCTGTAATTGAAAGGTTTGAAAAATATGATCCTTCAAGAGCAGGTGTTTCTACATTTGTTATGTATAAAGCAAAAATAGGTATGCAAGAATATACAATAGAGAATATTCCTTGGGGATACAAACATCGTAAAAGAAACGGAAAAGAAATTCCAAATAATTTTAGTTTTGATGAACTTACAAGTATTGATAATGGGGGAGCTCTTATTTTTCCAAATAGGGAATTAGAAATGGATTTTTTATCTCAGCCTGCAGAGCAAGATAAAGTTGTAGCTTTAAATGAAATGGAATTTATTTTTAGCAGATATTTGGGTGAATTAGAACCACAAACAGAAAGAATTCTTAGACAACGTTTTGGTATTGGGGTGGAAAAACATACTTTAAAGGAAATTGGTTTAGAATTAGGAATAAGTTCTGAATGGGTTAGACAAATTGAAGTTAAAGGATTAAGAAAAATAAAAGAAAGTTTGAAATTAGCAGGTTTAGTTGATTCATATATTTAAATTAATTCTTTTTTTCTATCGTCATATTTATGACTTCTATAATGATTCATATGTTTATCATCCATACAATCTTCACATGAACCTGGTTTTTCAAAAGATGTCCCACAATTCCAACAAATTTCTTCACAAACTTTATCGTATAAATTAAAAGTATTAATTACCCTGTTTAATTTTTCAAATATTCAATTTCATCTTCACTAAGTTTTAATTCTTTTTGTACCAAAGGTTTTCTTAAAATAGAAATAAACATTGGAAATTCCCTCATCGCTCTTTTTTCACCTATATGAACATATTTTGCATATTTTTTTGCAATTGATTTCTTTTTTTCTGTTTTTCGATTATTGAGCCATATTTTTAATATTCTGTCTGGTTTTTGATAACTTGTAAAACCAATTTTTTCATTTTTTTTCGAAGCAGAAATTCCATAACTTAAAAAAATATTTTCATAAACTAAAAATCTCCAATATTGCTGTTTGTAAATTCTTCCTTTAAAAATATCTGCCTTGCTTAACAAGTCAAAAGCTCTTGCAAGTTCTTCTCCTTGATATTCTACAGGAATATTTTTTTCCATCCATAAAATTATTTCATCTATTGGCATTTTTACAGAATTAAAAATTTCCAAAGTTTCTTTTGAAGGTTTTTTCTTGAATATTTCTTTTAATGCATTGAATATATCTCCTTCTTTATTTCGTTCATCAATAAATTCGCGTTTTTCTGAACTTATAGAAGACTCTCTTTGTACATCATTTATTGCTGCTCTTAAATCACCTTTTGATTTTATTGCAATTTCTGTTAAAACATCATTGTCAAGGAATTTATTTTCTTCTCTTAAAACTTTAATTAAAACATCTTTTATTGTTCCATAATTAATATCATTTAGTTTAATGAGCTCTGATTTTTTCCTTAAAGGACTAAGTTTTTTCTTCCATATATCATTAGCAGTTATGATAATTGGATAAGGAGAAATTGCAATTAATGAAAGAAGTTCTGTTAATCCTCCTCTATCTACTGCAGAAATTCCATCAACTTCATCAACGAGAATGATTTTTCTTTTTTTAATAAGTGATTTTTGTTCAATTGCTGGTTTTAAAATTTCATGAAGTTTGTTTTTATTTCTTAAATCAGAAGCATTTAATTCAAATATTTCTGCTTGAAATTCAAGAGCTGTTACATGAACAAGAGTTGTTTTTCCTGTTCCAGGACCTCCATGCAAAATTAATGCTTTTTTAGCTGTTTTTGTTAATTTTCCAAGATTAAAACTTTCTACAAAATTTTTTATTTTTCTTACTGCTTCATCTTGTCCTTTTATTTCTAAAAAATTTTTAGGTCTATATTTTTCAGTCCAGGTCATTTTATCCCTTTCCTAACCCTGCGAGGATACCCTTCCAGGGCACGAGAATCTTGACACTTTTTAATGTCATTTTCCTAATCCTGCCAAGATAAAACTTGCTAACAAAGCTTGAAGTTGAATAAAAGGATCAGAACCTTCAACAATTCTGAATTCTGCCTCACCTGTTTTTTCAGTAAGTTTTACTTTTATTTCGGGTTCAATAGGAAGATTCCAGATTTCTTTTTGAATTGATTTTATGATATCTTGTCCTGAAATACTTTGCTTTAGCATTATATCAAAAAGTTTTTCTCTTGATTTTTCAAAGTCTCCAGAAATAGCATAATCAAGTGCAACCTTAATATCTTTTGGCTTTGCATCTGAAATAATTGTTGAAACAAGTTCTGGAGTCATTAATGGAGAAATTGAAGCTGTTGATTGTAAAATATTAATACATCTTCTGCAATCGCCTTCACTCCCTTCATAAATAATTTCAATTGCTTCATGACTTACATTAAAATTTTCTTTTTCTGCAATTATTTGAATTATTTTTTCAATGTCTTTTTTTTCTAAAAGTTTAAATCTAAAAAGGATACATCTTGATTGTATTGGATCAATAAGTTTACTTGAATAATTGCAGGACAAAATAAATCTGCAAGTTGCTGAATAATTCTCCATTGTTCTTCTTAATGCTTGCTGTGCTTCAGGGGTTAAGGCATCTGCTTCATCAAGAAAGATTATTTTAAAAGGCACATTTCCAAGTGATTTTGTTCTTGCAAAATTTTTTACTTTTTCTCTTACAACATTTATTCCTCTTTCATCAGATGCATTTAATTCAAGATAATTTTCTTTCCAGTTTTCACCATAAAGTTCTTTTACTATAACTAAAGCCAAAGTTGACTTTCCTGTTCCTGCAGGTCCTGCAAGCATTAAATGAGGTATATTCAAAGAATTAGTTAATGAATGAATTCTTTTTATAATTTCATCTTGTCCAACAATTTCAGAGAATTTAGAAGGTCTGTATTTTTCAGTCCAAATTTCACTACCCATGGTAAGACACCTGCGGTTCCTTGACCGTCAACCTCCTTTTAATAGTTGAATTAATCATAATGTAATTATTTTTAAGGAAATTTATAAAGATTGTTATATTAGAATTTAATATTTAGGGTTTTTATTATCTTCAAGGTTGGATGATTTTTTTAAGAAGATTTTCATCCCTCCTAATAAAAGGTCTGCCATTCCTAATCCTGATAAATGCTTATCTCTTAGAATATTACAAGCATTTAAAAATTGACTATGATTCTCAGGGTTTTGTCCTCTTGAAGCCTGCTCCAAATATCTTGCATAACATCTAATAGCAATTAGAATTTCTCTGGATTCTTTAGGCAATAACTTTTTAGAATTATACTTCTTTCTCATATTCCCAAAAAAGAATTTTTTTCTTTATATTAATTATTATACAAAAATATACAAAAGAATTATTACTTGCTACGAGCTCTTCTCTGTTTTCTTTTTCGTTTTTCTTTTTTCAATCTTTTTCTTTGCCATTTCCAACGCATTTGCCATCTCTTTTTCCACCTTCTTGATGATCTTTTCATTTAAAGACAACCTCGCGGTTTTCTTCTCCATAGGAGACCCCTTTGAATTTGGGGCTCACTTTCCCTCTAATTGCGGAAGGGCGATTTCTAATTACCTCCAATGAAATCGCGTAATTTTTAACCATTTAATCTTTCACCTCTATTTTTATATCAACATTTTTTGGAATTTTAAGTCGCATAATGCTATGAAGAACTTTTTCATTTGCAGGCAAGTCTATAAGCCTTTTATGAATTCTCATTTCATATCTGTCAAAAGTTGCTGTTCCATCTCCACAAGGAGATTTTCTTGTTGTGATTTTTAGCTTTTTTGTTGGCAAAGGTACTGGTCCACGAACAATAACTCCTGATTTTTTTGCCAAATCTCTAATAGAATTACAAATATAGTTAAGCATTTCAATATCACTGCTATTTAGTTTTACTCTTACGTTTGGCATTTGAAAACAACCTGCGGTTTTTTTCGATTTTCCCTTTCGTTGTGGAAAGGCGATTTCTAATTGCCTCCGAGGAAATCGCAAACCTTGTTTTAATATAATTAATTTTTGTTAGATTTGTTTTTAAATGTTTCTTTGAAAAAACTTTTTATACTATATTTTTCATATATTACTAATCTAAAATTAAAGAGGTAATTAATGGAGCAAGTATTTATTCAATTAGGAATCATTCTTTTTACAGCATTCGTAGTCTCATATATTGTCCGAGCATTTAAACAGCCGATTGTTATTGGATATATTATAGCTGGAATGATCATTAGTCCTTATATTATCAGTTTTGGAGCTTCACAAGAAACCTTAGATCTTTTCTCTCAATTTGGAATTGCTTTTTTGCTTTTTATGGTCGGATTACATATGAATCCTAAAGTAATTAAGGAAATAGGAACAACTTCATTAATTATTGGAATTGTGCAGATATTTTTAACATTTGTTTTAGGATTTTTTATTTCATCAATACTTGGTTTTGATAATATTACTTCTGCATTTATTGGAATTGCTCTTGCATTTAGTAGTACAATTATTACTATGAAACTTCTTTCTGATAAAAAACAAATAGATTCTCTTTATGGAAAAATTTCAATAGGAATTTTAATTATTCAGGATGTAGTTGCAATTGCTGTTTTAATATTTATTTCTTCAGTATCTAATGCAGGAGATGTTAGTTCTTTGGCTGTTAAAGGATTGCTCGGAGGAGGTGGTTTGATTGCAATTTTATTTTTGCTTGGTTTTTTTGTTCTTCCTAAAATAATGAAAAAAATTGCACAATCACAAGAACTTTTATTTTTATTTTCAATAACCTGGGCTTTTGTAGTTGCAGCACTTTTCAGTTATATTGGATTTTCAATTGAAATTGGCGCTTTAATAGCAGGAGTTGTCTTGTCAATTTCCCCTTATACTATAGAAATAAGTTCAAAAATAAGGCCTTTAAGAGATTTTTTTCTGATAATCTTTTTCATAATTTTAGGATTTCATATACCTATTTTGAGCATGAATTTAATTATTGTTAATGCACTTATATTTTCATTAATTGCTTTAATTTTCAAGCCAATAATTTTAATGGGTTTAACTGCGATGCTTGGATATACAAAAAGAACAAATTTCCTTGTTGGTACAACCTTAGGACAGATATCTGAATTTTCTTTAATTGTTCTTGGTTTAGGAGTTTCAGCAGGACTTATTTCAGGAGAGATTTTATCAACTTTAACTTTAACAAGTGTAATTACAATAACAATTTCAACTTATATGATAATTTATTCTAATGAATTTTATAAAAAAATGTCAAATTTTGTTTCTATTTTTGAGAGAAAAGAAGTAAGAAAAAAATCAAAAATCATAAAAAAATATGATGCAATTTTGTTTGGCTATAATAGAATAGGTTTTGGTATTTTACGTAAATTAAAAAAAATAAGAAAAAAATACATTGTTGTTGATTTTGATCCAGAAGTTATTTCTACACTTTCAAAATTCAGAGTACCTTGTATTTATGGGGATGCTTATGATTCTGATTTTTTGGATGAATTATCTTTAGAGAAAATAAAATTAATGGCTTCAACAATTCCTGATTTTG
>Ga0066859_10000729_pt1 | contig 10288 bp, 12 predicted proteins | sample ETNtaG_16_FD_65600 | JGI IMG/M metagenome (GOLD analysis project Ga0066859, IMG submission 65600) | Marine microbial and viral communities from oxygen minimum zone, Eastern Pacific Ocean - ETNP201406SV199 | ecosystem: Environmental > Aquatic > Marine > Oceanic | place: Pacific Ocean: Eastern... | reverse complement strand
AGTTTTAGGGAGATCGCCAGATCTCTGGGATGCTTTTATCTTGACTTTTGCATATCCTGTTGCTACTAATAATCGTAGTGGTGGTACAAGACTTAGAAAGATTAAAGGGAAGAGTCCATTAAAAACTTTAAATAGAATTAATAAAGAACCCGGAGAGGTTACTACTAATTCAATAACTTCTGTTTGGGGATAAGGATTTTTATATGACACGATTATTAAAAGAACTTTTACCAACATTTGAATATAGTCATAATTATCCTAATTTAATACCTTTAGCAGCAGCAGCTTTTATAGGTTTTTCTATAGGTAAAAGTAAAGGAGCTAAAAAAAATAGAATAGCTCCAATGCCTACTTTACCAAGTGTTGATACTGATGCAGAAACAAAAAAGACTGCAAAAAGGGCTACTATGTCTTTAAAAAAGACAGGAGCTAGAGGTTTATCACAAGTAAATTCATCTTTATCTGATGAAGAAGAAGAAAATATAGGTCGTAGTAAAATACTTGTTTAAATATAAATTATAAAGGAATTTAATATGTCAAGTGTTGTTCGTGCGGTTGTTAGTGTTTTTAGACCACCACCAAAACCAAAACCTGTCGCTCCGACTCCTGAACCAGTAATGGTTGCAGAAGAAGAACCAGAAACAAAAGCAGCGGTTAAGGTTGCTGCTGCATTAAAAAAGACAGGTGCAGCCGGAGTAAAGGGAGAAGGAAGAGAGTCATTTAAACAACTTGTTTAATTATTACTTTTATGGATGAATCTGACGATTTAATAACTAATTACATTATCTTAGTTTTTCTTTGTGGTATGATAGGATGGTTAATATGGAAGCATACAGGTACTGAAGAAGGACAGATTGGTGCTTTATATTGGGCAGGTGTGGCTACTCCTTTATTATCACAAATAACGAAGAAAGTGTTTAATTTAATAAAGAAAAATTAATATGGCTGAAGCAATACGAATTAGTAAAGTTGGTGCAATAAAGAAAAAGCTTAAAATATTAAAGAAAAGAAAAGAACCTTGGTTACCTCATTATCAGTTATTAGGCGAATTTATTAATAATAGAAAACAGAATTTTACTGAAGCTAATGAACCGGGTGCTTTTCTTACTAGAGAACTCTTTGATAATACAGCAGCAAAAGCTGCTGAAACAGCTTCTTCTACTATTCTTGCTGCATTGTTTCCTAGTGCTGCCCAATCTTTTGAATTAATTCCGGCAAGAGGAGTGGATGATACTGAAGAGCATAGAGAATATATGCGATTTATTACAGAGGAAGCAATATCTGTTATGGATGATTCACGCTCTGGTTTATCTGTTGCTTTAACAGAGATGATGCTTGATGATGTTGTCTTTGGTACTGTTGGTTTAGGAATTTTTAAAACAAAAAAGAACAGCCCTCTTCCTATTCGTTATGTATCGTGGGATGTAAAAATGATGCATATAGATGAAGATGAGAATCATTTTGTTGATACGGTTATTAATGAAAAAGAAATGACTGTCAGGCAAATGGTACTTGAATATGGTTTAGAAAATCTGAGTGCAACTAATCAAGAAAAGTTTAATAATGGTCAGGAAACAGATAAAGTTACTGTTATTCATGCTATTGAACCTCGTATAGATGGTAGTAAGACAAAATTTGGCAGTAAAAATAAACCTATATCATCTATTCATTTTGAAGCAAAAAGTGAGAAGATATTAAGAGAAAGTGGTTTTGATGAAATGCCAGTTCTTGTTACTCGTCTACGCAAAGCGATGGGCGAAGTTCAAGGAAGATCATTAGGAATGGCTGCTCTTCCTGATATTATAGAACTTAATGTAGTTTGGGAGACTCTAACTGTAGCAGCTGAAAAACAGGCAGATCCACCTTTGGCAGTATTAGCAGATGGTGATCTTGGAACTACAACTATTGATACAAGTGCCGGAGCTATAAATGTTTTTAATATTGCACAAAGAACTGGAATCGCAAAACCTATAATAGAACTTACAACAGTAGGAGATCTTCAGCCTTTAGTTTTAATGGTAGAAAAACTTACTGAAGCAATAAGTAATCATTTTATGATTGACAGGCTTCTTGATCTTAATAACGAAACTCGCATGACTCTTGGTGAAGCGAATATTCGTAATGAACTTAGAGGTCAATCATTAGGTTCTCTTTTTACAAGAAAGAAAGCGGAAATTTTTAATAATTTAATTGAGAGAACAATAAATATTCTTTTTGAAGATGGAAGATTAGGAGTTATTAGCGGATCACCAGAAGAAGAAGCTTATTATGCACAAGGTGTAGAACCTATAGTTATTCCTGATCAGTTAGTTGAAAAATCAGCTAATGGTGAAGAGATATTTAAAATTAAGTATATTTCACCTGCTGAAAGATCTATAAAAGCTGAAGAGGTTCAAGGTAATATAGCAACATTAGAAATTCTTAATATAACTGCCCAGATAAATCCTGAATCTATTGATAATATTGATCTTGATGCTCTTATCAGGCGTACTTCTGAATTAACTGGAGCATCAAAAGAAATGGTACGAGGACTTGATATTGTTGAAGAATTAAGAGAAATGAGAGCAGCACAAGCAGCTCAGCAGCAACAATTGGAAACCACAAGAGAAGCTTCTGAGATTTCTAGAAATTTTGCTCAAGCTCAAGCAACTATGAATAATGTAAATAATCCGAATCAGAAGAAGGAATGATTTTAACACCAAAAGAGAAAGCAGCAAAAAAAGCCAAACAAGCTAAATTAGCAAAAGAAGCAAATGATAAATTAAAAGCCATGTTTGATGCAGTTGCTGCTACAGAAGATGGAAGAAATCTTTTTAAATATTTTATGGAACTTTTAGGATTCCATAAAAATACAGTTACTATGAATCCAACAACAGGAGAAATAAATAAAGAAATATCAGTTTATTTAGAAGCTCGCAGGAGTGTTTATTTAGATATGCGTACAAATATTTCAGATAGATATTTAAAAAAGATAGAATTTAAATAAGGAGAGGCAGGTTATGGCAGATACTTTACAAGAACAAACAAATGTTTCAACAACAGTTCGGGCACATACAACTGCTGTTGAATCAGAAAAAGAAGGAAATGGTTTTGTTGTTCCAGAAGCTTATCGGGATAAGCCGTATATGAAAGGTATAAATAGTGAAGAGTCTTTATATAAGGCTTTTGATGGTGCACAGAGTTTAATAGGAAAACAAAAAATTACTTTTCCAACTAATGAAACTTCTGATGAAGATAGATTAGCTTTTAATTTAGCAGCAGGTATGCCTGAGAAAGCTGAAGATTATGTTTTTGAACGAGAACAAGGAACAGAAACTGATACAGAATATGAAAATAAAGTAAAACAGTTATTTCACAACTCTGGATTATCTGGTAAATCCGCAACAAAGTTACAAGTAGGATTTGAAAAACTTATTAATGAATTACAGGTTGCTGAAAAAACAAGATTAGATACTGAATTTAATGAATTGAGTTCAAAAACCTTTGGTGATAATTCAGATAGTATTCTTGCAGAAGCAAAAAATATTATTAAAGAAAATATACCAGATGGATTTGCAGATCATTTTACTAATTTAGATAATCAAGCATTAGTTACAATGGCTGCTGTTGTTGATAAAATTAAAACAAGATATATTGACGAAGATAGTATTAATGATAGAGGAGCAAATATTGGAGCTTCTGGTGTTGATGATCTTAGGAAAAAAGGTAGAGATCTTTTAAATCATCCGGCAAGAAGCGATGCTTTTCATCCTGATCATAAAAGGATCAATGAAGAAATTAAGGAAAATTATGCAATGATTGGAAAGATGTTGACATAAAGTATCGGGTATCTGGTGACAGTCCGATGTTAATAGTTAAACTATTTGATCTAGGCTATCATAAAAAGCTAGGACACTTCCGATTTTATCAAGTCGGGCATAGTTACCGTTTTACTTTATACTTTTTATTTTACTTTGGAGATTCAAATTATGGCTAATGATAATATTGATAAAGCCTTGATCATCCAATTCAGCGATCAGTTGAGACATGAATCTCAGCAGATCAGAGCAAGATTGCGACCATATGTGCAGGTTAAGCCGATGATAGGCGATCTTTTTGCTTACGATGGATTGGGTGATGTTGAAGCGAGAGAAGTATCAGGAAGAGTACAAGCAACTGTCTTTGATGATATTGATCATCTTAGAAGGAAAATTACACGAAGAAGATTTGCAGTAACTCTTCCAATTGACAAGATGGATGATCTTGGTGTTCTTATTGAACCCCAAAGTGAGTATGCTATAGCTTGTATAAAAGCTATGGAAAGGGTTTTTGATAGAGTTGGCGTAGATGCTCTATTTGCAACTGTTTCAACCGGGAGAGATTTTGAAACAGATGTTACATTTGCATCTGACGGAGCTTTTACTGTTACAGCTACTAGCGGAATTGAATACGATGATCTTTTAACAATTCACCAAAACTGGATAGATGCTGATGTCGGAAACGATATTGAAGAAGCAATGGTTTTTGCAATTTCTGGTGATGAGCATACTGCTTTGATGAAAGAATCAGAATTGATTAGTGGTGACTTTACAAGAAATTTTGTTGTAGAAAAAGGTTCAATGGTTCAAGCTGCCGGACTTAATTTAATCAAGTTTGCTGCAAATGCAAGAGTTCCTGTTTTGCCTGTATCTGGCGGAGTAAGGGATTGTTTTGCTATAACTTCAAGAGGTCTTTGTTATGGTTTATCTCAGGATATGGAGATAACAATTAAAGACAGACCAGATCTTGTAAATGTAAATCAAGTACAAATTACTGGTATTCTTGGTGCTGTTAGGACTGAAGGAGTACATGTTCAAAAAGTTCAGACAACTGATTAATATTTTATCTACTTCAAAATTTTTTAAGGAGCAATCTAATGGCTGTACAAGACAAATATGTTAATAGCTCATTAGCTTCTCTAAAGATTGCTAATGCGGCACTTGTAAATGGAGCAAGAGTTGTTGGTATGGTGGCTACAGAAGAACTTGCCGTTGCCGATGATGATACTTCTGTTTACAGGTTTTTTAAAGGTGTAAGTGGGAATTTAATTCCCATTGACATTAAAGTTTATTGTGATGCTATAACTTCTGGTACTGATTTTGATCTTGGACTTTATAATCAAACATCACCTAATGGTACTGATGGAACAGTAATTGATGCAGATGCTTTTATGGATGGACAAACTATGGCTGCTGCTATTACAAGGGGTGGAGGTACTTCTGCTCAAGATGAAGCTGTTGATGGTTTATCTGCCGTTGATATTGCTGATCTTGAAAATAAGATCTATGAGCATGCCGGACATACAGTTAATACTGCAAAGCAAGGTTATGATATTGCTTTGACAGCAAATACTGTTGGTGCAGCAGCAGGTACAATTACTATTATAGCATTATTTCTTGAAGGATAATGTTACTTTTTACTTTAAAGCGGTGCGATGTTAATAGCATCGTATCGCTTTAATTTTTTCTGGAGATAGTATGAGTTCAACAGCAACTTCAAAAGTAGATATTTGTAATCTGGCAATGGATCATATGGGTGGAGGAATTATTGTTAATATTGATACTCCGACTACTGAACAAGAAATAAAATGTGCTCGTTGGTATGATGTTACTCGTAGAGCTTTATTAAGAGCTCATCCTTGGGGTTTTGCCAAAGCACGAGCTGCTATTTCAAGAGATACTACCGATCCTACACATAGTTGGGCAGATGCTTATAATTTGCCTAGTACTCTTGTTAGATTAAATTTTATTGGTGACGATAGCATTATGGATTATAAAGGAAAATATGTTCTTGAAGGTAAACAACTTCTTTTAGATAATAGCGGAGCAACATCTATTAATATTGGCTACACAGTAGATGAAACTGATGTCACCAAATTTGATTCTCTTTTTATTGATTTACTTGCAGTTGAAATAGCTTGGAGAGTTTCTTTTGCATTTAATTTAAAACCTTCTCTTAAAAAAGAATTAAGAGAAGCTAGAATAGAATTACGAGGAGAAGCTAAAGCAGTAAATAGTCAGGAACGACCTCCAATAAGAATTCAACGAAGTAAATTAAGAGAAGCAAGACAGAGAATGACTTCTAATGTAGCCGGAACGGATACAATATTTGACAGTTAGTAATATTATACAAAGTGATTTTTCTGCCGGAGAATTAAGTCCGAAAATTCATGGGCGGTTTAATTTAAAACTTTATAAGCGTGGTCTTGAACTTTGTGAAAATTTTATTGTAGAACCTCAAGGTTCTGCTCGTTATCGTTCAGGTTCAAGATATGTTAATCATACTAGACTGAATCGGATTGCTAGATTTATGCCTTTTCAGTTTAACGATGAACAGGCTTACATGCTTGAATTCACAGCATTATATATGCGTGTATTCAGGAATGAAGGAGCTGTTCTTGAAAATAGTGTAACTATAACTGGAGCGACTTCTGCTGATCCTGTTGTCGTTACTGCAACAAGTCACGGTTATTCCAATGGTGATGAAGTTTTTATTTCTTCTGTTGGCGGTATGACAGAAATAAATGGAAATTTTTATTTAGTTGCCGATAAAACTGCTAATACTTTTGAACTTACTGATGTAGATGGTGATGATGTAGATGGAACAGGTTTTACAACCTATACCTCTGGCGGAACTTCTGCAAAAGTTTTTGAAGTAGCCACACCTTATTTAGAATCTCAATTATTTGAATTAGATTTTGATCAAAATGCTGATGTCTTAACTGTTACCCATACTAAACATGATATAAGAAATATTACTAGAACTAATCATCATGTATGGACAGTATCCACTTTCTCCCGAACTGAAGATCCTTTCCCTAGTCAAGCAATAACAGGTATTACTCAAGCCAATCCCGGTGTTGTTACTTATTCAGGAGCTGATTCTTATGCAAATGATGATTATATAACAATACAAGAGGTAGTTGGTATGACTGAAGTAAATGGAAATTCTTATATAATATCTAGTGTAGATACAGCAGTAAATACTTTTGCTCTTACTGATTCTTCTGGAACAAATGTAAATACTTCAGGATATACTGCCTATTCTTCTGGTGGTAAGATTGGTGATTATCCAAAAACAGTTGGTTATTATGAAGGTAGAAGATTTTATGGTAATACTTTAACTCTTCCTGAAACCTTTTGGGGATCTCGTGCACCTGATTCATCTACTGATGGGCTTCCCCGATATACAGATCACACTTCTGGTACAGATGCAGATCATGCAGTTAGTTTTACAATAGCTCCTTCATTTGAAGGAACAGTAAATGCGATTCAATGGATTGCCGGAATGACTGATTTTTTAGGTTTAGGTACATTTGGCGGTATTAATAAAGCAACAGGTACTGGATCTAATGATCCCATTGCTCCTGATAGTATAAATGTTAAACCTTTATCTGATGTAGGTTGTGAAGCTATAAATCCAATCCCTAGAGGGAAAATTATTATTTATGTTCAAAGAGGTAAATTAAAAATACGAAGTTTGGAATATGATATTTTTTCAGAAGCATTTTCACCTATTGATAGAAATTTTACTGCTGATCATATTTCTGAATCTGGATTTGTTCAGGTAGCTTTTCAGGATGGTGATCCTGATCTTCTATGGGGTGTTTTAACAAATGGAAAACTTGCAGGATTAACTTTTAAAACAAGTGAAGATGTTTCTGGTTGGCATAGACATGTTTTAGGTGGTACAGATGTTAAAGTTTTATCAGTTGGAGCAATGACTTTACCTGATAGTTTTGATCAACTTTGGTTAATAGTTGAAAGAACAATAAATAGTCTAACCAGAAGATATATAGAATTTTTTGAAGATGAACCTATTATTCCAAAAAGATCTAATTTTATAACAGGAGACACTAACGAAACTACCGATGATAATACTTTTAATAATGCTATGTTTGAAGCACAAAAAGGATATATGCATTTAGATAGTGCCTTATCTTATGATGGCACGACTGCCGGAAGTAATGCTAGTGCTTCAGTAACACCTGCCTCTTCTGCGGAAGCTACTGGTGTTACTTTTACGGCAAATGCTGCTGTTTTTTCAGCAAGCGATGTAGATAGAGAAATTTGGAAAAAAGCTATTGATGGTGTTGGAGAAGGAAGAGCAGTAATAACATCTTATACTTCTACAACAGTAGTAGAATGTACTATTATTAAAGCATTTGACAATACTTCTGCTATGGCAGCCGGAAATTGGTATCTTACAACAAATAGTGTTTCTGGTCTAGCTCATTTAGAAGGAGAAACTATTACAATTATAACTGATGGAGCAGAACATCCTTCTGGTAATACTGTTACTGATGGTTCTGTTACATTAGATTATCAAGCCAGTACTATTCATGTTGGTTTAGGATATAATGGAAGAATTATGACTTTGAATTTAGAAGGTGGAAATGTAACTGGAGCAGGACAATCTAAACCAAGTAGAGTAGTAAAACTAAATCCCAGATTTTTTAATACAGCTCGTGCACGATTTGGTACTGATTTTTATAATTTAATTGAAGCTGTTTTCAGAGATACTGCCAGTTCTACTAATAGACCACAGCCTTTATTTAGCGGTGTACCTAAAACAGATATTGTTTTTCCGGCAACATGGTCAAAAGATAAAAGAATTATTGTTGAACAAACACATCCTTTACCCTGTATTATACAATCACTTGATATTTTTATGGAGGTATCGGATGAATAGAGAAGTGACTTTATTAGATTTTAAAATTGATGATCTTGATAATATGAATATTTCTTTTGAAGAAGTAGGAGATATTAAAGCTCTTAAAGATAATCTTTTTAATGTACTTAAAACTGGTGATGCCCGATTAATACAATATAATGATAAAACTATAGCTGCTATGGGTTATTATAGCACCTATTCGGGTGCTTGTGAACTTTGGGTTATTCCAAATTTACCTATTGTTAATAAAGGGGTTTTAGGAATAACTTTAAAACATGCATTAGATGAATTTGTATTATCTCAAAATTTTCATAGAATACAAGCAACAGTATTAAAAGATGATCCTAGTGAAGAATTCTTAACAAAATTAGGATTTGAAAGTGAAGGAATTTTAAAACAATATGATGCCCTAAAGCGTGATTATAGAATGTGGGCGAGGATACAACTATGAGTGTAGTTTTTGGTATTGCTTCTGGAATAATGTCTATAGCCGGAGGTATAGCACAAAAAAAGGCTTATGAAAATGAAGCAGATGCTACTAGACAACAAGGTCAGCTTGCATTAGCCGAAGCCCAAAGAAATGCTGTTACAAAAGCAAAAGAGAATAATGCATTATTAAAAAAGAACGCATTAGCTTATATGAAAGCAGGTGTTTCTTTGGCAGGTTCTCCATTTCTTTCATTAACCGAACAGAAAAAAGAAAATACAAAAGAAGAACAATCATATTTAGATAGTGGATATGCTTATATGCAATTACAATATACCAAAGCTCAATCACTTGAAAATCAGGGAAGAGCAGCCATGATAAGTGGTATAGCACAAGGTTCAGCAACAATAGGTACATCTTTAGCAGCAGCAGGTGCATAATTTTTGGAGGTTTTATGGGCAATTATAATATTCAACCAGTAAAATATAAGTATGAACAATCTAGTTTACATGGTACACCCGGTGTTGATAAATCTGGAGCTATGCTGGCTAAAGGACTAGGACAAGCTTTTACTACATTACAAAATCATTTTCTTAAAGAAGAAGCGGTAACTAGAGAAATAGAAGCAAATAAGCAAGCTCAAAATATTGATAGTAAAGCAAGAGCAGGTATAGCTGAAAGACAAGCTGAAGCTAATGGTAATCCAACTATAGGAACTAGCGATTCTATGGATATTCAACGATCATTTTATGATACTTTTATTCAAACTGAGATTGATAAAATTTCTAATAGAAAACTTAGACAACAAACTAAAAAAAACTTAATCGGGAAACGAGGTGCTATTTGGACAGGTGTCTCTAAATGGGGTATTAAAAGAGAAGCAATTAAAGCATTAAACTCCAGTACAGAATCATTAAATGAGATAGCCTTTAATGCAGAATATGTAGAAGAACTTAATGAATTAGAATCACCTGATGGACTTGTACAACAAGCTCTAAAAGCAGGACAGCTTGCTGCTCCTTTATTAAGTGATAAAAATAGAAAAGAAATTTTATATGCTTCTCAGACTATGGCATATCGTGGGTATATTACAGGTAGAAAAAGAGATAATCCTCTTGCAGCTTTAGATGAATATGTTACAAAACTTCAAAAGCATTTTGATCCTGAAGA
>Ga0066859_10000684_pt1 | contig 10714 bp, 9 predicted proteins | sample ETNtaG_16_FD_65600 | JGI IMG/M metagenome (GOLD analysis project Ga0066859, IMG submission 65600) | Marine microbial and viral communities from oxygen minimum zone, Eastern Pacific Ocean - ETNP201406SV199 | ecosystem: Environmental > Aquatic > Marine > Oceanic | place: Pacific Ocean: Eastern... | reverse complement strand
TAATACAGATATTGTTTATATAGCCCAAGAGCGAGTAACATTTTTCTACTCTGTACTACCTGCCGGTAACGCGCCATCAACATCCAAACGTATTGATTATACTTCTGCGTGAGGGAGTTATTTAGATTGATGAAAAAACTTTTAGGGATCTTGGTTCCATCAGCCCTGTGCCCTTAACCAATCACTTTGAAACCAGAGGCGGGATACAGGAAAAATAATTTTTTAATAATTAAAAATCACTGTGTTAATTTAACCTTCTAAACTTTAAGACCTCAGCTACTTTATTTGCACTTTCAATAACTTCTCCCTGGTTCTCCTGATAGTAAAACCTTTCAAGTGTTTCTTTTCTGGTGTGGCCAGTTAGTTTTGAGGATTTAACAGTATCTCCATTAAATTGTTGAGTTGCTATAGATGCATACGTTTTACGGAAGGATTTTAAGGCGCCTTTTTGAATATCAAAATTGATGGACATAAGAGGGTCATACACCCCTTAATCAAAAGGGGTCCCCATATAAAGAGTAAAGATCAATAATAAGCTCTGTCAAGCTCGCTCAAATCAAAATGAAGTTTTAAGTACCTAACCTGGAAAAATTATTAAAATTTTATAGCGTAAAGAGAGGAATATCGTAAAGAAGGGAATAAGAAGTCATAGCTAAAAATCCCCATACTAAAATTATAAAAATATATACATAAGTTCTCATGTCCAGGCTTAAATAGGAGTAGTCTTTGTTTTTATTTGGACAAGATCTTGTTCAAAGTTTGAAAAAAATTAAAAAATCTTATATTAATCAAAATTTTCTTGAACTTGCTTATGTACAAAAAGATTTGATGCCAGAATATCAGATGACTCAATTGTCCATTCTTCACCATTAGGCTGTGTAACCATTCCTCCCGCTTCTCTAACAATTAATACACCTGAACATATATCCCATAATTTAAGATTTCTTTGCCAAAAGGCATCAGTTTTTCCTGAAGCGACAAAAGTCAGATCTATTGCAGCAGAACCTGTGCATCTTAAACCAGCACATTTTTTTGCTATATTATCAATCTCATTTAAATAATTTTTGTACCCACGATTAGCATGAGGGATAGTTGCTCCTACTAAACAGTTGGCAATTTCTTTTTTTTTTGAAACCATCAATTTTTTATCATTACACCAAGCACCTCTATCTTTAGTTGCGAAATAGAATTCGTTAGAAATCGGATTAAATATAACACCGTCTGTAATTTCACCATTGTATACTCTGCCTATTACAATTCCAATTAAAGGTATTCCATGAATAAAATTAATAGTTCCATCAATTGGATCAATAACTATGGTCTCATCATTTCCTTTAAATTTGTCCGACTCTTCAGTTAAATATGTAGAATGCGGAAAATGTTTTTTTAATATTTTTAGCAAAATATTTTCTGTTTCTAAATCAGTAGTCGTAACAAAGTCGCCTAAATCCTTAGATTGAACTTTTGAATCAGAAACTTTTCCAAATTCCTGACTAATTAACTTTCCAGCCTCTCTCGCCGCGTCTTCAAATATTTTAATTACCTCTGATTTTTCTAACATTTGGAATATTAATTCAATCTATAGTTTAGTTTGATAAAAACAAATAAAATTTATCATCATTATCTAGGTTTAAATAAATATTAACATGTAACTAAAATTTTGTTACAATTTATTATTAATCCTAGGAGGGTAAATGACAAAAACAAAAATAATTAGTTTAATTACATCCTTCTTTTTTGGACTTACACTTTTAATTCAGCCAGTAGTTTCATTTGCAATGACACTAGATGAATTAATTGCTGCAGCACAAAAGGAGGGAGAAGTAAACACATATTGGCATTCTAGTCGTATGGGTAAAAAAGTTGCTAAAGCTTTTGAGGAAAAATATGGAGTTAAAGTAAATGCAACGAAAATGAAAGATTCTGAAATGACAGAGAGAATTGTTAGAGAAGTTACTTCAGGAAATGTAATCGTCGATTTAGTTGGTTACGATGATGGACCTTTTTTAGATACAGTTTTAACCCCTAAGGGAATGGTAGAAAATTATGTTCCACCTTATGTTGCTAAAGATATTCCTGCTGATAGTAGCAATCCATTAATATATTTATGGCAACCATTTGTAATAGGTTATAACTCCGAAACTTATGGAGATAGTTGTCCAATTAAATCATTGTGGCAATTAACCGAAAAAGATTGGGCAGGAAGATTTCATATGTGGGATCCACGTATAGCTTCTTCTATGCTTCAAATGTTTTCAGCAATGGAAGACAGATCTGATGAATTAGCTGCATCATATAAAAAACATTATGGAAAAGATCTTAAAGTTACTGAAGCAAATGCAGGACTAGAATTTGTGAAAAGATTAGCTCAAAATAATCCTGTTTTATATAATGAGGATTATGAAATAGCAGTTGCTGTTGGAACAAAAGGTCAAAGTAAAGCTCCAATAGGAATTTATTCCTTAGGACGTCACAGAGAAAATGCTAAAAAAAATCTAGCATTAGCTTTATGTGATATTGATCCATTCAAGGGTTTAAACCAACCAACATATATGCAAATTGTAAAAGGAGCTCCACATCCAAATGCAGCTAGATTACTTGCATATTACGTACTTACTCAAGAAGGTGCAAATCCTTGGGTGGGTGTAGTTGGAGCATATTCTTCTAATTCGTCTCTCGGATCAAGTCCAGATAACCCATATCCTACCGCAGAAGCTTGGAAAGGCACTTTATTAGTCTCTAATAATACCAACGTTGCTAATCGTAGGGCCGATCTAATGGATTTTTGGATAAAACATAGTAATTAATAAGTTAACTTAAGATTAAGGCGGTGTTTAAATTGCACCGCCTTAAAAATTTTCTAGAGAGGTTTAATTGATTTTTTCAAAGCCAACAAATCAGAATTCCTTAATAATTCGTTTAAAAATCAAACTTTCAAAATTGTTGCTGCAACCTAGTTTTCTTATCGGATCTGTACTTGTAATAATATTATCTTATCTTGTTATCGCACCGATAATTTCAATCTTTTCTAACTCAGTATCTTTAACAATGATGGATGCAATGCTTTCAGGGGGCAAAGATGGTGAATTTACATATAAATATGTTGATAGAGTTTTTACATCATCCATTAGTGAAAAGATTTTTTGGACTCCTTTGATGAATTCATTAACTGTATCTTTTTTTGCAACATTAATTGCATTAGCATTAGGTTTAATTTTGGCATCTTTGGTTACTAGTACTAATATTTTTGGAAGAAAATATTTAGGATTTTTACTTATTATTCCTTACATGCTCCCTTCACAAGCTATGGCGACTGCATGGTTAACAATGTTTAAAAACAGAAAAATAAGTGGACCTCCAGGCATGTTAGAATCATTTGGAATTACCCCACCTGATTGGTTAGCGTATGGCCCATTACCAATTTCAATATGCATGGCTTTAAGTTACTTTCCTTTTGCTTTTCTTCTATTCTCAAGTGCACTTAGTAAAATTGATATTCAATTAGAGGAAGTAGCTTCCACATTAGGAGCAAAAACAAAAGCTATTTGGTCAAAAATTATCTTACCACTTTTGATACCAACCACCATGTCAGTTTTACTATTAACAGTCGCAAGAACTCTAGGAACATTTGCTACACCTTATATCTTAGGAACACCTGCAAAATATACTCTGCTTTCTACTTCACTTTATTCTAGTGTTAGATCAAATGAGTCAGGTGTTGTCGCTGTATTAGCAATTGTCCTAAGTTTAATTGGCGTAATGTTACTGTTAGTTGATATTTGGGTTGTTAGAAAATGGCAGAGATTTGTTACTGTAGGAGGGAAGGGAATAAAACGACAACCATCTAAATTAGGTTTTTTTAGAACCCCAACTACTATATTTGCTTGGGTTATTTTTTTATTAGCTGCTTTAGGACCTTTTGTGGTTTTGGCATTATCAACTTTAATGAGAGAACCAGGTAATTTTTCATTTTCAAATTTTGGTTTAGCATATTGGACAGGTGTTAATGTACCTGGAATGGATCAGCCTGGTATGTTTACAAGTCCAGAGGTATTAACTGCTCTTAAAAATAGTTTTCTTATTGCAGGATCTGCTTCAATAATATGTGGGATTTTAGGTTTATTAATTGGATATGCAGTTGTACGTTTACCAGGAACTTTAATTTCTGGTTTTTTAAGACAGATTTCTTTCTTACCTTATTTAATGCCAGGCTTAGCATTTGCAGCAGCTTACCTATCTCTATTTGCAGTAGCTAGAGGACCAATACCAGCCTTATATGGATCTTTGAGCTTATTAATTCTTGTAATGGTAGTAACTTATTTACCTTATGCTTCTAGATCTGGAATTTCGGCAATGATGCAAGTAGGACCTGAACCAGAAGAAGCAGGTATGGTTTTAGGTGCTGGTTTTTGGAGAAGGATAGTATCAATACTAGCTCCCTTACAAAAATCTGCACTTGTTATTGCGATAATTCTTCCTTTTATAACTGGTATGAAAGAACTTAGTTTAGTTGTAATGCTGGTTACTCCAGGAACTGAATTGTTGACAACACAATCTATTAGATTTTTAGATTTTGGATATACTCAATTAGCAAATGCTACTATATTAATTATTGGTGTAGTAGTCATGATTTCAGTTTTAATTTTAAATAGAGTTACAAAAACAAATCTAGCTTCGGGATTAGGAGGATAAAATGTCTGAAATTAAATTAAATTCTGTAATAAAAAATTTTGGAGGAAATTCTTTAGCTGTAGATAATCTTTCAGTTATTTTTCCATCTGGAGAATTCGTTTGCCTTTTAGGACCTTCAGGATGTGGAAAAACTACTACGTTAAGAATGATTGCAGGTTTAGAAAGACCAGATAGTGGAGAAATATATTGTGGAGATCAAACTTTTTTTTCCTCAAATACTGGAGAATATTTAAAGACTGAAAAAAGAAATTTAGGCTTAATGTTTCAAAGTTATGCACTGTGGCCACATATGACAGTATTCCAAAATATTGTTTTTGGCTTAGATATGAAAAATAAAACTTCATTAGAAAAAGAAAAACGTTTTGAGGAATTGGAAAAACTTTTTCAACTTATGAGTCTTAAAAATCGATATCCTTCTGAGATTTCAGGAGGTCAACAACAACGTGTTGCTTTAGCTAGGATGTTGGCTGTTAATCCAAATTTATTATTACTAGACGAGCCCCTTTCAAATTTAGACTCAAATTTACGTTTAGAGATGAGAGCAGAACTAAAAAGATTACATCAAAGTTTAGGATGCACTATAATATTTGTTACTCACGATCAAATGGAAGCAATGACACTTGCGACATCAATTGCTGTTATGAACAAAGGAATAATTGAACAGTTAGCTAAGCCAATGGAAATATATAAAAATCCAAAATCTCTTTTTGTTGCAAAATTTGTAGGTAGTCCTCAGATGAATATTGTAAATTTTAATGATGGAGAGGAATTAGCCCTAAGTCTATTAAAAAAAACAAATTTTGAGAAAAACATTGTTAAAACCTTAGGTATCAGACCAGAGTCAATCAAAATGGTATCAAAAGATAAAGGAGATATTAACGGGATAATTGAAACCATTCAACCGACTGGAGCAGATTGGATAGTAGGACTTAATGTTTCTGGTAAATCTATATTTGTAATTAGTTCTGATCAACCTCCTGGAATTGAGAGAGAAACAATAGGTTTATCATTCAAGTTAGATGGTTTGCATGTGTTTGATAATAAAGATCAAAAAATTTAGCTTATAGGATAACTAGTAACAGACTAGTAACCAGAGAGATAAAATAAAAATTATGAATAGGGTGGTAGGGGGCAAAAAATTTTACAAATTCAAATCATTTTCACTTTTAAGTCTATTTAAAAAATCCTGTGTGTGGAGTAAAAAGACCGTGATATAAAATAAATATTGCCAATCCCCAAGCAAAGAAACCAGCAAGCGTCATAAATATTTTAGCAAACAAGTCTCTATCATGCGGCTGTTTGTTAATAAAAACATCTTTCAATAACATAGAACCAAACCAGATCGATCCTATTGGCATGCCTATATATAATAAAGCGCCAAAAACAAATTCAAATAAGGGGTTAAGATCGTAATCAATTATTTTAGAACCTATATCAGTTATTTTAGCGCCTATTTCTCTTAAGGTCATTTATAATTTATTTAATAAAAAAAGTAGGTGCCCCTAACCAAGCACTTTGAAACCAGAGGCGGGATACAGGAAAAAACTCCCCAGCGTAACCATAAACTTAAACTGAACATGCCAAGAGTGTGCCCTGAACTTTGTAACATTATTCGCGAATAATTTGAATTGAAAAAGCGAAAATTCACATCTAAGTGCGCTCAGAGTGCGCTCGGGATTCATAGTGCGCTCAGGATTATTATTATGATAGATTCTTATTTATGAATAAGGAGTTAAATTATTTTGCGTTTTTAGGTGTTTTAAGCTTTGGTTATTTTATTGGATTATTTTTTCCAGATATTGATCAAGGCTTTCAAAGTTTGTTGGGACACAGATCTATAATCACTCATAGCATACTGCTTCCTTATCTATTGTATTTCTATTTTAAGAAAAAAAATAATTTAACACCTTTAAAAACGATATTTGTAGTTGGAATATACCTGGGGATAGGACTTCATTTATCTGCAGATCTTCATCCTAAAGGTTGGGCGGGTTTTGCATTAATTAAACTTCCTTTCAATATAGACGTAGGTGTATTAAGTCCAATATGGATTGGAATAAACGCAGGTGTTGGTTTATTTTTAGCTTCTTCTTATTTAAATCAAACAACTAATAGAAAACTTCATTGGATTTCTTATTTAATAATAGCATTACTTGTTGGTCTAACTTATGCAGATGAAGAGCCATACAATAACGATTCAATAATAGGAACTTTTATATTTTTATTATTTGCTACTTTTATTTATGCAAAAATAAAATACAGAAAATTAATAACCAAAAAAGAACCTAAAAAGAAAAAACAAATTAAAAAAAAAGAAAGGCGATTATCTCGATGGGTATATGCTTTAATTATAATTCTTGGAATAGCTATAATTAAAGTCATAATGGTTGGTTAATAAATGAAAAAACTTTTATTTAACAAAGTTATTTTTTATGTTTGGATTATTTGACAGCAAATCTGAAAAAGCAGCAAAGAAGATACAAAAGATTGTTAAAGAAATGTGGACAATAGGTAAGAAATTATCAGGAGGAAAAGACTTAAAATTAGCGGAAGCTGCATTTATTAAGGAACCTACTGAATTATTGATCAAGCATTTAGTTGAAACAGAAATACATCTCGAGAAAGTTGGAACCGATCTAATCAAGCTTACAAATGAGCAATATCTTGACAACGTAATAGGTAATTTGGAAGAAGAATATAAAAAATCTCCTATGCGAATTAGTGATGAGCATTGGCAATATATAAATGATCTTACCATGGATTACAGAATACGAAATGAAATACCCATATCTCATGTTAGATGGAGATTTTGATATGAAAAAACTTTTATTGATTATAGTTCTGGGTTTGTTGAAATCTTATCCTATAAATTATAGGACAACCTGTACTCAACCTGTACATAGAGAAATAAATTCATAATTTGGTCTTGTTAAAGCTTAAATGTTAGCATAAATACAAGTAAACAAAGGAATGCCCTCGTGGTGAAATTGGTAGACACAAAGGACTTAAAATATTTACCAAGTAAAACTAGAAATAAAATCAACTATTAATTGAAAAAAAATAATTACAGACTAATTATTTCTATTTATTAAATTTAAATTTATTCAGTAATTATATTTTTTGTTATAGACTAAATTTCAATTAAATACAGGAGGTACGATGATAAAAAAAATAAATAAACTATTTGTTGCATTATTTGTTTGCTCGACAATATTCTTCAGTTCACTTGTTAATGCTGGGGAATTAGTGGTCGTGACATCTTTTCCAAAAGATTTGAGTGGACAATTTAAAGCAGCATTTGAGAAAAAAAATCCAGACATTACAGTTAATGTAATAGGTAAAAAAACAACAGCTGGAATTAAATATATTCAAGAAACTTCATCAAATAATACTTCAGATTTATTCTGGGCATCAGCTCCTGATGCATTTGAAGTTTTAAAAGAAGATGGTTTACTTGCTAAATATTCATCTGACGTAAAAGGTATACCGGATAAAGTTGGATCTTATCCAATAAATGATCCAGATGGATATTATACTGGTTTCGCTGCTGCTGGATATGGCATGATGTGGAACAATAGATATTTAGATGCAAACAATTTACCTAAACCTTCTACATGGGCAGATATGGCTAAATCAATATATCACAACCATACAGGCATGAGTGCACCATCTCGTTCTGGTACAACTCACCTTACTGTAGAAACTTTATTACAAGGTGAAGGTTTTGAAAAAGGTTGGGCTTCTTGGAAATTTATTGCTGGAAATTTTAAAACAATTACAGCTCGTAGCTTTGGTGTTCCAGACGGAGTAAATAGTGGGGATTTTGGGGTTGGTGTTGTAATAGATTTTTTTGGTCTATCTTCAATAGGAAGTGGATTCCCTACAGGATTTATATATCCAAAAATTACAACTTTAGTACCAGCTAATATAGGTGTCATTAATAATGCGCCAAACGCTGATAATGCAAAAAAATTTATTGATTTTCTTTTAACACCTGAAGGTCAAGAGATTTTATTAGATCCTAAAATTAGAAGGCTACCAGTTAATCCGAAAACTTACAGTAAAGCTCCAGCAGATTTTCCAAATCCTTTTAAAGATAAGTCAATTGGAAAAGCTGTGAAATTTGACGTAGTTTTATCAAAAAGTAGATACAATTTAATTAACGCTATGTTTGATGTTATGATTACTTATAGATTGGACGATCTAAAATCAGCTGTTAACGCAATTCATAAAGCTGAAAGTAAAAATTTAAGCTCTGAAGGAAAAAAATTAGTTAAAGAAGCTAGAGCTTTAGTTGCAGCCTTACCAATAACAGAAAACCAAGCAAATGATCCTGATTTTGCTGCAATCTTTAAGAAGAAGAGAAAAAAAGCAAAAGATATAGAAAAATACACAGGAACTCGTCAAGCAGAAGTCGAAGCAGAGTGGGATGCTTTTGTTATAGATAACTATAAAAAGGCAACACAGCTAGCTAACAAAGCTAAGTAAAAACATTTTATTGTTCCAAATATTCATTAATTTGAGTATTTGGGAACAATATTAAATTTATGCATTTAAGGAATACTTTATCTCTAAAATTAGCTTTTTTTTTAATAGCAAGCTTTCTTATAGTTTTTTTGGTTGTTCCTGTTTTTAGTGTTTTTTATACTGCATTTATTGACCCATATACTGGAAACTTTACACTAGTTAATTTCTTAGATTTTTTTAAAAATAGACTTTTTATAGAATCTTTTTTTAATTCTTTTTATGTAGCCATAATGTCAGTATTATTGGCTTCTGCTTTTGCTTTACCACTTTCTTATTTTACAACTAGATTTCAATTTAGAGGATCTGTTATTATTCAGAGTTTAGGATTTATACCTTTAATAATGCCTCCTTTCGTTGGTGCTGTTGCTTTAAAATTATTGTTTGGAACCAATGGAACGGTAAATTTATTTTTGAATAAATTTATTGGCTTTAAAATTCCATTTATGGAAGGTTTGAATGGTGTTATATTTGCTGAAGCTATTCATTATTTTCCATTTATACTTATTAATTTAGTGGCAAGTTTAAACAATATTGATAAATCAATGGAAGAGTCAGCACAAAATCTTGGTTCTAGTGGATTTAATTTATTTAGGAAAATTGTCCTACCTTTGTCTATGCCTGGTTATGTTGCTGGGGCTTCCCTTGTATTTTTAAAGGTATTTGATGATTTGGGTACCCCTTTACTTCTTGATATAAATAATATGTTGGCTCCTCAAGCCTACTTAAGAATTTCAGCAATAGGTATTGATGATCCCATGGGATATGTGATGGCAGTAATATTGGTCCTTACATCTCTGGCAGCTATGTGGATTGCAAAAATGGCTTTAGCTGGAAAAGATTATTCTATGCTTCAGAAAGGAGGAGGTGGATTAGCTAAGAGAAAATTAAATCTTAAGGAAAAAATTATGGCTTACGGAGTAATTATTTTCATTCTTTTAATAGTTTTAGCTCCACATATTGGACTTGCTTTGCTTTCTTTTGGAACGATATGGTCATTTAGCTATTTTCCAGACGCTTATACTTTAAACCATTACAAAGAAATATTTGAAACTTCTAATTTTATAAAGAATACATTTTTATATTGTTCCATAGCTGCCTTCATTGATGTGCTTCTTGGTGTATTAATATCGTATATAGTTATAAGAACTTCTATTAAATGGAGAGAATTTCTAGACTATACTGCAATGGCCGCTCTTGCAATTCCCGGGTTAGCTCTTGGTATAGGTTATTTAAGAACATTTTATCAGTTTAACTTACCATTTACTAATAAACCTTTAGCAAGCTGGTGGTTTATTATTGTTATAGCTTTAACTATTAGAAGGTTACCATATGCTTTACGTGCTTGTAATGCTGCTCTAATTCAAATTAGTATTTATCTTGAAGAGTCCGCAGAAGTTCTTTCTGCTACTAGGTATGTAATTCTTAAAAAAATTGTAGTCCCATTAATGTTAGCAGGTATTTTGGCAGGATTTATTACAAGTTTCGCAACGGCTAC
>Ga0066859_10000662_pt1 | contig 10849 bp, 10 predicted proteins | sample ETNtaG_16_FD_65600 | JGI IMG/M metagenome (GOLD analysis project Ga0066859, IMG submission 65600) | Marine microbial and viral communities from oxygen minimum zone, Eastern Pacific Ocean - ETNP201406SV199 | ecosystem: Environmental > Aquatic > Marine > Oceanic | place: Pacific Ocean: Eastern... | reverse complement strand
TTTTTAATAATGTGGATAACAAAAATTCTCTCTCATCATCGTGTTTCAAGTAAAAGTTTATAAGACTGTAAAGTTGCTCTAGGTTTTCAAAAACAAATGATTCTTTGTTTTCAAAATTGTTAGAAAGTTGATAATTTAGTATTCCACTATCAATTAAAAAAAAAGCTTTCAAATATAATACCTCATAAAATCGATAAGTCATATTATTTTGATTACCACTTAAAACTAAATTTATTTTAGCTTGCCTTGTGGCATTTATATATTCATTCGGACTCAAACTATGTTTGTGAGCGTCTTGTTTGGAGCGACAGTAAGATTATTTTATAATGGTTCAATTGTTGAAAATACGTGGTTAGATAGTGGGGTCGGAACAAATACCGAAATAACAGGATCCGATGGTCAGTATAACTTTGTGTTAAATGGCAATGCTTCAAGTGGCACTTATACTTTAGAAGTTGAGCCTCCAAGTGGTTACATTTTTGAGAGTACTGATATTCCTGCTGAAACAACATCTTATGAACCAAATCTAGGAGCAGGTGAAGAATCTATTCAAACTCAAGAAACAGCACCAACAACTTCAGAAACTACAACATATTATTTGTCTTTTTCTTTTACCATAGAAAATGTAGCTGCTGAAACTTCAAACGGAGTTATACATAATCATATCCCCGTTGATCCCATAGCGGCCTCGGGAAAAGAATTAGTCAATAAAGTTAAAGCACCACTCACTAAGGTTCTAAAACAAGATTTTCACGATACAGTATCAGGACAGATGAATGATTTTTCTAATATTGCTAGACAATCAGTAAGAAGATTAGAAAAAAATAATATTAAGTATTGTGAAGATACGGAGTCAAACTCTAGTCTTGATGAAGTTAAATTACTAAAAGCTATTGGATTAGGTCAACTAAATGAAAAGTATGAGAGAGTTAATGGCAATTGCAAATCTAATCGCAATACTTATACCGATGTTCAATACAAAATTACAACGTCAAGCAAGGTTGGTATTCAGTATTTACTACAAGTTAATCAAACCCAAGAATTTAAAGTAAACGAAAATAAATTCAGAGGCTTCTTTTATGGAGCTTATACAAGCGACACCAAAGTTAAAGATTCCGCAACAGGAAAAATTGAAGGACTAGGATTTCATTTGGGAGCTTATGAAACATTAAAATTTAATAATATTCATCTTAATTATTACTTATCAAGCTCTACGGGAAAGTATGAATTTGACTTTGATATCTTATCTGGCCTAACACCCGATGCTATTACTACAAAAGGAGACTACGGTTATTACGCGGCTTTTGGTGGAGCTTCCATATCTGGTGAAAAACAATATGATGATATGATTGTCAATCCTCGTCTAATATTAGATTTAGCTTATGCAGAGTCGGATCAATTAAAAGTTGATTTTACGGCAGAACAAAAAAGTATCGCTCAAACAGGAGACTTAGAATTGAATAAGTTATATGGAAGTAAAGGTACCTATGAAGTAACTTTTACTTATCCAACCACTTTTAATAATTGGGATACAGTTTTAGAAATAACACCTCGTGGTTTTTGCCAAGATCAAGTAGGGGAAATACAAGAAACATGCGGAGTAGGTAACAATCTTGTTATTCAAGGTATTAATAAAAAATATGGCAATATAGATCTTGTGATAGATTTTGAGAGAGTAGAGGGAATTCGAAGAGAAAGCTATCAGTTTTCCCACTCAATTATTGTGTTTGATGATGCAGAATTGACATCAGGATATACAGTGGATGAGCATTTCAATTCAATTATACAAGCAAATCTAGTGTATAATTTTTAAAAATAACCCCTCAACATTCCTCGTGGTTGGTGGTAGGATTATTGATTTGAATCAAAATAACCATCGTAGTTGGTGGTGAAATTATGTTATTAAAAATTAATGCTGAATAAAATAAATTTAATTGAATATTTTGAAAATGGAATCAAGCCTGATACCGAATTAAAAATCGGAACGGAGCATGAAAAATTCATTTTGAATGAATCCACTTTAAAACCTCTCTCTTATGAAGAAAAAAACGGAATACGCGACATCTTCTCAAGTCTAATAGAGTTGGGTTGGAAACCGATTTATGAGGGGAAAGATAATTCAATTGTAGGTTTAAAACATGGTAAACAAAATATTAGTCTAGAGCCAGCTGGTCAGTTTGAACTATCTGGTCAGCCATTAGAAAATATTCATCAGACTTGTGATGAAATTACTAAGCATCTTAATCAAATGAAACAAATATCTAAAAAACACAACTTTATCATGCTTGGCATGGGAGTAGAACCAACACTTGATCTAAAAGATTTCTCCTGGATGCCAAAAGAACGCTATTCTATTATGCGGGAATATATGCCGAGCGTAGGCAAGAATGGCTTGGACATGATGCAAAGGACGTGTTCCACGCAAGTGAACCTTGATTATTCATCCGAACAAGACATGGTTAAGAAATTCCGCGTATTATTGTCTCTGGAATCCATCGGAACAGCTATTTTTGCCAATTCTCCATTTATCAGTGAAACAGTATCTGATTTTAAGAGTTTGCGGTCTGTGTACTGGATGAATACTGATAATCAAAGAACAGGAATTATACCATTTGTATTTAATGATAATTTTAATTTTGAAGCGTATGTCGACTATGCCCTGGATGTGCCAATGTATTTTATTAAAAGAAATGACACATATATTAATGTGACGGGTTGCAGTTTTCGGCAATTTATGGAAGGAAAACTGGATCAACTGCCAAAGGATAGAGCCACATACGATGATTGGAAAAATCATTTAACTACTTTATTTCCCCAAGTAAGACTTAAACAATATCTTGAGTTACGATCAATGGACGCATGCTCGTGGGATGAGATTTGCGGACAGCCTGCCTTTTGGACGGGACTTTTATACGATAAAGACTGCTTGGATGAGGTTTCTAATATAACTGGTGAATGGACACATGAGGACAGGCTTTATCTTTATAAGAATGTTCCCCAATACGGTTTGGCGACTTCCTTCAAGAATGGCAAGGTTCTGGATATTGCAAAGCTACTATTAAAAATATCACAAAGGGGACTTAAAAACAGAAAGTTTTTATCCAAAAGCGGCTATGATGAAAGAAAATATCTGGAAAACATTGAGATAAATTTGGAGAAGAATCTTTCCCCCGCCGATATGCTCATTGATAAGTATTATCATCAATGGGGAAAATCCATCAAACCCATTTACGAGGAAAACATTTTTTAATGACCATAAAAAAAATAGCCATTCAAATGGACGCAATTGAAAGAATTGATTTAGATTTTGATACGTCTTTCCTGTTAGCCATGGAGGCGCAGCAAAGAGAGTACGAAGTTTTTTATTATAATCCAATTGATCTTGAATATGATAAGAGCGTTGTCCAAGCTTGGGGATATTTTATAGAACTGTTTGATCAGAAGGAAACTTATTTTAAATATTTGAGTGAAAAAAAAGAACTGTTTAATCTTGCTGAAGTTGATGTTGTTTTAATCAGGCAGGACCCGCCCTTTGACATGAATTACATCTCTTCTACTTATTTGCTTGAGCAATTGTCTTCTTCTACAGTAGTGCTTAATAACCCTGTATCGATTAGAAATGCGGCAGAAAAAATTTACCCCTTTCAATTTCAAAAATATATACCCCCAACAATCATCACCCAGAAGATTGAAACGATTAAAAAATTTTTAATAGAAAATAAAGATATTGTCACAAAACCCCTTTACGGGAATGGAGGAGAAGGTATTTTTCGATCAAAGATAGATGATTCAATTTTACAGGGTATTGATGAGAGTAAAAATATATTAGACGAGCCGATCATGGCACAAAAATATATTCCGGAAATCGTGGAGGGTGACCGTAGAATAATTCTCATTGATGGTGAGTATGTAGGCTCTGTTGCCCGTATTCCTCAACCCAATAAACTAAAAGCCAATTTTCATGCAGGAGGACAGCCGCGAAAAACTGATTTAATATACAGGGATCAAGAAATTTGTGATGCATTAAGGAACGACCTGAAAGAAAAAAATCTTTTTTTAGTTGGAATTGATACAATCGGGAATTATCTTACCGAGATCAATGTTACTTCTCCAACTGGGCTGAAACAAGTCAACGAACTCAATGGTGTCAACCTCGCAAAAGTTTATTGGGATAAACTTGAAGCAAAATTTTTTTAATTTATCAACATTCCTCGTGGTTGGTGGTAGATTGAATTATGCAAACTTGGACCTATTCTTTGCAATCCTAATAATTTTGACAAGATTTATGTGGGTAGTTATAACTTCTCTTTGCTAATGAAAAATGGAGATATAGATGACTGTTGAAAAAATTCACGAAGGTGGCTGTGCATGTGGCGAAGTTCGTTACAAAACAAAAGGTGAGCCAAAAGTACAAGCAGTTTGTCATTGCAGATATTGTCAATTGAGAACTGGGTCTGCATTTGGTATGGGTGCCTATTTTTCTGCCGATAATGTAGAGTTTAATTCTGGTGAGCAAACTCAGTTTAAATATGAAACTGTATCAGGCAACAAAGTGACAACATCATTTTGCAAAAAATGTGGAAGCACTACAAATTGGTCCATTGAGTCTAAGATGATGGCTGGAATGACAGCCATTGCAGTTGGTACATTTGATCCGCCAACATTTTGGTTCAAGGTAACACGAGAGATTTTTTGTCGGTCAAAGGCAGAGTTTATAGAAAACGATATTGAAAATAAATTTGAAACATCAGCTAGCTACAAGCCTATCCGTAAAGATGAACCAAGAAAAACTGTAGTTTAAGTATTATTTACCAACATAAAAATTAATATGCAGGCGGCAACTATGAAAACTATTTTTAATGACTTACGTTCAGGAAGCAATGGCTTATTAAATCTGTTCCAAATATCTTTTAATTTATACATATTTTGTCTCCTTTAGTTTTAATCAAACATCTAGAACTATATCCTCTGACATCAGTTATATTAACTTAAAACTCTCCTACTTTACCCTCAACATTCCTCGTGGTTGGTGGTAGGATAGTAAAATAAAATACATTGCGATTATATGTAATGCTTTTTAATTAGATTAATAAATCTCATGCAGGTCATAAAATCAACAGGATTAGCTTTCGAAATGATTATAATTCATTTGTTTATTTACAGGCTTTTGCTTGATTTTAATTTAACTCCTCCACATAAACAGCTAGTGAACTTGAAATTAGTAACTTTTGTTTTCATAAATAACAATTTTTATTTAATTTATTATTTACCAGACAGAACCATCCGGTTTAATGACACCCTTGGTTAATATAAAGCATCCATAAGCTCTTGCATCAGTAGTTGACACAATTGCATAGGCTTCTTTAGCCTCCTTATAAAATTGCAATCTTTCTATAGTGCCTATTTTCCATTTATCACCGGATGTTTCTTTTAAAATATTTATAAAGTCCTTATGAACGTCGTTTACTTCTTCAGGATGATTGTCAATTTCCATTCTTGTTACTGGATAGTCGATAAAACTATCTAGAGGAAATACGGAAAGTATTGCTTTAGCAGCAGTGGCAATATTGATTCCATCTAACCTAATCAATCTTTTAGCTAGTGAAGTTGCAGGAAAATTAGCATCAGCTAAAACTAGTCTATCTCCATGGCCCATAGAACGCAAAGTGCTTAACAACTTAGGACTCAATATTGGGTCAATATTAATTAACATGTTATAAAATCATATTATTTATAAAAAATTATTTTATATTAATTATATCTCTATTAGAATAAATTCTTTTTATGTCTAAGTTAGTTGTTATTTCCGATCCTTATCCAAGAACATTAAATCTTATATTTAATAAGGAAAAATTTAGATTATTCAAAAAAAAATTCCAAATAATTTCAGCCCCATTGAAAAATAAACGAGCTTTTTATGAAAAGAATATTTCAAAAGCTACATTTATCCTAGGTCAACCAGATTTACCTTCTACACTTTTACAAAAAGCAAAAAAATTAAAGGCTATTTTTAATGTGGAGAGTAATTTTATGGACAACATGGATTATAATTATTGTTTTAATAATGGAATACATGTTTTAGCAACTTCTCCCGTTTTTGGTAAAGTAGTTGCAGAACTTGCTTTAGGATTAACGTTGTCCCTTGCTAGAAATATTCATGGTGCTCATTATGATTTTAAATTTGCAAAAGAAAAATATGGGGGAGAAAGCAATTTAAATAGCTTTTTAATTACCAATAAACATTTTGGAATGATTGGCTTTGGTGACCTTGCTCGAGCTTTATTGCCATTAATTCAACCGTTTTCAAATAAAATTTTTGCTTATGATCCCTGGATACCAGATCAAGTTATTAAAGATAGTAAAGTGATACCATGTAGTCTTAATACACTTTTAAAAAAATGTGATATCATCTATGTCTTAGCCACTGTTACTTCAAAAAATGTAGATCTTATAAATAAAAAGAATTTATCTACACTTAAAAAAGGATCGTGTTTCATCTTAATGAGCAGGGCCGCTCTTATTAACTTTGATGATTTCATTGCGAGGCTTAAAAGGGGGGATATTTATGCTGCTATAGATGTATTCCCTAAAGAGCCTGTGAACAAAAAAGATCCTATTAGAAAACTGAATAATGTTTTATTTTCCGCTCATCGTGCCGGAGCTCTTGATGTAGCTTTTAAAGAAATGGGCAATATCGTTTATCAAGATATGTGTTTAATAATGAATCATTTACCTCCGCGATTATGCAAAAGAGCTGAAAGGGAAACTGTCAAACATCTTCGCTCGAAACCTGTTGAAATAAATTAGTTTTTTCCTTAAGTAGTTATTACATGACTTTCAATTCCTCTGACATCATCCTTGAAGCCAGGGGAGTTTCTAAATATTTTGGAACGATTACTGCTCTTGAAAACACCAATCTTAATTTAAGACCAGGGGAAGTTTTAGGCGTTGTTGGAGATAATGGCGCTGGAAAGTCCACTTTAATGAAAGTCTTATCTGGATTATTTAAACAAAGCGCAGGATCGATATTTTTTGAAGGAAAGAAAGTAGAATTTTCCAGTCCTCGGGATTCCCAAAATTTAGGCATAGAGATGGTCTATCAGGATCTTGCTCTGGCTGAAAATCTACCAATAGGCGATAATATTTTTTTAGGAAGAGAGCCTACAAGAAATTTCGGACCATTTAAATTTCTCGATCATAAAAAAAGAAAACAACTGACCGAAGAACATCTTTCTAGGTTAAAAATAAATGTTAAAAGCGCTGATCAAAGAGTCGAAGAACTTTCTGGCGGTCAGCGTCAAGCGGTTGCAATTGCCAGGGCAACAGCCTTTGATGCAAAAATAGTCATTATGGACGAGCCCACAGCAGCTCTTGCAGTAAAAGAGGTCGGGAAAGTTTTAGATTTAATCAAGGGCTTAAAAGATTTGGGTGTAGGCGTGATTGTAATCAGTCATCGCATGGATGACATTTTTACCGTATCAGATCGTGTTATGGCTTTATTCCAGGGTACGAATTTTGCCGAGTCACAATTAAGACAAACATCCAGGGATGAAGTCATTGGATGGATAATGGGCAAAAAAATATAAGTGTATGGAAAATAAAGAAGACACCCTTTTTATTAGATTAATCCCCTACATTGACAGGTACGGGATACTTCTTTTGATTGCAATAATGCTGCTCATCCTTCATCTTCTTCAACCTGATGTCTTTTTTTCGTGGCGCAACATAACTAACATATTCAAACAAATATCGTGGCAATCTATGCTTGCCCTTGGTGTTTTCATGGTCATTGTCACTGCGGGCATAGATTTGTCTGTAGGATCTATACTCATGTTATCTTTAATGGCTCTTGCAATTGCATCAAGAGCTGGACTTCCTTGGCAAATTGTTATTTTTGTTGCACCTGCGGTGGGAATGGTGTGCGGGATGATTAATGGACTGGGAATTACCATTCTGCGGATGCCCCATCCATTTATAATGACTCTCGGAACACTTTATATATTCAGGGGTGTTGGAAACTTGATTTCAGGAGGCGTTCCAATAGGTGGATTTGCAGATCAACTTAGATCCATTGGCAGTGGAAAAATAAGATTAGAGTGGCTTTATGGTGAGGGTGCGACACAATACATTCCTTCAAGTTTAATCATCATCATTATTATATTTTTTATTTTTTGGATTTTTTTAAACCAAACTAAAATTGGGAAATGGATTTATGCCATCGGTGGCAATCCTGAAGCTGCACGGGCAGCTGGAATTAACGTTAATAGAATATTAATTCTTGTATATACTTTATGTGGTTTTTTATCTGGCATTGGAGCACTAATTCTTGCAGGAAGAACTGGTTCTGCATACCCTAATGCTGGCTTGCAATCAGAACTGGATGCAATAGCTGCTGTCATCATTGGAGGAGCCAGTTTTTTTGGGGGTCGAGGCACCGTATTAGGGGTTTTTGCCGGAGTTTTCATAATGGGCTTGCTCAGAAATGGTTTAAACCTGATGAATGTCAGTGTTTTTTGGCAGCAAGTTTTAATAGGCTCTATCATTATATTAGCCGTATACATAGATGTACTGCGCAGGCAATTTGGTACTAGAAAATAGATATAGAATCAGTTGAATTTTTTTCTTTTTTAGCTACATTATTAAATAATTTTTTTAGGAGGAAAATTATGAAATTATTTGTTTCTTTAATTACTGCATTATCAGTTCTTTTCTCTTTTAGCGCATTTTCAAAAACAATTTTGGTAAGCACTAAAGGACCTGGTTCAGGAAACCCTTTTTGGGCGGCTGTTGAACAAGGCGCAAAGGATGCTGCTGCAGAACTTGGCGTTGACTTGGTTATTTTATCGCCACCGCAAGAAAGTGATGTGATGGCACAAGTTAACCAGCTTGAAGATCAAATTGCCAAAGGTGTTGATGGTATTGCTGTTGCACCAACTGATCCATCTGCTGTTGCTCCAATTCTAGATGAAGCTATTGCGGCAGGCATCCCTGTCGTTTACATTGATACCAATGGTATTAATGAAGGCGTTACTTTTATTGGCACCAACAATATTAATGGAGCAAAATTAGCAGCTGATTATATTTGCGGCAAAGTTCCTAAGGGTTCTGATGTTGCAATACTTCAAGGCATGATTACACAAACAACAGGTCAGCACAGAGCTGAAGGATCACACAAGGGTCTTACTGAATGTGGTTTGAACATTGTTGCTGAACTTCCAGCCAACTGGGACACTGCACAAGGCATGTCTGTTATGGAAGATATCATTACTGGTAATCCAAACATTAAAGCTGTGTTTGCGTCTAATGACAATATGGCTTTGGGTGCATGGGAAGCTCTTGAAAGCGCTGGCATGACTGATGTTGTATTGGTCGGATTTGATGCTAACCCAGATGCAGCTGCGAGCGTTGCTGCCGGTAAAATGTCTGCAACTGTAGCGCAGTTCTCTTATAACATGGGCAAATACGGAGTGGAAAATGCTCTTAAATTGGCTAATGGGGAGTCAATTCCAGATAATATTGATACTGGAACAGTCCTTGTAACTAAGGAAAATGCAGCAGATTTCATGTAGAATTATTATTATACAAATAAAAAAGGCAGATAACTCTTCTGCCTTTTTTTTATTACATATTCTTTGTGGTTGGTGGTAAATGCTCCCTCAAAAGAACAACCACCTAATCACGAAGATCAAGCCAACTAAATAAGATGAAAAAACCTTTAAAAATGAAAGAGGGAAGCGATAGGCCTTACCACTTCCCCGAGTTCCCTATAAAGATATTAAAAGAAATACCAAATGATTATGTAAATCAATCCAACCCAAAAGATTATCTTACCAAGTATCCAACAAAGAAAACCAATCATACTTTATCCTATCGTTGCTACGAGTTTTTCTGGATCAAGTTTCGTATAAACTTTCAACAGCACACCAGGATTTTTATGACCACTCATAAGTTGAACAGTAGGCAGATCAAACTTTCTGATTTGAAACATTTGCGAGATTGCTGTTCTTCTTAGATCGTGCCACCGAAAGCCTTCTATCTCTGCTCTTATCTTCGCTCTATTAAAATGGCTTTTCAAAGAGTCCCTGGTCATGGGGAACATTTTTTTATCGAACTGCCGTGGAAGACTACTCAATATTAGAAATTCTTTCTCGCTCAAGGGAATGGTTCTATTCTCCCCGTTCTTTGTATCAAACAAAGTTAATAGTCTTTTCTTCCAATTAATATGATCGTATTTAATCTTCAGCAGCTCTCCTTGCCTAACAGAGGTTTCAATAGAGAACGACACCATGGGTTTTAAATAAATATTATTACTAACAGCACACTGCTCAAGTAACCTGGTTTGCTCATGCTCCTGGAGTACTCTTTCCCGAGGGTTGCCCTCTGGCTCTCTCTTAAATATCTTACAAGGATTATGAGGAAGATACATTTCCCAATCCGTTAAGGCTGTTTGAATGACCACACTAATAAAATTAAAGTCTTTATTAAAGGTCGGGCCTAGAACATCCTCTAATCTTCGATCTCTATAATCGGCTAAATGCTTAGTCGAAAACCTTAATAGATTAACAGTAGAGATCTCATCTTCCAGGAGTTGATCTTTACGATACTCCTCATTCTTCCACTGCTTTTTCTTCTTATGCTTACCTTCACTAATGTAACGCTTAAACAAATCTCCTAATGTAACCTTACTAGCTTCAGAATAGTCAGAGGTATCCCCTCTATCAAACTTCGCTTCCATGGTTCTAGACCACTTCTTTGCTTCCGTTAATGTTGGAAAAGATTTACTAAAAATTCCGTAGCCTCTACGCTGAACAGTAACCAGATAAGATGTACTAAGTTTATGTTTTCGTTT
>Ga0066859_10000653_pt1 | contig 10900 bp, 12 predicted proteins | sample ETNtaG_16_FD_65600 | JGI IMG/M metagenome (GOLD analysis project Ga0066859, IMG submission 65600) | Marine microbial and viral communities from oxygen minimum zone, Eastern Pacific Ocean - ETNP201406SV199 | ecosystem: Environmental > Aquatic > Marine > Oceanic | place: Pacific Ocean: Eastern... | reverse complement strand
AATCTTAATCTATTAGGTGAAAGAGAACAATCCCAATATGGTTCTATAACATTTAATAGTTTAAAAAATGCGTGTTTAAAAAAATCAAAAGAGTTAGAAATAAACTTAGAATTTCTACAATCAAATATTGAGGGTGAAATTGTTACTATGATTCAGGATGCTAGAAAAAAATACGATGGAATAATTATTAATGCAGCTGGTTTCACTCATACATCTGTTTCTATAAGGGATGCCTTAGCCATATATAAAAAACCAATAATTGAATTACACATATCAAATATATACAAAAGAGAAGGATTTAGACATAAATCTCTTATAAGTGCAGTAGCAAGTGGTATAATTTGTGGTCTCGGAGCTAATGGCTATATTTTGGCCATAAATGCATTGCAAGAGTTGCTAAAAAATGGAAATAGATAAAAAAATAATAAGAAAATTAATAGAAGTTTTAGAAGATCTAAAAAAATCATTTAAGGATAAAGAAATTGTTGATGTTGATGATGTAGTTGAAGAAGAAATTGATATCTCTAAAATAGTTATAAAAAGCCCTATAGTTGGAACAGCTTACCTTGCGTCTGAACCAGGGGCAAAAAAATTTGTTGAAGTTGGGAAAAAAATTAAAAAAGGAGACAGTGTAATAATAATTGAAGCTATGAAAACAATGAATCATGTTCCTTCTACATCAGATGGAGTTGTCAAGGAAGTATGTGTTAAAGATGGTCAGCCAGTCGAGTTTGGCCAAAAACTTATCGTTCTCGAGTAATGTTTAAAAAAATACTAATTGCCAATCGTGGTGAAATTGCAGTTAGAGTCATTAGAGCTTGTAAGGAATGGGAAATTTCAACAGTAGCTATTCACTCAGATGTGGACAGAGATAGTATGCATGTACGATTAGCTGATGAAAGTATTTGCATTGGTTCTCATCATCCTGCAAGTAGTTATCTAAATATTCCGGCTATTATGTCTGCAATTGAACTAACTAACTCTGAAGCTGTTCATCCAGGATATGGTTTCTTATCTGAAAACTCTGATTTTGCAAAAATTCTGGAAGATAATAACATTAAATTTATAGGACCTTCTTCAAAATTAATCAAAATGATGGGAGACAAAATACAAGCAAAAAAAATTGCAAAAGAACATGGATTGCCTGTAATCGAAGGATCAGAAGATGGTATATCTAATAAAATAGACGCTCAAGAAATTTGTAATAAAATTGGCTTTCCAGTTTTAATTAAAGCTGCTGGTGGTGGAGGCGGTAAAGGAATGAAAATAGTTCATAAAGAAACTGAGTTTGAAGAACTATTTGCAATGGCTAAATCCGAAACAAAAAAATATTTTGCAAATGATGAATTATATATTGAGAAATTTTTTCAAAACCCTAGACATATAGAGGTTCAAGTTTTATCAGGAAAAAATAGGACTGTTCATTTACACGAAAGAGATTGTTCAGTTCAAAGAAGACATCAAAAATTGATAGAGGAAACACCAAGTCCAATTTTAAATGACGAAATAAGAAAAAATTTATTCGAAAAAACGGTGAATATGGTATCCAAAATTGGATACGAAGGAGCTGGCACAGTTGAATTCATTTATGAAGATGGTAAATTTTATTTTCTTGAAATGAATACAAGAGTTCAGGTGGAACATCCTATAACTGAAGTTGTTACTGGAATAGATATCATTAAAGAACAGATTTATATTGCTTTTACTGGAGAAACTGCTCTTAAACAGGAAGATATTAGCCCAAGAGGACATGCTATAGAATGTAGAATAAATGCAGAAGACCCTAGTAAAAATTTTCAACCATCGCCTGGAACTATTGGAATGTGTTATCTACCATCTGGCTTTAGAACCAGAGTAGATGGTGCAGTTTATCAAGGATATAAAGTAACACCACATTATGATAGTATGATTTGCAAATTAATATGTCATGGAAGAAATAGAACTGAAGCAATTCAAAGATTGAAAAGATCTTTAGATGAATTTGTGATTGAAGGAATTGCTACAACTATTGATTTACATAAGATATTAATAAGTCATAAAAAATTTGTAGACTCAAATTTTAATGTTACTTGGCTGGATAAAGAGAAAATAATATAATCAGTAACATTTAGTTAACCAAATATCATATACTGGATGATCAAAAGGCCTAAGGGAAGGACTCGATGAAAATGTCCAACCGTTAAAAATAAAGACTTTGTCGTTGTCTATGAACGTTATATCTTTAACTTGCAAATAAGCAGTAACTTCTGGGTTATCATCAAATTCTGAATTTTTACATTTTAGAGATTTAATTATTAAATTTTCAAATTTTGTTTCTTCGCCAATTTTTAAAGTCAATTTGCTGTTTTTTGAACTGACTTTATCTAAGATTTTAATTTCGACAAAGTTTCCTTCAAGATTTTTATTATTTTCTGATGCAAAAGAATTAAAAAAAAAAGAAATAAAAATAGTGAGACAAAATAGTGATTTAATTAATTTAATTTTTCCAAGTTTTATATTTGTTTTTAACAGCATTTTTATTATGTTTTGGATGATAGGCTTTTTTTGTACCTGTTAGATTGGGTTGATGAGGTTTTTGCCAATCAAATTTTTCAAATTCATGTACATTTTCAATTTTATTATTTGTAAAGTGTATCCAAGAATACCACTCATTAGGAATTTTTGATGCATCAATTTCATCTCTATAAATTATCCATCTTTTTCCACTCTTACTTTCATAGTATTTGTTTCCATAATTATCTTGACCAATAAGTTTTCCAAAAAACAAGGTGTGAAGTCTTGTTCCAAGAGTTTGACGATTCCACCAAGTGAAAATCTCTTTAATTAGTGTCAACATAAATCTTTAAAAAATATTCAATTTAAAATTGTATAAAATAAATTAGACTAAAATTTTTATTTGTATATACAATATTTATTTTAAGACTCAAAAAACAATATTATAAGGAAACTATGGCAAAATACTTGGTGGAAACTTATTACAACTGCACTTTTAAACTAAGTCATTATTTGGATGAAATAAATGAAACCGAACTACAAAATTTAGAAAAAAGAGATGATGGAAAATTTGAAATTTTAGACATTAAATTGGAAAATAGAAAAACAAAGAATCTAGATTCTAAAATTTCAAGTTCCAACAATGATAAAGAAGTTAAAAAAATAGATATCATTCCTCAAAGTAATCCAAAAACAATATCCAAAAATAACCATTATTTTGCAAAAAACTTAAATGAAAGAGTAAGCAAACGATTTAGTATGCCAGACCGCCGTAAAGGCTATATTCAAAAAGCTACCATAGGCAATCATAAAGTTTATCTTCATACTGGCGAGTATGAAGACGGTAAAATAGGAGAGATTTTTATTGATACTAGTAAAGAAGGAGAATTAGTAAAAGCTTTAATGAATAACTTTGCCATTGCAGTATCTCTTGGCCTACAGTATGGAGTGCCATTAGATGAATTTGTTAATGCTTATGTGGGCACTAAATTTGAACCATCCGGAAAAGTAAATGGCAATGACAGAATCTTAAGTGCTACATCCATATTGGATTATATTTTCAGAGAATTGGCTATTTCTTATCTAAACAGAGAAGATCTAGCTCACACACCATTAATAGGTGGACCGGATAAGCTAACGGATGAAAAATCTGAAGAAATATCAGATGACCAAAACCAATTTTTGAAAATAGTAAAAGATATAACTAGTAAAGGTTTTTTGAGAAGCAATTACAAAAAAAAATTAGTTGACTTGTCAGATATAAGAATAAATTTGAAAGGTAAGAAGTAAATATCTATTTCTTTTTTATTACTAAGTTTAATTCTTTGAGTTGCTCATCACTAATAACTGATGGTGCGTTCATCATCAAATCTTGGGCATTTTGATTCATAGGAAACATAGTCACTTCTCTAATATTTTTTTCTTCTGTAAGCAACATCACTATACGATCAATACCAGGTGCTATTCCTCCATGTGGAGGTGCTCCATAACTTAATGCATTAATCATTCCGCTGAATTTCTCATTAACAATTGTTTTGTTATATCCTGCAATAGCAAATAGTTTATACATTAATTCTGGAATATGGTTTCTTATAGCTCCCGAGGATAATTCTACTCCATTACAAACTATATCGTACTGATAGGCTTTTAATTCTAATGGTTTTGTTAAATCCAAATTTTTAATATCTCCTTGAGGCATTGAAAAAGGATTATGACTAAACTTGATTTTTTTTGTTAAGTTATCTTTTTCAAACATCGGATAGTCAACAATCCAACAAAATGCAAATGTATTTTCATCAATTAAGTTCAAATCATATGCTATTTTTTGTCTGGCCTGTGAAAGTATTTTTTCTACATCTGCCATATTTCCACAAGATAGAAAAATACTATCTCCTATTTCTGCAGAAGTTGTATTCATAATTTCTTTTATAGCTTCAGCGGCAAAAAATTTTCCAATCGTTCCCTTTCCGTTTATTTTTTTATCTTGTTCTATAGTAAAATAAGCAAGACCAGATGCACCTTGTTCTTTTGCCCAGTCATCAATATTATCAAAAAAACTTCTTGGTCTATCTTTGGTATTTTTTGTAACAATTCCTCTAACTACTGAGCCAGATTTGACTAATTTCTTAAATATTTCAAACTTAACATCATCTCTTTTAAAGATATCTGTTATATCATGAATCAATAGTGAGTTTCTTAAATCAGGTTTATCTGTCCCATATTTTGTCATTGAATCTGAAAATTTAATTCTTGGAAACTTTTCATTTATCACTTTCTTGGTTGAAAATTTTTTAAAAAGACTAATCATTAATTTTTCCACAACTTCAAAAACATCTTCTTGTTCAACAAATGACATTTCAAGATCTAATTGATAAAATTCTCCTGGACTTCTGTCAGCTCTTGCATCTTCATCTCTAAAGCATGGTGCTATTTGAAAATATTTGTCAAATCCTGAAACCATAATTAATTGCTTAAACTGCTGGGGTGCCTGGGGAAGTGCATAAAATTTTCCTGGGTTTAATCTACTGGGAACTAAAAAATCTCGAGCTCCTTCTGGACTTGATGAAGTTAAAATAGGAGTTTGAAATTCAATAAAGCCTAAATTCTCCATTTCTGATCTAATAAATGAAATTACTTTAGATCTTAAAATAATATTTTGATGAATTTTTTTTCTTCTGAGATCTAAAAATCTATATTTAAGTCTAATCTCTTCTGAATATTCTTGGTCACTAAAAACTGGAAGAGGTAATTCTTTTGTAGAACCCAACACTTCAAAAGATAATATGATTATTTCAATTTCTCCAGTTTTTATTTCTGTATTGATAGTATCCTTGCTTCTCTCAAGTACTTTTCCATTAATTTTAATAACTGTTTCTAAAGGTAATTTTTCTAATTGGTTAAAATTAGCGTTATTTTTTTGAATAACACACTGTGTAATCCCGTAATTATCTCTTAAATCTATAAATAAAAGATTTCCATGATCACGTTTTTTATTTACCCAACCTGATAGGGATATTTCTTTATTTTTGTGGTCTTTTGTAAGTTCACCACATGTATGTGTTCTGTATTTGCTCAAATTATACCTATAAAATTTCTTTTATTGTTCTAAAATCTATTGGTTTTTTTTTTTTTAAACTTAATTTATCAATCTTATATATAAAATCAGATATTTTACCATACGATCTATCAATTCTTTTGATTATAAAATCAATAAGTTTTTTATCTATAACAATCTGCCTATCTGAAAAACTTTTCAATAATATTGCAAACATTAATTCATCATCTGGGCTATCAATTTTAGCGATAAGGCAATTCTTCGATCTAGATCTTAGATCATCTAATTTAAAATCCATCTCGTTAATTGGTATTAAAGAATTAATTAATAAATACTTATTATCCTGATCAACTAAATTAAATAATGAATATAATAGCCTTTCCTCAGTTTTATTTTCGAAATCGTCTAATATAATGTTTTCATAAAGTTTAAATTCTTTTAGAATTTCATTGTTTAATTGATTTTCATTAATTTTTTTTCCTTTATTTTTCTTGTAGAAAATATTTGCTAGATGAGATTTCCCGCTAGATTTTTCTCCATATATATTAAGTATGTTTTTTTCCCAGTGTGGCCATTTTTCTATTAACTTAAAAGCAAAATAATTGCTTTTACTTACAAAAAAATCATCATAATTAAAATTTTGTTTGTAATTAAAATTAAGTAGTAGTTGGTTTAAATCTTTCACTGCACTCTCCAAACTTTGTAAGAAGTGTTTAAATTAAAACCAATATTTTCAATTTCTCTAATAAATTTATCTGGAGCACTGTTATAAATTATTTTATAAATTGTCGTTTCATTTGAAAAATGATCAATATAATAATTTGAAACTAAATCTAACTTAGATAATTCTTTTTCAAATTTGCTAATTAACTCATAATTTTTTGTGTCCAATGAAAGTGTTAAAGTTAGTTTAATAGAAGTGTTTATTTGATTTATTTTTTTCCAATGATTTTCATAATTAGTTTTCAATATTTTTATTACATTTTCTAATGATTTTTTTTCATTAAAATTTACTTCTAAAAAAATTTTATTTAAAATTATTAAATTATTATTAAAATTTAATTTGGAAAGTGTTTTCAAGTTTTTCTTATCCTTAGAAAAAATAATAATTATATAATCTTTAAGATCGTATTTTGATATAATTTCATTAAAACTATAATCTTCAATATTGTTAATATTTATTTTAATAATATTAATATCTTCTAGGTCCTCATTGGGTAATATATATTTTAAGAGATAATATTTTTCATTTTTTTCATTCCAATTTAAGTAAAATGGATTTTCACTAAAAAGTGAAATTTGTTTTTTTTCAATATCAATTAAAATGGGTATTACAAATAGTTTTTTTTCTTTTGGCATTGATGAAAAAATGTTTTTTCTTTCTAAATAATTTAGAACTTGTTTTTTATTGAAATCTACATCAAATTTAGCAAAGTATTTATTATCAATAAATTTTTCATCAATTATTGCAAAAGAATCGACTAAACTTTTAATTAGCCTTAAATTTGTATTATTTAATTTTTTATTATCTTCAAATATTGTTATTTTGGCTATCAATTCTTTAAACGCCAATTGAAACGCACTATCAATAATATTTTGTTTATTAAAATTAAGTCCATAAGGTTCTGATATTTCTAAATCAACAATCTTGTAAGTGTTCCCATAAACGTAAATTGTGGAAAACTTAATAAAAAATAGAACGAAATATAAAAAAAATATATACAGTTTAAATCGTATAAATATTTTTTTTTGCAACATAAGTAATAATAATGAATAAGAACAGACTAACATATGAAAAAAGTGGAGTTAACATTAAAACCGCTGACAAATTTATCAAATTCATATCTTTAATCTCTAAAAAAACGAAACAAAATAACAAATTTAATAACATTGGCGGATTTGGATCTGTTACAAGCATTCCTAAAAAATTTAAAAATCCTCATATAGTTGCAAGTACAGACGGCGTAGGTACAAAAATTGAAATTGCAAATACTATAAAAAAATATGACACAATTGGAATAGATCTTGTTGCAATGTGTGTAAACGATTTAATCGTTCAAGGAGCTAAACCGCTAATATTTCTAGATTATATTTCTATAAACAAAGCTGATTTAAAAAAATTTAAGTCAATTATCAAAGGCGTTGTTAAAGGATGCATAATATCAGATTGCGAATTGGTAGGAGGGGAAACAGCGGAAATGCCTGGCACATATTCAAAAGGTAAATTTGATATTGCTGGTTTCTCTGTTGGGATAGTAGATAAAAAAAAAATTATACACAAAAATAAAATTAAAAAGAATAATGTAATTCTTGCTGTACCATCGAGTGGTCTACATTCTAATGGATTTTCTTTAGTAAGATATATTTTAAAAAAAAAAAAAATAAATTTAATTAAAAATAAATATTTAAAAAGGGAACTTCTAAAACCAACAAAAATTTATGCAAAAGAAATATTAAATTTAATAAAAAATAATTTATTGATTGGATGTGCAAATATTACTGGTGGTGGTTTAGAAGAAAATATTATAAGAGTAATACCAGACAAGCTTTGCGCGCACATTAATTTAAATAATTTAAAAACTCTTTCAATATTTAATTGGATAAAAGTCCAGGGTGTTAATGATAATGAAATGATAAAAACATTTAATTGCGGAGTAGGCTTTTGTTTAATAATAAATTCTAAAAATTTTAATAAAGTTAAAAAGTTTTTTCCTAAAAAATATCAACCTTATATCATTGGCAAAATCATTTCTGGAGAAAAAAAAATAAAAATTGATGGCAAAATTAATTGGAAAAAATAAACTAAATTCTGCAATATTTATATCTGGAAGAGGAAGTAATCTAAAATCGCTAATAAATTTTGCAAAAAAAAATTCTTCACCAATTAAGATTACTTTAGTCATATCAAATAAAAAAAATGCTAAAGGACTAAATTATGCTAAACAAAATAATATAAAGACGATAGTTGTAATATATAAAAACAAATTAAAAGCAGAAAAAAAAATCCTAAGTGATATAAGTAAAAACAATATTAGATTAATTTGCTTAGCAGGATTTATGAAAATTCTTTCAAAAAAATTTATATCAAAATTTAATGGAAAAATATTGAATATCCATCCTTCTCTACTTCCAAATTACAAGGGATTAAATGCTCATAGAAGAGTAATTGGAAATAAAGAAAAATTTACTGGCTGTACAGTTCATTTAGTGAATAGTCGTTTAGATTCTGGAAAAATAATTCTACAAAAAAAAATTAGAGTTTTTAAAAAAGATAATGAAAACAGTTTATCAAAAAAAGTTTTAAAAATTGAGCACAAACTTTATCCAAAAGCTGTTAAAAAATTATTATCTAATCTTTAAAGAAAAAATTTATTTCTATTTTAGCATTTTCAATACTATCTGAGCCATGTACTGAATTTTTATCAATAGAAATGCCATATTTTTCCCTTAATGTTCCCGTTTCAGCATATTTTGGATCTGTAGCTCCCATTAATTTTCTATTTTCTGTAACTGCGTTTTCTTTCTCTAGAAGCATCACTATTATAGGACCAGAAGAAAGGTAATCACACAAATTGTTATAAAATGGTTTAGATTGATGAACTTGGTAAAATTTTTCAGCTTCAGATTTTTCAAGTTTAATTTTTTTTTCCTTTAAAATATTGAATCCATTTTTTTTAAACTCGTTTTTAATTTCCTCTGATAGATTTCTTTCAACGGCATCAGGTTTAATTATTGATAATGTTTGTTCTAAATTACTCATAATTTTCTTCTACAAATTTATTTAAAAGTCTTACTCCAAACCCAGTAGCTCCACTAGGATTTATGTTTGCAGCTTTTTTCGAAAAGGCCATCCCAGCTATATCAAGATGTGCCCAAGGAGTTTTATTAGTTATAAACCTTTGCAAAAATTGAGCGGCAGTAATTGATCCTGCACCACCAGAATAGTTTATATTTTGAATATCTGCTATTTTTGAATCTATTAATTTATCGTAATTTTTGTGCAAAGGCATTCTCCAAACTTTTTCGTCAACTTCAATTCCTGCATCAATTATCTTTTTTGAAAGTTTATCATCATTTGAAAAAAGTCCCGCGAACTCTTCTCCTAAAGATATAATTATTGCTCCAGTTAAAGTCGCCAGATCAATAATAAAGTTAGGTTTAAATTTTTTTTCTGCAAAACTTAAGGCATCTGCCAAAACTAATCTACCTTCTGCATCTGTATTTAAAATTTCTATAGTTTTGCCGCTGTACGATTTTACAACATCTCCTGGTTTTTGAGCATTTCCACCTGGCATATTTTCAACTAATCCAACAACTCCAACTGCATTTATTTTTGCCTTTCTTATAGCAAAATTTTTCATTAGTCCCGCAACAACAGCTGAGCCTGCCATATCATACTTCATTTCTTCCATAAATTTTGCTGGTTTTAAAGAAATACCTCCAGTATCAAAACAAACACCTTTTCCAACAAATGCTAATGGTTTTGTATTTTTACTAATTCCTTTCCACTCGATAGTAACCAGATAAGATCCGCAAATACTTCCTTGACCAACTCCTAATAAGGCATTCATTCTATGTTTTTTTAATTTTTTTTTATCATATACATTAATTTTTAAACCAAATTTTTTAAGACGCAGTAATCGTTTTACATACTCATCTGGCGTTAGTATGTTTGGCGGCTCAGAAACTAGATCCCTAGAAAAATTTATTCCTTCTAATAATGCATTTAGTTTTAATATTAGATTTTTTTCTGTTTTGTTCTGAAATATGTTGATCTTAAATTTTTCCACTTCTTTTTTTAAGGATTTATAGAGATTAAAACTGTATGATTTAAGTTTAATGCCATGAATAAATTCTTCGATTTTTTGACTTTTTTTTCCGCAAGCTAGCGAAGGCCCATAAACAGTAACATCATATATCAAATTATTTTTTAAAAAATCAAAAAATTTCGCTCCCAATTTTTCTATTTCATGAGATTTAAGATTGTCACCCACCCATATAATAATTATTTTTTGACCCAAATTTGAATTAATAGATATAATTGAATTTTTTTTTAACATTTTGTCGTTTTTAAGCTTGACTAAAGAATTAATCGTTAAATGTTTACCGGTGATTTTTGATAATTCTATTGATTTTGATTCTTTTTTTAAAAAAAATGCAATATTTTTGACATTATTTACTTTATATTTTTTAAGATAATTTATTTTTATGCTCATTTGAATTAAATATAGTAAGTTGAAAATGTATATATTTATCAAAACATGATATTTCAATGAAAAAGTTAATTTTTAGAAAATTTTTGCTAGATGTTGCCATATTTTTTACAATATCAACGATTAGTTTAACTCTAAT
>Ga0066859_10000652_pt1 | contig 10906 bp, 8 predicted proteins | sample ETNtaG_16_FD_65600 | JGI IMG/M metagenome (GOLD analysis project Ga0066859, IMG submission 65600) | Marine microbial and viral communities from oxygen minimum zone, Eastern Pacific Ocean - ETNP201406SV199 | ecosystem: Environmental > Aquatic > Marine > Oceanic | place: Pacific Ocean: Eastern... | reverse complement strand
AAACGATGGAGAGCTTTGCGGAGCTATTTGAAGAAAGTTTAAAAACCATCGACATGAAATCCGGTTCCATTATCACCGGTGTCGTTGTAGATATCGATAATGAATGGGTCACAGTTCATGTTGGCCTTAAATCAGAAGGCGTGATTCCGTGCGCACAGTTTCAAGATGAATCCGGTGAACTTGAAGTCAATGTTGGCGATTCGGTTCAGGTTGCAATGGATGCTGTCGATGATGGGTTTGGTGAAACGCGATTATCACGTGAAAAAGCCAAGCGCGCGGAGAGCTGGCAGATGCTGGAGCGCGTTTACGAAGGCCAGGATGTCATTAAGGGTACGATCAGTGGCCGGGTTAAGGGAGGCTTTACGGTCGAGATTCAAGATGTTCGGGCGTTTCTGCCAGGTTCCCTGGTCGATGTTCGGCCTCTCCGTGAAACTGAGCACCTGGAAGGTAAAGAACTTGAATTCAAGGTCATCAAGCTGGATCAGAAGCGAAACAACGTGGTTGTGTCTCGCCGTTCGGTCCTTGAAGAAGAGAATAGTGCTGAACGAGAAGCCCTGCTCGAGAGTTTGCAGGAAGGCCAGGGCGTAAAGGGTATTGTTAAGAATCTGACTGACTATGGTGCCTTTGTTGATCTCGGCGGTGTCGATGGTTTGCTGCACATTACAGACATGGCCTGGAAGCGTATCAAGCATCCAAGTGAAATCGTTGCAGTGGGTGACGAGATCGACGTCAAGGTGTTGAAATTTGACCGTGAGAGGAATCGTGTCTCACTGGGTCTGAAGCAGTTAGGCGAAGATCCCTGGGTTGCGATTACCAAGCGATATCCGGAAGGAACACGAACCAATGCTCGCGTTACGAATTTGACAGATTACGGTTGTTTCGCCGAATTGGAAGAAGGTGTTGAGGGTCTGGTGCACGTGTCTGAAATGGACTGGACTAATCGCAATATTCATCCCAGCAAAGTGGTTCAGGTTGGTGATGAAGTTGAAGTGATGGTACTCGATATTGACGAAGAACGTCGCCGTATCAGTCTGGGTATCAAACAGTGTCAGGGCAATCCCTGGGAAGAATTTGCGGCTCTGCATAACAAGAGTGATCGAATCAAGGGCTACATCAAATCTATCACTGACTTTGGTATCTTCATTGGCCTTGAAGGCAATATCGACGGTCTTGTGCACTTATCTGATATTTCATGGAATGAGCCGGGTGAACAAGCTGTAAGAAGATTTACCAAGGGCGATGAAATCGAGACGGTGATTTTGTCAATCGACGCTGAGCGTGAGCGAATTTCGCTTGGACTCAAGCAGCTTGAGGAAGATCCGTTCACCAACTATGTTGCAAACAATGAGCGTGGTGCGATAGTGACAGGGAAAGTCAAGGAAGTGGATGCCAAACAGGCGGTACTTGAGATGGCCGATGAGGTTGAAGGAATACTTAAAGCTTCGGAAATCAGCCTGGATCGTGTCGAGGATGCTCGTAACGCCGTCAGTGTTGGTGATGACATCGAAGTGAAAATCATCAGTGTAGGTCGAAAGAATCGCGTGCTGGGGGTTTCTATCAAGGCGAAGCATCTGGCGGATGAAGAGATGGCCGTAAAGGAGCATCGGGAGCGTGAAGCGGAGGTAAATCCAACCACGATTGGCGACCTGATTAAACAACAAATGGGACAGGGCCCCAGTAGTGCCGACTAGGCTTTAGGTTCTCATGACCAAATCGGAACTGATAGAGAAAATAGCTGCAGCACAAAGCCAGTTATCTGTCAAAGATGTTGAGCTTGCCGTAAAGATGATCCTGGATCATATGACGGATGCTCTTGCAGATGGTGATCGAATTGAAATTCGAGGTTTCGGCAGCTTTTCTCTTCATTATCGTGAACCCAGAATTGGTCGAAATCCCAAGACAGGCGAGAAGGTGGCGTTGGCAGGGAAGTATGTGCCGCACTTCAAACCTGGTAAAGAGCTGAAAGACCGGGTCAATCTTGGCATGTTAGCGGAGTTTGAATCGGCCTTGCCTGATTCGGCACCAGTGCGCCTGGAACCTGATTAATAGCAGCAGGCAGTGCGTCCATTGGATGTGAAGATCTCAGTCATTTGCCAGGATTTTGTCCGGAAAGACTATCCCGGGTTCCTGGTATGCATTGATGGCTTATAGGCTGGAACAAAGCGGTGTGGCTCCATGAGGCACACCGCTTTTTTTAGGTCTGATTAAGCAACGGTTCAGGTATAATCTGTCAATATGCAGATATTCTTGACAGTTGAGCCAGGCTCATCGGTCTAGAGAAGTTGGTTTTCAGATGAAATTGATTAAAAGTCTGGTTTTCAAAGTTGTCGCTGTGATGGTGTTCTTATTCGCATTATTAGCAGCTGCGGATAATAGCCAGAAAGTGGCGCTGACATTCCTGGACGTATCGACGCCAGAGTTGTCGTTGTTCTGGTGGGTGCTAATGGCGTTTGTAGCGGGAGGCGTGTTTTCTGCGCTGATAAATACCTGGGTTAATACCAGTTTGAGATTGGCCGTGAGGAAAGCAAATTCAGAGGTTAATAAAACAAATCAGTCCATTGATCAGGCTCGTGCTGAAAATGGAAAGGAAACAGAGTTAGACTCAGCGACTTAAACTATTTGATTGAGTCTGGCAACACACAGAATCTATAAGAGAACAAAACGGTACAGATAATTGGAAACTTGGCCGCTATACATACTCATTGTTGCAGCGATCGGCATCGGCTGGTGGATAGGGCGGCGTGAGCGTGTAAAAAGTGCCGATACGGCTGTACCAAATTACTACCAGGGTTTGAATTATCTGCTTAATGAAGAACCAGATCGAGCAGTGACGACATTTATCCAGGATCTGGAAGTCAACAAAGATACGCTTGAGACTCATCTTGCCCTGGGTGGCCTGTTGAGAAGGCGTGGCGAGTTAGAGAAGGCGGTTGTTGTTCATGAGAACATTCTGTTGAATGCTCGACTCGATAGAGATGTCATGCTCAATGTTCAGCTCGAACTGGCTCAGGATTACCTGCTGGCGGGATTACTTGACCGGGCAGAGGATCTGTTGCTGAAGCTGACTCAGGAAGAAGGCCATATTCGTAGCGAAAGCATGAAACTAATGCTGGAAATCTATGAGCGGGAGAAGGAGTGGGCTCGGGCGGTTGAAATGGGCGAACTACTCGCCGTTGGCGAAGACTCAGAAAAGTACGAAAGAGCCATCTCCCACTACTACTGTGAGATTGCAGAAGACCTTTTGAAATTGGGACCTAGGGATGAAGCCCGACAGGCGATCAGTGATGCCATTGGACACGATGCCAATAATGCTCGCGTCAGTCTGGTCCTGGGTCGACTTGAACTGGCGGAAAACAGACCAGCTGATGCGATTCGTGCTTTGAAACGTATCAAGGATCAGGATCCGGTTTACGTGGCAGAGTCGCTTGATCTTTTGAAGGCTGCCTATGAACATAACACAGAATCTTTACAGGACTTCCGGCAGTACCTGTTTGAATGCCTGGAAACCACACCGTCGATATCGATCGTACTCACCCTGGCGATGCAGATTCGAGATGAGCAGGGCGATGAAGCCGTAGCGAAGTTTATCAGCAATTACCTGAAGAGAAATCCAACCATACGTGGTTTGACTCAACTGATCGATCTGCATATGGATAATACCGACGGTATTGCCAGGCAGAATCTTGCCGTACTCCGCAGTTTTGCCGAGGCTCTGGTCGCTGACAAGCCAGCGTATCGCTGTAAGGGTTGTGGTTTTGACGGCAAGAAGATGCGATGGCGTTGCCCAAGCTGTAAAAAATGGGGTTCGATCGAACCTATCTTTGGTCTTGAGGGCGAGTGAATTATCAGAATCACACAAGTCCTTGGTCCTGCCGCTGACTATCTCTGTCGAGCTTATCCCTCACATTCTTAATATATTACTTACTTTCCTGATCCCGATGTGGTGCTAACTTTCGTTCTGCTACTTAAGCGAATGATTCTGAAAACCAATAAAAGGATCCAACTATGAAAGCGCGAAATCTGTTCGTCACCTTCTTCACTTTCCTGTTGCTGTGCTGGGGCAACGTCGTCATGGCAGACGATATCGCATCAGACGGGAATGAAGGTGAGTTAGAAGTTACCGTCAATATCAATACTGCCGATGCTGAAACGCTTGCCTCGGTTCTGGATGGTGTCGGTCTTAGCCGAGCACATGCCATCGTTACTTATCGTGAAGACCATGGGCTGTTCTATTCTGCTGAGGAATTGTCTGCAGTGCGAGGTATCGGCATCACGACCGTTCAGAAAAATGTAAGTAAGATCGTTACCGAGTAAATGTTTGCCTGGGTGCCCGCCGAATCCCTCGTGGACCAGGCGGGTTATTACCAGACTGAGTAAATCCTTAGTGTAAAGCAGGTGGTTTTCGAAATTCGTAACAGATCATATATTCGGGAGGTACCTATTTTGCCGGAATAGCGAATGCTCTCTAATTCTCCGCATTATATCTTTCTGTTTCTACCCCTGGTTGTATTGGTGTCCTTTCTTCTGAATCAACGGCGGTTAATCATAGCGTGAAAATATGGCTGGTGCTGGCTTCACAGTTTTCTATGGCTATTGGAAACCTGTTTGCCTGTTGCTGATCATCACCGCCATCCTGGCGATTTATTCTCCAGGATGAACCTTGCATGCCGAGAGATACCGGTCGGATATCGAGCATTTCGGCTACCAAACACCATCTTCTAATGGATTCGTATGAAGTCTGAATGCCGCGGATCGCTAGCAATTCTTCGATATCACGAAAGCTGAGTGTGAATCGGTGGTAGAGCTAAACGGCATGACTAATCACTTGAGGCGGAAATCGATGTCGAGCATAGGGATTACTTGATTTACTCATCCCATTATTGTCCCGTCAAACATTTAACGTGACAATGCCCAGCCAACGTGACAATGCCCGGCGGATAGTTTCCAAAATCCAACGTATGCGGCTCTTAATTTTCAAACTGATGCTGGTAATAGGTTACCTCAATTCCTGAAATACTGAGGGATGCTTGCGTAAACGACTTCACCAATTCACGGTCGGCACTTTCATATGCCGATGTAGTAAGCAGCGTCTCCCCGCCATCAGCCGTATCTTCCCCCAGTTTGGAAGCAAGGGTCAATTCTTCACCGAAATACCCCTCCATAGTTTCAGAATACAGCAGGTTTCCGTAGCCAATGCCGGCGCAGACTCTGAAGGGCTCGCTTTCGGTCAGCATTAACTCATTCTCCCGAACCGCAGCATGGGCATCAAGTGCAACCCGAATCGCATCATCAGGATGCTCAAATACCCCATAGATATTGTCTGCCTCAAATTTGAAGTCTATATTATTGTAGGCATCGAGGATTGGTTCAACAATCCGTCTCATCATCACCAGTCGCGTAAGAAAATACACTATCCCGTATTTTTCAGAGATTCGGGAAAAACCTGATGAGTCCAAAATCATTATGGACACTTGCCTTCCGTAGCGTGCAAAAATCTCAGCTTCTCGATCAGCTGGATCAATATTGTTGACGATTAAATCGCTTAGATGCTCAAATAAGTTAGCCATAGTGTTTGACTGTTTTGTATTAAGAGAATTATAGCGCTACTCCATGAAGAATTTTCCAGCAGAAAGCCTCTTGTCTGCTTCAATCAGTCTTAATTATCCCTACAGACGGAACATCGATGGCGAATTGATACCAAACTGTGTGACGTCAGTCCATATGGAACCATTAACGCCCTATTCAGAGAAATCTGCAAGTGAGATTTGCTGGCTACAGTGCCAGTGGTCCCTATTGTAATCCCCCCGTAAATTAACCGGAGTTAAAAGTAGAGAATTTTTGTAAACTGCAAACAGAGGCTCTCAATGAAAAAATCAAGATATTCGGATAGCCAGATTTTGACGATACTCAAGCAGAACGAAGCCGGTACCAAAGTTTCTGACGACTTACAGTAATGGCAAAAACGTTCTGAGACAGGAGAATCAGAAGGGCCCGTAGTAGAGACGTTATGAGATTGATGGGCAGAGTACCGATTTACACAGCGAGCAAACAGAATTCCTTCGCTCACGCGCTACACTGATGGTCTTTTTCAAGACATTCCAGACAAGACATGTAAGCTTTTGTGCGCTATCTCGCCGCGACAACCTATAATTCATTTGGCCGGCATCACAATGACCGGAGCTGTGAACGATGCTCTGATATACACTTATAATCGAGTCCCACTTTCAGATTATGACGTTGCCTCTCTTTTTGTCCTCTTCTTGATATGGTTATTGCCACTTAACGCAAGAAAGCAAACTTCCTTCGGAAAATACCAACTAATGTCGCAATCAATAGCATAGGCAACATTGGATCCACTGGACCTTTGCCTGATCCCATTGAACAGCCAAGCCAACTGCTTTCAGAACCTTTCTTCATACTGTCGACAGTAACGACCGCAGTCGCTGTAGCAGAATTCCCGGAATCATCCGTTGCAGTAAACGTGACAGTGACCGTCCCCACAGGCAAACTTGCTGGCGCGTCATTGGTGATAGTTACGTCATCATCAGCACTATCTGTAGCCGATGCGCCTGCAAAGAAACTAGCAAGACTCGAATCACTTGAGGAAATACCACTCCCACTCGTTGCCGTTACTGTAATATCCGCGGGTGGCACCAATGTGGGCGCGTTATCGTCTACAGCCACGCCACCAGGGTCGTCAACAATTCCATTTGCTGTTCCATCGGCATCGTTCTCGCCGCCATCCTTAATAGTCAATTGCACACAGAAATCTCCCTGTGTCAGTCCCTGCTCATAAACAGTGCTACTGGCGGCAGGGCAGGACTCAGAGGTCCCGGCGGCTGATGAGACATAGTTATCATCATCGGAGACAAAGGTATACCAACCTGTAGTTGCCTCGTATTTCCTATATATAGCATTGGCTGGAATCCCAGTTGTAATCGGTATTACAACGTTTACAGATTGGCCCGGCACCGGTAAGTCTTGAACGGTGAAGTCAAAGACACCAGCGGGATAGCCATACTCCTCGTCATTACCATTCTCCACCGCGCCTGTACCATCGTCTCCGCCGCTCACAATAGTACTCTCGTCGACCTGCAGACCCTCTTTGCCCGAAGCAGCCGCGGCATCGCCGACAACTAATTTAAGGCCTGAGTCCGTAGCTGCGGGCGCACTAGTAACCGACGCATCTAATGCAACCACGTTTGATGCCGTGTATTGATCGTTGTCGTCGGACACGCCGTCGCCGTCTGAATCAGCCTTGGCATCAGTTGCAACGACGTTGAGCACCACGGATGTCTTGTACGTTTCCGTGAAAATTTCGCTATCAGTGACTGATACGATCACTTTATAGTTTCCGGCCGTAACAGAGGTGGGATCAAAGATAAAAGAAGTCCCTGTTAAACCGTCATCAGCGACTAGATTAGGATCGGTCTCACTCCAGTCGGTAGTATGCGAACCGTTTGGATCAGTAATAGTCAGCGAGACTGTTACTTGACCAGCGTCTGTAGCCACTGACCTGCCTGAGTTGTCACCTTGAGACACATCAAGTCTCAGCGCCGGTGGAACAGCCGCTTCGATGATAGTGATGCTCGCTACTTTATTCGGGCCAAGTCCTGCACCCGAGGCAGGAGTATCCAATGTTGCCACGATAGTTTCATCCCCTTCGAGTTCAGCATCGGCCGCGACGGTAATCACAACAGAACCTTCGGTTCCACTTTCAATGACAATCGTGGCAGCAGCAGAGGAATAATCTGTCCCTTCAGTCGCGGTCCCGGTAAAAGAAACAGGGATCTCGACGGGGTAGCTTGGCGCCGCACTATTAAGGAACGCTTTTAGATCAAAATTATTCCCTTCCGCTACACGGCCGAGAGAAAGCGTTTCCGCGTAAGGTAAGACAACTACTGTCTGAACAGCAGAACCTGTATTGCCAGCCGCATCTAGCGCCGTCCACGTAATCTCCGTGGTTCCCACTGGATATGGCCCGCTGTTGCTAACGGAGACCGAAATATCGCCATCCAGCGCATCTGTGGCAGAAGCAGCCCCAAGTGAAACATCCGTTAAGACTCCTTCTGAAACTACCTGAACGTCGGTCGGTGCTGTAACGACGGGCGCCACGCTGTCAATATTTGGATCTGTACCTGCCAGATATTCCTCTAGGTTCGTCAGACCATCTCCGTCGGCATCGGTAGCCCCATCAGATTCATCGTTAGGATCAAGACTATTGGCCACTTCGTAAGCATCGTTAATGCCATCGCCATCGGTATCGTTATCGGTGCTAGGCGCGAGAATCGTTACCGTAGAAGTCGCAGTACCTGTCTTGCTTTCGGCATCTACCGCACTGAAAGTTACTGTCGTAATTCCAACAGCGAAACTCTCAGGAGCATCATTGGAAACCGTCAGCGATGCATTATCAGAATCGGTAGCTGACGCTCCATTTAAAAATGCAGTGATTATTGAGCTATCAGCAGACACCGCACTTGAATCCACGCTCACAAAGCTGATCGCGGTTGGTGCAGTCACCGAGGGTCCATACGCCACTTTCAATACGTAAGTCTGGGTTGTCTCATTACCGAGAGAGTCAGTGGCGGAGAAGCTTACGGTTGTTGAACTTTCAGATAATGTTGCTTCTGCCAGATCGTTGCTAATAGAGACGGTTCCATCAACCGCATCCGTTGCAGTGACCCCAGCTATCCACGACGTTATCGTTTCATGGCTAGTAGAGATCGTCTCGTCTGGGTCTAAATTGACCGTTAAATCAGTGCCGGATATAACCGGTCCTGAAGTGTCCGACACGGTGAGCGTGAATGTCCCAGTACTTGTATTGCCCGCCGCATCCTCGCTAGCTACATGTACGGTGCTCGTACCGAGAGCAAATGTTGATCCGGAATCACTGCTAGTGACCGCAACTGAGCCATCCACATTATCGCTTGCAGAAGCCCCTGACAACAATGTTGCGGCATCAGGCGTTGCTCCACTTGCACTTGTGGCCTCGATAGTAGTATCAGTAAGTGTTAGCACTGGACCAGTAGTATCGGACACCGTGACTGTGGCACTGCTAGATCCAGCATTGCCCGTACCATCACTAGCTGAGAACGTAACTGTGGTTGCGCCCAAAGGGAACGTCTCTGGCGCATCAGTCGTGACTGTAACCGCCCCACTTACAGTGTCTGTAGCAACGGCAGCCGTCAAAAAAGTCGTAATCGTAGTATCCGTCGCCGGTGTCCCTGTCGCGTCAACGGCTGCAACGGTAATGTTCTCTGGCGCAACCACAATTGGGCTAGTAGTATCGGACACGGTGACAGTAGCAGTTGCAGTTACGGTGTTATTGCTACTGTCTGTGGTGGTGAACGTTACGGTTGTTTCACCCAGGGGGAAAGTCGAGGAGGCATCAGTTGTAATAGCAGAGCTGATATCGCCGTCCAGATTGTCCGAAGCAGTCCCCCCGGTCAAAAAAGCCACAATCTCGGTGTTAGATGCTGGCGTTCCATCCGACCCCTCAGCTTCCACGCTGATTGAACTAGGCGCTGAAATAGTCGGATCTACAGTATCACCTGCAAAGGTGACGGTGATGCTCGACGGTTCTGCGCTAACCTCATATCCGGCAGCCGCAGAAAATTTTGAGTAGTTAATTGAGGTCGTGCCTTCAAAGTCGCTCGTTGCAGGTTTGAACGTAACCGTGAATAGATCCGAGGGAGCGGTAAAATCATCATCGCCGGTAAGGTCCGCCCACGTAATTAGCGCGACGTAGTCCGTCGACTCATCGCTGTCGTCGTTGCTTGCATCGGATTGAATATCTTCTGGCGCCTCGTGCATGAGAAATACCGACTTTGTATGGGCATTACTCATTGATACAAAACTGATCTTACTGCTATCGAAAAATATTCCGATTCCAAGACCAGTGGTAGTGCTCCCGGAAGGATCAGTATCGTACGTCGCTTCAATAGTAAAATTATCCGTACTTCCCTTAGCTATTTCAACGCTGGATGGTGACGAGGTAACAACCTGTTTGTCCGCCGCTAGCGCACTATGCACCCAGACTAGCGGAACGAGGCAACTCGTGAATAAAACCTTTCTGTACACAGACCCACATAGTAGATTTCCTGCCCTCATAGCTAACGACTCCCTCAATAAATCAATAGAATAATCTCACTAACTTCCTATACATACAAGACGCAAAATAGTCCAAAATTCCACAACATATGTACAACTGCACAAGTCCACGTCGAACCGGTGCTTTCCTTAACGATTCCCAGCCACAAGCTCGGGACAAACACTAACAAACAATTTTCCAGATCCTGACTTATTAGGTGAAGCAACGAAAATATAATGGATACGAACAGGTTGTTTGTTGTTACACCCAATCGGCGAAAGGCAGCCCATCGGTACTTACTTAAGAGATCCATCAGCAGTCCGCGGAAAACCAGTTCTTCCAGTAGCGGATACAGGCCAATAAACAGAACTACAGCGAGAATGTTCTCAAATTCATCGGGTTCAACCCACCCAAGGTGCTTCAAAAGGACAAAGGCTAACCATACGGGGACTGCCAGCAAGAAAGATACGCACAGAGAACCAACCTGATTGCTGGTAATAACTCGCTGAGCAATGCGGTTACCGGAATTCGCTAACGATTCACTAGGAATGCTTCGATCCATGACTCAATTTCTCTTAACCTGACTCTTTCATCTTCAGTATGTGTCTTAAACATATTAAACGCATTTTAGCTCATAACAACTCTGTTCGTTGGATCCCATTGCCCCTCAGGTACATTGTTTTCTGATTCACCAAAGTTTTCTGATTCACCAAAGTTTTCTGATTCACCAAAGTTTTCTGATTCACCAAAGTTTTCTGATTCACCAAAGTTTTCTGATTCACCGAAAACACGATTAACCGAGTTGACGCCTCTCAT
>Ga0066859_10000635_pt1 | contig 11107 bp, 15 predicted proteins | sample ETNtaG_16_FD_65600 | JGI IMG/M metagenome (GOLD analysis project Ga0066859, IMG submission 65600) | Marine microbial and viral communities from oxygen minimum zone, Eastern Pacific Ocean - ETNP201406SV199 | ecosystem: Environmental > Aquatic > Marine > Oceanic | place: Pacific Ocean: Eastern... | reverse complement strand
TCTTCTGCCATTGTCTTCTATGCCGGCGCAATGATGGCGCTAGTTTCTCTTGCCTTAGCATTAAATATGCCGTCAAAACCTCTCCCTGGGAATGAAGTTTTATTGGGTAAATTTTCATAAATATTTGTTGAAAAAAGCACACGAGAACGGAAGTCTAAATGCTGAGAATATTTATTGCAGCTCTCTTCCAAAAGCTCAACAAAAAGCTTGTAAGTTTTAGTTACTGAATAACTATTGACTCAATCATGAGCTGCAAGGATTCATTTCCTCGAAAAGAATTAACGTTTAACTTATAGGCAACTCTTACTTGTTTAGTTTCAAGCTTTCCTTGAAAAAAGGCAATGCCCTCAAAGATAGAGCTATTATCAAGCAACTTTAAAGTACACTTAAGGTGCTTCTCACCAACAATTTTTTGTTCAAGTATTTCAAAGTCACCATAAAAAATTGGCTCTTCAAAGCCCTGCCCCCAAGGAGAAGCTTGGCGAAGTAGTTCTGCATTCTTTAAGGTTATTTCAAAGGCATCAAGCTTTCCATCTGTCAACAATTCAATTTCTGGTTTATTGCCTTTAAGGCGCTTAGTTATAGCTTCAGAAAAAGCCTCTTTGAATTTATCAAAGTTACTCGGAACAATGCTTAAGCCTGCCGCCATCGCGTGCCCACCAAACTTTTCAATAAGATTTGGATTATCTCGATCAATTAGGTCAAGCAAATCTTTAATGTGTACGTCAGGTATTGAACGGATAGAGCCCTTCAAAACACTGTCGGATTTTGCAAAGACAGCGCATGGGCACTGATAACTCTCTTTTAGTTTACCAGCAACAATACCAACAACGCCTTCATGCCATGAGTCATCAAATAAAACGATTGCGAATTGACTTTCATCAATAGACTGACTCTCAACAATGGCTAATGCTTCGTCTTGCATACGAGTCTGCTCTTCTCGCCTTTTAATATTAAACTCTTCAAGATTTAAGGCATACCTTCTAGCGTCATTAATATCTTCAGACAATAAACAACGTATACCCTGTGATATATCACTCAGGCGTCCTGCTGCATTTATTCTTGGCGCTACCGTGAATCCTAAATCTGAAGCCTGGAGTGATTCAATGGGACGTTTTGTAAGTTCAAGTATCGCTAGAATGCCTTTTGAACAGCGCTTTTGCCGAATTCTCTTAAGACCTTCACTGACTAGAATCCGATTATTCTGATCTAACTTGACCACATCTGCTACCGTACCAAGAGCAACCAGATCAAGAAGCTCTCTAAGGTCCGGCGCTTTGATTTTTTGTTCTTCAAAATAACCTAACCCATTAAGATAAGTTTTAAGTGACGAGAATAGATAAAAACAAACACCAACGCCTGCCAGATTTTTAGATGGAAAATCACATCCACGAAGGTTTGGGTTAATGATTGCGTTTGCATTGGGGAGCTCTTTAGGAGGTAAATGGTGATCTGTAATTATTACATCTATACCAAGCGATCTAGCTAATGAAGTGCCCTCATTACTTGAAATGCCATTATCAACTGTAATAATCAGATTTGGTTCTTTTTCAGCATTGGCTTCGTTAATAATTTCAGGGCTTAATCCATATCCATGCTTAAATCTATTTGGGACCAAAAAGTCAACATATTTAGCGCCCATTAATCTGAGTGCTTTTATTGCAACAGCACTAGCTGTTGCGCCATCAGCATCAAAATCACCAATAATGAGTATGCGTTGATCTTCCAATATCGACTTCTCGAGGAGTTCAAGAGCAATGTTCAGTTGATCAAAGCTTGGTTTAAGTAAGCCCGGAAGTGACGTTGAAAGCTGTGACTCTGTTAATGATCTTGCAGCATAAATCTTTTTTAAAAAATCGGGAATATCATCCGAATATGATTCATAGAGTGCATTGTCTATTGGTCTAGTCTGCACTTCTTACAAGGCGTATATGTGTATCAATGGACTTGTCTCTTACTATAGAGCCTCCAAAAAAGAATGGTACTTCGTAAGCCAAGGACGGATTATTTTCTAGCGAAACAGAAGTCCAATATGTAGTATTTTGTGTGTTAGGGAAAAATCTTAAGTCAATCAATATATCACTCTCACCATAATAGTTTAAAAGCGTCTCCAGTTCATTCCGAGTCGGTAAGCGCCAATCATTAAAGGAACAGAACTGTTGCTTGTTAATTGCTGAGATATACGATTTAGTGTTGCAGTCCTTATTCCAAAAACAGTTTCGGCTATATTTGCCGCTCTCTTCACCAGTCTCTCCATCAAACCAGGTATGAGTATTCATCATATATTGTATCCCTTCTTTATCTTTCTTAACTTCCCAGACTAGAGATGAATCTTCATCCAAAACGCACGACCATTCTGAATCATCGATATTAAGTTTTTTCCCTTCATCAGATAATTTAACTAGGTCAGCACAAACAATCGAACTTACAAGAATTGATAATAGGAATATGACCTTGTTCATTTTCTAAGGATGGTTGTTACTGAAAATTCCATTCTACCATTTATCTGGGTTATTTGAGTAGCCACTACTTGATTGGTTCATGTGGATGGCAAACGTCTCTCAAAAAGAATCAAGGCAACACCAATAAATATAAAGCTATCAGCTAAATTGAATACAGGCCAGTGGTATTGGCCATAATGGGAATCTATAAAATCTATAACATAGCCATACTGTACACGGTCCAACAAATTGCCCAAAGCTCCTGATAGTAGAAAAAATTGTCCAAAGAGTCTTTGCCTATATATCGCCAAGGTTTTATATATCCAAAAAATAATTAAACAAGAAGCTGTTATGGAGACGGCTAGCAAAAACCCTTTTTGGATTGCAGTTCCGGATGCCAAAATACTGAACCCTGCTCCATAATTTTGCACATAAGTCAAGCTCAGATATGGATTGACAATGACTGATTCACCTAAGTCAAATATAGACACTACCGTCTGTTTTGTTAATTGATCTAGAACGACCAGCAGTAAACACAAATAGTAGTAGGCTCTATGTCTCATAATAATCTCAAATGATATTCAATAAAATAACCTATATTGATATTAAATCAAAAAAATATTAATACTAACAACAGGTCAACTAGCTGGCATCTATTTATTCAATGCGTTTATAATTTACTGTTATCTGTATTATAAATGTAGTGGAGGTTTTATGGGTTTTTTAACGGGCAAAAGAGCTTTAATTGTTGGGGTAGCTTCTAATCGCTCGATTGCTTGGGGAATTGCAGAAGCGATGTCAAAACAGGGCTGTGAAATTGCGCTTACCTATCAAACTGAAAAACTTAAGAAGCGTGTTGATAATTGTGCAGAAATATGCGGTTCTTCGATTGTTATCCCTTGTGACGTCTCCGAAGACAAGCAAATCAAACAGACCTTTGACATCTTGAAAAAGTCGTGGGATTCATTTGATATTCTTGTCCATTCTGTTGCCTTTGCTGAACGTGCAGAACTTGACGGTAACTATGTTGAAGTGACTACACGTGAAGGGTTTCTTAAGGCCCATGAAATAAGCTCTTATAGCTTTACTGCATTAGCAAAATGTGCACTACCGATGCTTAATAATAATGGCGCCCTTTTAACTCTTAGTTATTTAGGGGCACTCCGCGCAATACCTAATTACAATGTCATGGGTATAGCTAAAGCTTCACTTGAGGCCAATGTCAGATATATGGCAGCTTCGCTTGGTGATGATAAAGGTATTCGAGTTAATGCCATTTCTGCGGGTGCTATTAAAACACTTGCAGCAAGCGGAATAAAAGGGTTCGGAAAACTTTTAGACCATGCTGCGAAAAGCTCTGCTCTTAAACGCAATGTTTCTATCGAGGAAGTTGGTAACGCTGCAGCCTTTTTGTGTTCAGACTTAGCCTCTGGGGTAACAGGGGAAGTAACTTATGTTGATGCAGGCTATAACTTTTACGAAAAAGGGCCTGACTTATAATTAAGAGTTAAGTTAATATAATGTTTCACATGCGTACTTGTTTCGATCTTAAACCAAAGCACACTATAGAAGAATTCAAACAATCACTGGCTGACTATTCAGCTCACATGCATGAACTTGACTTAGTGGAAGCTCACAGTTCAATTGGCCTACGCTAAAGCGATACAATTTTAGACACCGATGATGAGAGGAAGCAGAAATACTTTATGCTTATGCATTTTCGAGATAGAGAGCAATCTGATAAGGCCGTAGCTTATATTAAGAGTCGTAAAGAACCAGGCAAATCGCTTCATTCAAAAGCGTACTCGCAAACGCAAAACCTAATTTTTATTAGCTGGCAAGATATCGAATAGTCAATTTAAAGAAGCTCGGAATAGACTTTTATTTCCGCAGAATCCTTCAATTCCTTAATCAGATTAATAAAGAGCTCGTTGAGTTCTTCATTTAAATAGCCATCAGCAATACTCTCATCAACAATCTCTTCGGAAACTCTTACATCTTTCAAGCCAATTACTATTGTGATATTGTCATTAAGACTGTTTGAACTATAAGCACTTTCTCCAGGGCTAGGTTTAGTCATCTTGAATATCATTGAAGTCATGTTAAGTGGCAACTCAGAATTCCTTGAAATCCAATTGGGTTCGCTCCATTCAAGTTCATTCTCAGCTATCAAAGCTTCTGTCTTGCTATTTTCACCATTAGAAAGAGATGCTGAAATTTTAGTGGCTAAATCATCGATCAATTTTTTGGCCCCTATTGTTTTTAGGATGTCAGTTATCTGAATCTTAACCTCGTCTAGTGTTTTTTGACGTTCAGGTATTTGGTCGGCAAGATTCAAAACTACAAATCTATCCTGACCTAATTCAATAACATCAGAATTTTCCCCCTCATTAAGGACTAAGTCGCTATATGCTGCTACAACAAATTTATCTTCATACTCTTTACTAGTTCTAGAGAAATACTCAGAAGTCTCAAGCTCCAAATCTAACTGCTCAGCAACTAAATCAAGAGGGTCTTCATAAGCCAAATTACCAAGCTCTTCTTGTAAACTGTAGAGTTTCAGTTGTGCCGCTTTTTTCTGGTGCAATGAAGCCAACTGCTCTCTAGATTCTTCAAAAGATTTAATATTTTCTGGTTGAATTTCAGTTAGTCTTATGATGTGATAACCATAATCAGTTTCAACAACTTCGCTAAGTTCACCAATACTCATCTCGAAGACCGCTTTATCGAATTCTGGAACCATGATATCTCTTTCAAAATAACCCAGATTCCCGCCACTGTCTTTTGTAGAAGTATCTATTGAGTGGATTCTAGCCAATTCAGAAAAATCAGCACCCTGCTGAATCTCTTCTAATAAACTCTCTGCAAGCTCTTTGGCATCAACCAAAATGTGTTGGGCGCTTCTTTGCTCAGGATTTGTAAATAATTCTTTGTCTTCATCATAAAGGTTTCTCAGGGTCTCTTTATCCGACTCTTCCTGCTCTTCGATATCATCTAGTGACAATTCAACATATTTAACCTTTATTTTTGGCGGCTCAACGAAGCTTGACTGATTAGTATCAAAATATTCTGTAACTTGATCTTGAGTAACAGACATTTGATCTTTATATTTTTCAGTATTCAGAACTATGAATGAAGCGTAGCGTTGTTGGCCCGCTAAAGCTTTAAGTTTTTTAATTTGCTGAGAGGTGAGGAAAGCAGAATGGACTAAATTTCTTTTAAGCTGATCTTGCTTCATTAATCCTGCTTGAGCAATCTCATAGCTAAGAGGGGTATGGTTGTTGAGTCTTAGTAATTGATTGTAGCGTTCTTCAGAAAATACTCCTTCCACTTGAAAAAGTTCATTCGATTGAATAAGAGCTCTAACTTCTTCATCTAGGGTAACTAATTCTATAGAGTCGGCATAATTCTCTAGTAATTTTTCCTGAATCATTCCGTCGATCAGCATTTGCCTGAGAGATGCATCAACTTCTGAGGAATAATTTGAGCCAAATTGCTGTTGCAGGTTTCTTTGTTCAAGATTCAATCTCTTATAATAAGTTGTCAAAAGGATCTCTTCGCCATCTACCGAGGCAATAATAGAATTAGAAGAGTTGCCGATATATTGCTGAATGCCAAAGAATGCAAAAGGGATAGTGATAAGGCCAATAATTAGATATGCTATCCAACCTTTTGACTTGTTTCTTATTTTGCTTAACATAATTTCAACCTTAAATATCAGTGAGGATTTCTATTTACAACCAATCCTTATTAAAAGCGCTCTATTATACATATAGCAATGTTTTATTTAGGGTGCAAAGGAATTAAATATCTGACAGATATAAAACATTATAAACTGGCGGAGTGGACATCCGCAATACACACTAAGATAGAAAGAATGGACTTGCTATTTTTTCTATTTCCTCTTCAGATTTTTCTTGCTTAAATGCAACTAGAGTTAATTCCCAGCCCTTTTGACTTCTTCCGCCGTATCTAGCCTTAAATCCTGCTTCCCAGAATGCACTATCTAATACGGAATAGGTGAATCCACCCTTTTTATCCATATATTCATTCCCTTCTGCTATAACTTTTCTGTTTCCAAACATAATATCTATAGGAGATATAGGGCCTGCAGGTGAATCATAAAGAGGTTCCAACAACTTATCTTGAGCTACTGCTTCGCAAACACTTTGTAAGTCAGGGCATTTAATAACAACCATGCCGTCTTCTTTCAGCACCCTATGGAATTCACTTAGAGCGATTGGAACCTGGTGTGGATATATGTGATCAATGTTGTAAGCCGAGTAAAGAGCATCAACACTCGCAGTTTCAACTGACTTCATGTCTGTTAACGAGCCCACTATATCTGGATGGACACGCTTATCAATGTCGAACCTAATTTCTTTCCAATTATCGTTATTAAATCCTTTTAAGTGGGATTTATTTAAAAAGCCACAGCCAACATGCAGTAAAGTTTTCATCAATTTTTATTAATAATTAATATAGTAATTATAGTTCTTAATGAGCATGATGGTCATTCCAGTTAGGCTAATTTATTTAGAATTAATTTAGATGTAAAACTTGTAATTAATAGAAAACCCCGCATATCCTATGCTATTGATTTGGTCATAAAATACGAGGCTTCTTTGTAATGGCGGAGCGGACGGGGGTCGAACCCGCGACCTCCTGCGTGACAGGCAGGCGTTCTAACCAACTGAACTACCGCTCCAAATTTTGGTGGGCGCTACAAGACTTGAACTTGTGACCCTCGCCTTGTAAGGGCGATGCTCTCCCAACTGAGCTAAGCGCCCCAAAAAAAAATGCCCGATTCTTTTCAGAACCGGGCGTATTATACTGAAAAAAATCTCTTTAGTTAACAGAATCTTTCAGTGATTTTCCCGCTCTAAACGCTGCCACTTTTGAGGCAGAAATTTGGATTGTCTCACCCGTTTGAGGGTTGCGTCCAGTACGTGCTGCACGATCTCTAACCAAAAAACTACCGAAACCTGTAATGGCGACTGAATCGCCACTTGATAGTGCGCTTGTGATAGCGTCTGTTGTAGCTGATAATGCACGACCAGCATCTGCTTTGGATAATCCAGAGCCATTCGCAATCGCTTCAACTAAATCTGATTTGTTCATAATTATTATCTCCTAAGTTTATACAAAATAAAATAAATATCTTCCTCGCCTAACAATGATTATCCATTATTAAACCCTGCTGTCAAGCGACTTTCAGCAATTATATGAAAACTTTTTATTGAATCAATAAGGTGTTGTTGATTTAATTATCCTTATTTATCAAAGGGATAAAATTTTCTTTCCAAACCTGGTCATTAATTTCACCTATGTGTTTATATACAATTAAACCCTCCCTGTCCACTAAGAAAGTTTCTGGTGTTGCATAGACACCCAACTCTAGCCCTATCTTTCCTTCCGGATCAAATACAATCACATCAAAAGGGTTGCCCAACATTTCTAGATATTTTTTTGCATCCGCATTCACGTCCTTATAGTTGATGCCTATCATCTGGAGGTTTTCAATTTTTGCAATCTTCATGATGACAGTGTGTTCTGCCCGGCAGGTGACACACCAAGATGCCCAAACATTAACCAATGAGAATTCCTCATTAATGAATAGATCGTTCAGCTTTATAGTCTCTCCTGAAAATAATTCATTTCCACTGACAGCGGGGAAGGCTTTTCCAACCAGTGGCGAAGGAAGTTTGTGTGGGTTAGAATCAAGGCTGAGATATAGAAATCCTGCCAAAACAATAAACAAAGTAAGGGGAAGAATTTTTTTCATTCCCCTGCAGAGGAGTTAAGTAAAGCTTCCGCAACTTCTGGCGGCATGTAGTTTTCATCGTGCTTAGCCAGAACAGTAGTGGCCAAGAAAAGGTCTCCATCAAGCGATCCAGTCGCAACAATGCCTTGTCCTTCTCTAAATAGGTCAGGCAAAATACCTTCATAACTTACCTTTATAGTTTTATTGTTGTCTGACAATGAAAATGTTACATTCATGTTTTCACGTATAACACTACCAGTCACAACAAGGCCACCAAGCCTGAAACTTTTTCCTATCGGAGCTTTGCTTTCTGTTATATCAGTAGGTGTGAAAAAATAAAGTAAATTATCATTAAAAGCTTTAATTCCGAAGTAGCCTGTCAAGGATACACCCAGTACAAGAAGTGCAACTAAGACCATACGATTTTGTCGTTTAGTCATCCTCTCTTGCGTATTTGTTTTTTAAATCAAAGTGGACCTTTTTATGGTTTCGTGAAGCTCGTACAAAAAGTTCCGCAATCACCAAGAAGGTTACGCCGTATGAAAGCCAGATATAGAATGCATATTTGCCGTAGGGTAAGTAAGATAAAGTTTCAGCCAGAGTCATGACTATTCTCCAGTTACTAGTTCACGAACCCAGCGCGAATTCTGTTCTCGCACCAAGATCTCATCTCTTGCATTAAGCAACAGCAATAGCCCATATAAAAACTGAAAAGCAAAAACCATAATAAGGAGTGGCCAAAGCATATCAGGGTGAACCGATGGTTTTGATATATCTTCCAGTATCGACCCTTGGTGAAGTGTATTCCACCATTTTACTGAGTAGTGAATAATAGGTAAATTAACTAAGCCAACTATGGCTAGAATAGAGCTAGCCTTGGAAGCTGTTTTAGGGTCATCAAAAGCATTATTGAGCGATATATAAGCAAGATACAAAAACAACAAAATAAGCTCTGAAGTTAATCTTGCGTCCCAAACCCACCAAGCACCCCACATAGGTTTACCCCAGATAGCACCTGTTGCTAGAGCAATCAATGTAAAGGATGCTCCAATTGGCGCTGAGACTTTAGCGACAACTTGCGCCATCTTGATTTGCCATATCAAGCCAATACCACCCACAACTGCCATAATAAAATAGACAAGCATTGACATCCATGCACTAGGCACATGTATATACATAATTCTAAAGCTTTCACCTTGTTGATAGTCAGCTGGGGCAACTACCAAACCCCAATAAAGACCTAATAAAATAAGTCCAATAAAGGGCCATAAAAACCAAGGAATCAACTTGTTGGTAGTTTCGAAGAAAACCTTAGGTGAAGCGAGTTTCTGAATCCATTTCCACATCGGATGAGTATACTGAAACAAAAGGTCTTATTTTAATGACTTTTGTGCCACGTTGTTTCGTAAATAAGTTGGCTGGGGCAACTCAAATGTAGCCACCTGTCCATTCTCGGTTGCCAACAAAAACAACTCAATCAGGTCAACAGATTCAGGATAAAAGTCTGATTCAATTTGCTTAATATTGCTCCGCTCTGCAAGAGATTCTTTGTAAGATCCCCAGCCGCTACCAACCCCAATGTAATCTTCACTAAGTTTGTCGACATTATCTGGCCCACAAATACGTTCATTGCAAAGCAAGCCGTGTTCGTAAATTGCCCAGTAAACCTCCCCCATACGGGCATCAATTGCGGCAGCTATTTTTTGGCTATTGAGACGACTTGCAGCTTTAAAGCCAAGCAACTCTAGAGTTGAAAAACCCATCGTAGGAATACCACTAGCAAGAGACAAACCCTGAACCACGCCAACACACATCCTCACACCAGTAAAGGCGCCAGGACCCTTTGTATATACTATTACATCAACCTCATTAAGTTCTACACCAGTCTCACTAAATACTTCATCGCAGAGCATTAAAATTTGACCTGAACTTTTAGCCATATCTAGAATAACTCGGCTAGTTTTTTTACCAAAAATCGATAAAGTTATAGATGCAACCTCAGTGCATGTATCTATTGCAAGTATATTCATTCTACAATCTTCTTGTATTTTCTATTCATTAGCAAAATCATCTCTGCACGCTTATTTAAGCGCTCAGGATATCTAACAGGATTGTAATAAGAGGGCCCTTTCAATAAAGCTACAAGTGTAGCCATCTCCTTCAAACTTAGATTTTCAACCTCTTTGTCAAAGTAAAACTTACTGGCACTAGCAAAGCCATAAAACGCCATGGAACCTTGTTGTGCTAAATATACCGTATTCATATAACGCTCAAGAATAAAATTCTTATCATATGCCTGTTCTAATAGAATTGCCATCAATGCCTCTTCAATTTTCCTTGTAAATGTTTTTTCTCTAGTCAAAAGCGTGTTCTTTACCAATTGTTGGGTAATAGTGCTAGCACCTCTGATTGGTTTACCCTCAAAAATATAACCATAAACAACTCTGCTAATTTCCTTGAAATCAATCCCCCAGTGCTCATAAAAAGACTGGTCTTCAACCAACAAAAGCATGTTAATTAACTCTATAGGGTAACCCTCTAGCTGATATTCAATTTGATTAACTTGTTTGTTTGCAAATTGGTTATCAGAAAAACTTTTTTTTACATATTGATTTAAATAAGCTAGATAGGAAAAAAAGGCAATTAAACCCAGCAAAGTTAATATTATTAGCCATTTTTTCATAAACCGATTAAGTTCAAAATATATAAATTTTCATGTCAATCTATTGTAACAAAAACAAAACCATTAAATTTTTTTCATAATTCATTTGGCAGGGTCTTAAATCGATTGTGAAAAAACATTAATTAGTATAAAATACGCACTTCCTTGCTTGATCAGCATTAGTTGGCAAGCTTTTATAATCCATAAGGAGATGTTAATGAGACATTACGAAGTAACTCT
>Ga0066859_10000608_pt1 | contig 11362 bp, 10 predicted proteins | sample ETNtaG_16_FD_65600 | JGI IMG/M metagenome (GOLD analysis project Ga0066859, IMG submission 65600) | Marine microbial and viral communities from oxygen minimum zone, Eastern Pacific Ocean - ETNP201406SV199 | ecosystem: Environmental > Aquatic > Marine > Oceanic | place: Pacific Ocean: Eastern... | reverse complement strand
TGTTGAAGATATGACCCGCAGGCCGTCAAAGCCTGGTAGGTCGTCAAGTCACACGGATTACTAGCGCGAAATCTGCGTTCGGTCAGAGCAATTGCACCGCTCGGATGAATACCAAAAAGATTACCAAGTGCCCGCCCGACTCGACAGCCGTAAGCCGTGAACTGAGTTCGAAATGGTTAAGCTAATTGCCCGCAGGCTAGCACTCGGTGTTTTGACGATTGTGCTTGTCTCAGGCATTATTTTCGTGGGTGTTCAAGCGCTACCCGGTGATTCCTGCACAGCCTATCTGGGGCGGGCGGCCCAGGGAAAACGGCTGGAAAATTGTCGCCGAGATTTTGGACTCGAACGTCCTGTCTTGGCGCGCTACATCGAATGGACACTCGGCGCGGTTCGGGGCGATTTCGGCGTCTCGCTCAAGGGCAAAAAACCGATTTCCGAAACGGTTGGCACGCGTTTCCGTAATACAGTCATCCTCGGCATTACCGCGTCGATTTTAGGTGTTCCACTGGCCATCCTGCTTGGGATTATCGCGGCCCTGTGGCGAGATCGCCTGCCTGATCTGTGGGTATCCACCACGGCGATCTTCGCCATGACGATTCCGGAATTTGTAAGCTCCACGGTTTTAATCTTGATTTTCAGCGTTTGGCTCGGATGGCTCCCGGGAATCGTGATTACTCGACCCGACGCCCCGCTATTTGAGTTTCTGTCGGACATCATATTGCCGATCGTTGTGCTCGCCTTTGTCATGACGGCACACATATTGCGTATGGTGCGCACCAGCGTGATTGATGTGCTGGCAAGCGACTACGTCCAGATGGCACAACTGAAGGGCGTTCCCTATTGGCAGATGGTGTTCAAGCACGTGTTACCGAACGCTCTGTTGCCAACTATCAATCTCGTCGCCTTGACGATTGCATGGCTGTTGGGTGGCACTCTTGTTATCGAGGTAGTGTTCAACTACCCCGGCCTCGGCCGGCTAATGGTCCAAGCCATATTCTTCCGCGACCTCGCGATGGTACAGGCGATCGCCCTGATCTTGGCGACCCTATATATCGCCCTAAACCTCTTCGCCGACTTGTTGACTCTGGTGGCCAATCCAAGACTTAGAACTATGCGGTCATCGTAACCATGATGGCGACTACAAACATAGAGCACGTCAAAAAGAAGAGTGTGTTCGTTGGGTTGTTGGCTGTCCTATCGGCGATGATCTCCCGGCCCTCAGGTCTCCTGGGTCTTGCTCTTGTGGTTTTCCATATTGTCCTGGCGATCGTGTCACCTGCGATTGCACCGTACGATTTCAAAGACGTAAACGCTCAAATTATTCTTAACACACCATCCTATGAGCACTGGTTTGGCACCGATAGCCTTGGGCGCGACGTACTCACGCGCACAATGCTCGGGGGCCGACAGGCGCTATTCGTAACAACCATTGCCACGGTCCTCGCCATTGCCTGGGGTGGACTGCTGGGCGTTTTACTTGGCCTCGTTGGCGGGCGGCTCGACGAACTTCTGATGCGTATCGTCGATGCTTTTCTCTGCTTGCCATGGATTCTGGTCTTGCTCTTGATCGTTGTCATGGTCGGTTCCGAATCTGGCGTACTGATTCTCACCTTGGGATTTTTCTACGGCATCCCGGTGATACGGATGGCGCGTGCAGCGACGCACGATGTGGTAGCCAGAGACTTCGTAACCGCTGCCCAAGCGCGCGGCGAGAGCCGATCTACGATTGTTTGGCGCGAGCTCGTACCCAATGTGCTCGACGTTCTGCTGGTCGAAGGTGCCATGCGTTGGTCATGGATGCTGTTGGCGTTCAGTTCTCTGTCATTTCTTGGGTTCGGTATCGCGCCGCCTACGCCGGATTGGGGCCTGATGATTTCCAATTCGTTAAGCATCATGGCGCTCGCGCCGTGGACAGCGCTAGCACCCGTCGTTGCGCTCAGCTCGCTGATTATCGGGATCAACTTGAGCGCCGACGCGCTGGCCAAGGCTGTTGGCATCGATCGAGCCCAAAGAGCACCGGTCTAAATCCCTCGATGTATGAATCACTTGTCCAAGTAAAGAATCTGGGTATAGGTTTTACCAGTCAAACGGAACTCGTCATTCCAATCCTGCGGAACATCGATCTGCCGATTAGTGAGGGCGAGACGATTGGACTGGTTGGTGAATCTGGGTGTGGCAAGAGTACGCTAGTCCTGGCCATGATGGGTTACCTTAAGAGCGGCCTTCGCGTTTTGGAAGGCGAATCCCAATTTCGTGGGCGCAATGTATTTGACATGGACAAGAAGACCCTTGAGGAAATTCGTGGCGGTGAGCTCGCTCTGATTCCACAAAATGCCGGCCAATCGTTGACGCCGTCTGCGAGGGTCGGTCGACAGATCGACGAGTCAGTGAAACTGCACACCGATTTCTCAAAAAAGCAGCGCCACGAACGCATTATCGAATTGTTGTCACAGGTACGTTTGCCTCAACCGCAGGAACTAATGAAGCGCTATCCACACGAGCTTTCGGGCGGTCAGCAACAGCGTGTTGCCATCGCCATGGCGTTAGCGGGTGAGCCTGATGTTCTGTTGCTAGACGAGCCGACGACCGGACTCGACGTCACCACTCAAGCCCACATCCTCGAGTTGTTGCGCGATTTAGCCACCGAGACTGGGACTGCGATGGTCTATGTCAGCCACGATCTTGGTGCCATTGCGCGGGTCAGCGACCGTATAGCCGTCATGTATGCTGGGGAACTCGTGCTTGAGGGCTCAGCTCGCCAGGTTTTGAAGCGACCAGCGCACCCCTATGCCCGCGGCCTACTATTGTCGATCCCTAGGTTGAAGGAGGCGGTTGTACCGGCCTCGATGCCGGGGCTACCTCCACCCCCCGGCGGGGCTAGCCAGGGATGCGCCTTTGCTGATCGTTGTCCCATGACGGAGCAACTTTGCCGAGACAAAAGACCTACGCTCGAGCCCACAGCCGTGCAAGAACTTGTGCGCTGCCATTTCTTCGAACGAGTCGAGCAACTCCCATTACCGGAACCACCGAAACGACCTGACCGGCCAAACCTGGACGAGGTGAACAACATTCTTCGATTCGACAATGTGGCTATAACCTATGCCAAACCCAGCATCGTTGACCAAATACTCAATCGGCAACCCGATGTGACACCAACTGTCGACAAGATTGATTTAACTATTTGCCGAGGGGAAACCGTCGGGCTTGTGGGCGAATCCGGAAGCGGTAAGTCGACGATCCTTCGGTCCATCGCCGGTCTTTGGCCACCAAAAAGCGGAACCATTACTTACGATGAAGCTGAAAATCTGAACACATCGGTCGCTGAGCGGGCAAAGGACCTACTGAGATGCATTCAACTAATTTTCCAGAACCCAGATGCTTCCCTTAACCCACGGCATACGGTGGCAGAAATTCTGGCTCAACCCCTGAAGTTATATTTCGGCCTCGGTGGAGACGAATTACGTGAGCGTAGCGTGATATTGCTGGAGCGAGTACGCCTACGGGCGAATTATCTAGAACGCCTACCGGGCCAGTTATCCGGAGGAGAAAAACAGCGTGTTGCAGTGGCGCGAGCCTTTGCTGCCGAACCCGAGCTTGTTCTGTGCGACGAAGTCACGTCAGCGCTTGATGTTTCGGTCCAGGCTGCCGTTTTGCATCTACTGACCCAGCTCCAAGTTGACCATGGTACGACCTATATTTTTGTATCTCACGATCTAGCAGTAGTGCGCGCCTTAGCCGATCGTGTGGCAGTGCTCTACCAGGGCAGGTTGTGTGAGATGGGCCCCTCTGAAAGCGTCTATCGCTCTCCCTCGCACCCCTACACCGAAGTGTTGCTTGGTGCAGTACTGGAACCCGATCCCGATGCAGAACTGGTGCTCGCCGCTGAAGATGCGGTGGACCTATTCCCGCCGGCCAAGGGATGCCCTTTCCATCGCCGGTGCCCCCGGCATGTCGGTGACATCTGTGGTAATGAGACACCACCTTGGCAACCCACGGAGTTTGGCCATGCGATCCGTTGTCATATTCCACTAGGCGAGTTGCGCGACATGCAGTATCAGTCGATTACGACCCACTGAATTTACCGTAGAACCATCCTTAATCTGATTGTGTCGAAGGATGACTTACAGACAGTCTTAACCTGACCGGCATTTTCCAATCCAGTATGTGAGGGAGACGATCAACCTTTACAGACAGGAGTGAGACATGCCAAGAAAGAAAATGGCCCCAGCATGAGGGAGCATCAGTCGTAATTTATGGCACCAGGCGGGGGCAAAATGGCCAGTGCGGATAACGGGACTTATGTCGAGCCCGCAATGGCAGGCTCGCTGGCTATGCTGCTGGCATCATCGGCAGCGCTTCTTGAGCGCAAATTCCTATTCCTCAACGGACAGTAGCAAGGTGGCGTCCTTAGAGACTAGGAATGATTTGAGGCATCTTGCCCAACTGGCATGATCATCTGGAAAGTAAGATCTGATTTCACATATTTCCTATTCGGAATTAGTTCACCTTTGCCCGTCGCCGACCGTCTCGCATGAAGAACTGAGCAACTATCAAAAGACTGAGGGAACCGGCCAGTACCATGGTGCCGATAGCGTTCACTTCCGGTGTGATACCGCGACGGATCGATGCAAAAATATAGACCGGTAGCGTGGTATTCGGGCCGGCAACGAAAAATGAGATGATGAAATCATCAAAGCTGAAGGTAAAACTGAGCAGGAATCCCGCCAGGATAGCCGGGTAAATTTGCGGCAGAGTCACTTGGTAAAAGGTTCGCCATGGTGAGGCATACAAATCCATTGATGCCTCTATAAGGGCCCGGTCCATACCCGCGATACGGGCGCGAACGATGATAATGACCAGCGACATGGTAAACAGGGTATGGGCAGCGATAACCGAGGCATACCCCATGTGTAATTTTGGCGGGGTATATCCCTCCGGCCACAGCGTGGCCAGTAAGGGGTTAAAAAAGTCAAATACTGTCACCAGGGCGACGAGCGTGGCAATACCGATCACGATCCCGGGGATCATGATCGAAATATAGATCAACCCGTCAAGAATAACCCTTAAAGGACCCTTCATGCTCTGCAGAGCCAATGCAGCCGCGGTCCCCATTAAACTGGAAAGAATTGCGACAATGAAAGCAATTTCAAGACTGGTAAAAAATGCATCACCGGCAAAAGGATTGGACAATGCTTTTCCATACCATTGGATGGAAAGTCCCCGTAACTCGCTGGCGTGACGCCCGGCATTGAAGCTGAATAGAACAATGAGTCCAATAGGAACATAGAGAAACAGGTAAACCACTGTGGCGTAAATACGCATGTTCAGATCATCCGCTTACATCAACGACTGGTCAGCGCCGGTTTTATTCCGCATCGCCAGCCGCATATAAATGCTAACCGTGATCAACATGATAACAACCAGGGTAGCAGCCACCGCTGATCCGAAAGGCCAGTTCCGGGATTGCAGAAACAAATCAACCATGGCATTGCCAATGAAAAAGACTTTGCCTCCCCCCAGAAACGCCGGAATCAGAAACTCCCCCATCAGTAGGATAAAAACCAGCATACATCCTGTGGCGATACCGGGCATTGAGAGCGGCAAGGTAATTTGTAGAAACGTCTTAAAAGAATTCCCCCCCAAATCGTTGGATGCCTCGAGCAGGCTCTTATCGAGTTTTTCCAAGGAAACATAGACGGGAAACACCATCAGCGGAAGGTAACCATATACGATGCCTATCAGCACCGCGGTTGGGGTGTTAATCAGTCGTACTCCCTCGATGCCGATCCATTCCAGTATGGTCGGGATTCCCCGACCACCGAGAATATAAATCCAGGCATAGGTCCGAATTAGCAGGCTGGTCCAGAAAGGTACGATCACCAGCACAAGCAGGACAAGCTTGAAGCGGCGGTCCACTTTCAAGGCCAGAAAATAGGCCAGCGGATAAGCCACGAGTAGGCTCAGCAATGTGCCGAGCGGGGCGTATGTCAGCGTGTTCTGGAATGCCTTCAGCCGCGCCGGGAGATTGGCGTACTGCTCAAAGGTAAATCCTCCACCATAACCTCCTACCGCGGCCCGTTCTCCAAAACTGAAAATAAGAATGACGATGAGAGGCATGATCAGCATGACCAGAAACCACAGCGTGGTCGGGGCCAACAGTGCTGCCATACGCCAGCTGCTCGAACGATCGTGCTCTCTCATCGCCATCAAACATTTGGAAAGATGTCCAAAATGAGTATTTTAGGTTAAGCCGATTTGAAACGCGCTATCAGTTCCGCGCGGTTTGGGTCGGTTAGGGTTTGCGCAGCTCCAAACTCGAGACCATTCATCAACTCTTCAGCTGGATGAAGGATCGGATCGGTGGCAAGTGACGCAGGCTGCAAAGCAATAGCACGCGCATCCGTCGGGGCATAACCATGCGCCTCGGCATCACGGGCCTGGACAGCCGGATCCTGCATGTAATTCAAAAACGCATAGGCAGCATCCAGATGGGGGGCTTCCGCAGGAATGGCGTAGAAGTCTGTCCATATTTCCCCGCCGTCGGACGCAATCACGTATTGCATTTCAGGAAGATCATTGTGAAGCTGAGTCGCGTCCCCATTCCAGCAGATAGACATCCAGGCGTCACCACTGCGCATTCCAGGCTGGTAGTCGGAGGTTATCGCAAAAAGATGGGGTTTTGACTCGATCAGAACAGCTTCAGCCTCTGCCAATTCATTGGGGTCGATGGAATTGAACGAGTAGCCCAATGCGCAAAGAGCTGCACCAATGGTCGTCAGCTGATAATCGTGCACGATGGTATGCCCTGATCCTTCACCTTTGGTCACCTCGAAGAAGTCCTTCCAGGACTTGGGGCCGCTGGTAATTTTATTGCTATTGATAATAAAGCCTGTGGTTCCCCAGTTCTTGGGCACGCAATAGACTTTGCCGTTCACCGTGGCGGGTCCGGCGAACTTCGGGTTATTCGCTGACGCATCGTAGTTTGGTATGCGAGACAGATCGAGCTCCTGAATAAGGCCGAGCTCCACATAGTTCGAAATGGTGTAGTTGGTAGGCACAAAAACATCCCAGCCGGTGCCACCCGCCTGAAGCTTAGCCAACATTTCTTCATTAGATCCAAATGCATTGACCTGAATATTGACCCCGGTGTTCGCGGTGAACTCGTCAAGATTGGCCTGGTTCCAGTAATTAGGCCAGGTAGAGAACACCAGACGGTCACCTAGGTCGGTTGAAGCCCAGGACTTTTGAGGAAGTAGACTGGGTATGGCTGCACCCATAACCGCGGTTGCCATTCCCAGACCCGTAACACCCAGAAACTCTCGCCGGCTTATGGAGCCCCGTTTGTAGCGCCACAGTTGACGCATGAATTGCTTGCTCGTGATCTGCTTATCTGAGTTCTTTGACATAAGTATTCTCCTTTGGGTTGTCTAACTGACGTTAGGTTTATCTCTTTCATCATCATCCAGGATCAGGGTTGCGTCCCGACTCCAGGCGACAAATACAACTTCGTTGGTCTCGAACGGTTTTTCGTTGAGTTCGTTATGCCGAGATGACAGCGCGAGAAACTCCCCGAGTCGCTCGTCACACAGCAAATATTCAATCTGCTCGCCAAGAAAGATACGATTCATGATCCGTGCCGTAGACTTGATCGCACTGTCCTCAGGGATATTGCTTTCATCCCGCGCCAGAACTAATTGCTCGGGGCGTACACTGATACAGATCTTGTCGCCATTCTTATGAGAGTTAAAACTTCGGCTGCTGTTAAGAACCACCGGGATACCGCAATCGAGTCTGATATCGACTTTCCACGTTCTAACCTGCTCGATCACGCCATAAAAAAAATTGGATTTACCAACAAAGTCCGCGACATATTGATTGCGGGGTCGATCATAGAGATCCAGGGGGCTGCCAACCTGCGCAATCTCTCCTTCGCGCATAATGCATACCCGGTCACTCATCGAAAGCGCCTCCTCCTGATCGTGGGTAACTAATATAAAGGTGATGCCGACGTTGCGTTGCAAATTCTGTAATTCGATCTGCATTTCCCGGCGCAACTTTCGATCAAGCGCTGCCAATGGTTCATCCAATAATAGCACCTTGGGTTTGTTGATCAGCGCCCGGGCAAGTGCGACTCGCTGCTGCTGCCCACCGGATAATTCCCAGGTCTGTCGCAGGCTGTATCCTGTCAGCTGAACCAATTCGAGCATTTCGTGTACCCGATTGTGGATCTCTCCGGTAGGCGGTTTGGGCGAACGCTGCTTAAGCCCGTAAGCCACGTTGCTTTCAACATTGAGATGGGGGAACAACGCATAGTGTTGAAACACCATATTGACGGGCCGGCTGTAGGCGGGCACGTCATTAACACATATGCCTTCAAGAAAGACTTCGCCTTCGCTAGGCTGTTCAAACCCGGCAATCATTCTCAGTGAGGTGGTTTTCCCGCAACCGGACGGGCCCAGGAATGACAAGAACTCTCCTGATGCAACATCGAGATTTAGATTCCGCGCGGCAGTGATTTCACCGTAGCGCTTGGAAACATTTCTAAATGCAGCAACTGAAGTCATCGGCTACAAAGATACCTAAATATGCCTTGAAACCACTTTTTGACAATATTTTCGCGATTCATTACGTACCATTCATAATATCACTTTTTTGTATTTTTTTACATTTATGGTATATATTAAATTCAAAGAAATCCAAGAAGTCGACAGCTGCAAGCAAAAGCCAGTGAAACTGCGAGTGACAGAACCTGCCAACGAAACTACCTCAGCCGCCCAAAACGACCCGAACTGGGAAGAATTGCTGTCAATTTGCATCGATTCCATCGGCGGAGATGAATTCCATGACTGTCTTATTCGTTCTCTGCGAAACCTTGTGCACATAGATCACTCGGTGGTTTTCGGCTACTACAAAGAAGAAATTCCGATTTGTCTGGCCCATACCTACTCGGAAAAACAACGAGTAATCTTTGTTGATGACTACATCAAGGGGCCCTATCTCCTGGATCCGTTTTTCAAAGCATGCAGCCGTCAGGTGAAATACGGGCTGTACCGGCTTCGGGATATCGCACCAGATCGTTTTTATCAGAGTGAGTATTACCGATCGTACTATGTTCGAACCAGATTGGCCGAAGAGATTTGTTACATTTTCTACTTACCCGGGGGGCCTGCCGCTGTTATTTCACTGATGCGTTCAAAAACACATTCCAGGTTTTCGGCCCGAGAGTTCAGGCTTCTTGAAAAAGTATCGCCCATCGTGATCAGTATGGCACGACGGCAATGGCAGAATGTTGCTAGCAAGTTTGGCACGGCATCCAATACGAGGGGTAAACAGGACGACCACTCGCTTATCGAAGAAACGGTAGGCCAGCTCTTCAGTAATCGCATTACGCAAAGAGAATCTCAGGTTATCGCCCAGGTATTGGAGGGTTACTCATCAGAAGCGATAGCCAAATCCCTCGGAATTACTGTCGGTACAGTGCGTATACACCGCAGGAACATATACGCCAAGCTCAATATTTCGTCACAACAGGAATTGTTCTCGATTTTTTTCAAGAAGATAACAAGTGTTCACGGGGGATCATAAAGATCTGCACTCCATGGATTTGCGAATGGCGATAGTCACAGGTTAATTGAAGCCGGAGAGAGATATGGCAAAGACAGCTTTAAACCAACCATCAACCAGCAGAAATGGTGCTCGCCTGGCCGGTAAAACCGCGATTATCACCGGTGGCGCGGCGGGTATGGGCCGAGCGACATCTCTAGCGTTTGCCAACGAAGGCGCCTCGGTAACGATTTTTGACATCCAGAAAGAAGCAGGCGAAGAAGTGGTCGCGTTGATAAAGGCAAATGGCGGTTCTGCCCGTTTCATCGAAGTGGATCTTTCCAATGCAGATCAAGTAGACAGGGCGTTTGATGAAGTGGCCGAGCAAGTGGGGCCATATGACGTGTTGTTCAACCACGCAGGCACAATAATTGTAAAGGCGCTACACGAAACGACTCCGGAAGAATACGATCGCTTAATGGCTATCAATGTAAGATCAGCCTTTCTTGTCTGCCGCCGTGCGGTTAGGGAGATGAGCGACAACGGCGGTGGTTCCATTGTCATTACGGGCTCAATTGCCTCGGAATTGGGCTATCCACTGGAATCCGTATACTGCATGACCAAAGGCGCAGTGTTACAGCTTGCCCGCACCATTTCAGCAGAATACCGGGACCAGGGAATACGCTGTAATGCGGTTTGCCCCGGTTTTGTCAAAACAGCTCATGGTCTGAGGGAAATCAGTGAGCTGGATGCTGCCGGCCAGGAGTGGGAGGAAGGCGCCCTCGTTGAGGCCCAAGGCCGAATATGCGAGCCCGAAGAGGTTGCGGCTGCGGTCGTCTTTCTAGCATCGGATGAATCCAGTTTTATCACTGGCAATGCCCTGTACGTCGACAACGGCTGGTACGCTAAAGGGTAGAACACTTGGGTTAGAAATAACGTCGCAGTTCTACCAAACCAAGCTTAGCGCGATAAAAGTCCAGTGACTTCTCTAGATCGCTTACCCTGACCATCGAGGTTTACCCAAATGCAACTGGGAACAATCGAAAGCATCTGGCGTTATCCCGTTAAAGGAATGCGCGGTGAAGAGATTCCACATACCTACACCGCCTTTACCGGATTGATGGGTGACCGGGTATATGGCGTGGTTGCAGCCGATAGTAGCTCTGGGAATGGGAATTGCCACAGGCCTAATCTGATTGGGCCACGCCAAGATACGACTCAACGAGTCTAGAGTTATTAAGCAATTCACCCCCCTTCCCTTCCAGCACAATCCTGCCACTTTCCAGAACATAGGCATAGTCAGATATCTCCAGGGCTTGGCGAACATTCTGTTCAACGACCAGGATGGCCAACCCTTGATCCCGCAACTCAGCAATGAGGTCGAAGACCTCTGTCACCGCAATAGGCGCCAGGCCAAGGGTCGGCTCGTCAAGCAGCAGGAGCTCTGGGTGGTTCATCAAACCTCTTGCCAGCGCCAACATCTGGGCTTGCCCCCCGCTGAGGCTTGAGCCGAGCGAGTTCAACCGCTCACCCAGCACTGGAAATCGTTGTATGAGCGACTCGGGAATAACATTGTCCAACAAAAAACTGCTGTTTGAGTAACGCCCGGCCAAGAGGTTCTCACGAACAGTTAAGGTAGCGAAAAGTTGCCGCCCTTCGGGAACCTGTACGATGCCTTTTCTTACAATCTGGTGCGCCGGTAAGCCAGTGATATCCTCACCTGCAAAAATGATCTTTCCCGAGGCAACTGCGCGGATGCCGCTGATGGCATTCAGCATCGAGCTCTTTCCGGCGCCGTTGGCACCGGTGATCGAAACCA
>Ga0066859_10000586_pt1 | contig 11520 bp, 8 predicted proteins | sample ETNtaG_16_FD_65600 | JGI IMG/M metagenome (GOLD analysis project Ga0066859, IMG submission 65600) | Marine microbial and viral communities from oxygen minimum zone, Eastern Pacific Ocean - ETNP201406SV199 | ecosystem: Environmental > Aquatic > Marine > Oceanic | place: Pacific Ocean: Eastern... | reverse complement strand
TCCATGCGCCGCCATGCATATGTGCGCAATCCTCTAACACAACCATGTCCTTTTTTGCGGCATAATCTTCGATCCAGCTCATGTCCGCCATTCTGCTACCAAGATGTACTGGCAGCACACCACGGGTACGATTGGTTGTCACATCTTCGATACTCCCTGGTCCAGTTGTCTTAATGCAGTATGTTGTCGGATCGACATCGGCAAACACGGGAGTTGCACCCACCAGCAGAACGCAACTGGCACTGGCAACGAACGTCAGTGCTGGCACAATTACCTCATCACCATAGCCGATTCCAGCGACTCTGAGCGCAACCATCAGTGCATCGGTACCACTACCCATCACCACCGAGTGACCGGCATCGTGATACTGCGCAAACTCGTTCTCAAATTCACGGGCCTGAGGTGAAGGCGGCGGGTAACCTCCCCAGTGACCAGATTCAAGCGTTGCACCAAGGGCTTCTTTTTCCGTTGCTCCCCACTGAGGCCACGTCGGATATGGTTTGGTTCTCACGGGGTTACCCCCGTTTATGGCAAGTACCGTCATTTGGATTCAGCCTGCAGAACAGTTAAGTTTTTCTGCTGAACACACTACTTGTTCAGCTATTCCATGGCAAATTCCACGTCCCTGACAGGGATAATAGCTTCGCTGCCAGCGTGCCAGTGATTCTCAAAGGATGGGTACTGTCAGGCATAAGTAACACTGTTGGATGGCTCAAAGGAATCTGTATGAGGCCTTGCCTGCACCTTAAACTTGTTGACAGATCGAATCAGTCGTATCAACTCCGTTCCGACTAGTGCACTGCACCAGTGTCAGAGAGCAGAGATCAACCATGCAGGATCAGATTCACATCTAAAACATACAGCATTTCTGTGCGTTCCTGACTGGCTGTCTCGATGCCTGTCGATTGAAAAAGCATCGTAGAAATACAACAAGAAGCAAACTAATAAAGCAGAATCGGTTAAGAAACCTTTGGGTAGAATGAAGAGGCTGCTGTTCAGTTTTGGCAGTCGAGAAGACGATGACGCCTGAAACGGCTGCTCTTCGAAGTGCGGCATTTTCAATTGACCCGACCAGGCACATGTAGCCCTCATCTTGAGCCCACGCATTTCATGACCTTTTCTATTCCATCGCCAGGGATGCCAGGACATCTGCTGTCCTGTCCCCGTCATATCCGAGGATTTCCATCAGTACATGAACGCTGTGTTCTCCCAGTTCCGGGTTTGCACGCAGCGTCCGGCCCGGTGTTTTTGAGAGCTTGAATCGGGTGCTCTCTACAACAAAGTCACCTGAACTGATATGGGGCACGGTAACAAAGTGTTCGCGGTGCTTCAGTTGCGGATCCTGCATGCATTCTGGTGAATTCTGCACCACATGGGCGGCAACGCCCGCTTCAATAAGTCGCGACTGAAGACTGTACTCTTCCTCTGACCGGGTCCAACCAGCTATCAGTTCATCAAGCTCAGTCTCCCTGCCTCTACGGACTTCTATACCTGATAGCGAGGTATCAGAGAGTGCCCTGGTAAATCCGGCAACCTCACAAAGAGACCGCCACGCTTCGTTAGACTGGCAAACAATGGCTATCCAGCGATCTTCTCCTTTTGCAGGATAAACCCCGTGTGGACAGAATTGCAGGTCATGGTTACCCATTCTGTGCCAGACATGGTCGTTAATTTCATAATCCAGAATTGCCGGGCTTAACATATGAATCGCTGCTTCGGCCTGTGATATGTCAATATGCTGTCCTTCACCGGTTTCTTTATGGTGCTCAAGGGCAGCTAACAATGAAGGAAGCATAAACTTTGGCGCGACGCTGTCAGTGTATGCAAGGTATGGACCTGCCGGTGATCTGTCCAACCAGCCGGTGAGATCATAAAATCCCGTCACCGCTGCGGCCATGTTGCCATAACCAGGCACCTGGGCCCTTGGTCCGGTCTGGCCCATCAGACAGCTAGATAGCATAATAATATCGGGATTTACTTCTTTTATGGTTTCGTAATCAAGGCCCCAGCCCTTCATCGCTTTCGGAGAGAAAGATTCTGTGACCACATCCGCCCAGCGAACCAGATCCAATATGACCTCCCTGCCAACGGGATTGGACGGATCAATGGTGACTCCCATTTTACCCGCATTGAAATTGGCGAAAGGCAGGCCCATTTCTACTCCCGGTTCAGCATTCTTAAAATTCGGCGCGGCACGGGCAGGTTCCAGGCGCGTGCTGGATTCAACCTTAATCACAGTCGCGCCGTAATCTGAGAGTGCTCTGGTGAAAAATGGTCCGGCAATCACCCACATGAAATCCAGCACCTTGAGACCATCAAGAGGCAGTGACCCTGACGAAACGACTCTGTCTGGACCTGAAGAGTGGTTGCTTCTTGGAATTGGCTCAGTAACTGTACGCAGCCCTGGCGCCGCTCCAGGAAGTTTCATCGGGGTTCCGGAGTATTTCGCAAACTCCCCTGGTGTACGAACAGTACGCTTTGCCGAATCGATGGAATCCTCCAGTTCGATCTCATGCCAGAATTGACGTGCTTCGAAATGTGGTTCATGCATCAGACCGGTAAGGTCCAGTGTAGGTGCGAGATACAGACCCCTGCGGATTCCTTCTTCGAACAGATTCTGCTGGGTGTGTCTGAGCGTGAACATCTCAATTTTCTTGCATAAGTCAAAATAGGTGTCTGGACTATGTTCACCGCTCGCTATGGCCATGACTCTCGCACCCCAGTCGATATCAACATCGTCCTGGGAGCAGCAGCCTTCTTCCTGAACCCACTTAAGCAAACGGCGGTTCGGTTCAGTGAATGCCGGTCCAAACAGAAACGTAATTGCGACATATCCGTCTTTGCATGGCCAGGTGAGTTGAGCAGGCAGCAGGCCTGCCAAACCACCCGCTGCTCGCTGAACCAATAAGCCACCATTGTTGGGTGAGACCAAAGTCGCCGACAGGGCAGCCTGAGTCGATGATTGCTGTGCAGATACATCGACGTGCTGACCTATACCAAACTGGTGGCGAGCCTGTAGTGCCACTAGCGCGGCACCAGCTGCATCCGCGCCTGCATGCAGGAAAGACTGGGGAACGCTGGTGCGAACCGGGGCACGATCAGCATCCCCTGCGAGGGCGTGGGCTCCACAAGAAGCCCAAACCGTTAAATCAGTCGCGGGCCAATCAGCTTTTGGCCCGGTCCTGCCGAATGGTGTAATTGAGACGACAATCAAATCACGATTGATCTTCGCTAAATCGTCGTACTCAAGACCTAATCGCCTCGCATCGTCATTCGAGAGTGATTCAATCAGGAAGTCCGACCCTTTCACCAGATTCAGGAGGTCAGCGCGACCGGCATCAGTTTCAAGATCCAGTTGCAGGGATTGCTTGCCGCGAGCATATGCCTGCCACCAGAGACCATCATCACTGTCCCCGGCAAAAGGTGGTATTTTGCGAACCGGTGACCCGCCAGGTGGTTCCACTGCAATCACCTCAGCGCCCAGATGGGCGAGGATATAACCGCAGAACATTCCCTGTTGATCGGTAAGGTCTAGCACTTTATAGGAGCTAAGCATAGGGAACCTTTGCGCTTTTTGTTGAAACTAAATCACGCTTCAGCACAATTATCAATCGAACCACAGTTGGGATCAGAGCAGAGTGGCACTTACTTAGGGAACGACTTGCAGCTAACGGCCTCATTTTGGCAAGGTCGCGAGTACAGAGCCCAGGTTCCTTTTTCGCGTAGTTCTGTAGCGCGCGAAGGCAGCAGCCGAAGCCGCAAAGCTGTCTGAACGAGTGGAGCACAGGGATGTGCGGAACGAGTATGCGAAAAGAGAAACCTGGGATCGGAACGTCTTTAGAGCACATGGGAAAGTAGAGCACATGGGAAAGTGCCATTCAGTTCAGAGTAAAGTGCCTGGTAAACGCTAGCGAACACCGGTTGGTTTAGATGCACCTTTCTCAATGATATTGGCGCTGGACACATAGAGACTCTGAGAAACAAAACTCTCCGTCTGCTCTGCCAGCTTTCGGCAGATATCGGCTTTAAGCGTCTTCGCAGCAAGTACATCTAGATCATCAGAGTTCGCTTTTGCCAAAACATCAATCACGTGCAGCGCCAGCTGTAACTTTCCTTCGTTCACAAGGTTGGTGGCACTATCGATGACAGCTCTGCGATCAGAGATAGCAGCCAGTACCGCGGCATTGGCATCATCAGGATTCGCTGGATGCAGATTTGTTGGATTGCGATCCCACCAGCCGGTCTCCGAACGGAATATATCGCGCACAATATAGTCTGCATACCCATAAGTGGGGGCCATCCAGGGTTGCTTAAACAATTCATCGGGATATTCAATCAGATGCAGAATTTCCTCGATGCTGTAACCCAGGTTAATAAACCTGATGGTTTCCTGATGCACCCAGCGCAACGCGGCCGAGGTTGCCGTCAATATTTTCTGTATCTTTTCCGGCTTCGTCAGATGAGGACCAAATTCCATGATGACTATTTCAGGCTGCAGTGCGGCCAGCCGATCCAGCGTATCAGCCCAGCGAATCGGATCTCTCAAAGTTCGCAGCGGCGTGCCAATGTTGGGAATACTGGGCGTGATGGCGGAACTGCCATAGAGCACTTTCTCATCTGGCAACCACAGAACTAATGTGTCATCAGTTTCGGAGGGAGCCCAGAGCAATTGAATACGACGACCTTTAGTACCCAGGGTCATCGCATCAGAAAAGGTTTCTGTCGGCATCGTCAGATCAAGAGGACCCTGAATCAAACCAATCGGTACCTTGAATTGAAACTCAATAAACATCTGCTGCAATGGAGCAGTATTTGCAAATCGTCGATAGCGCTTTACCAGATTCTCGTGAGCGATCAAACGGGGGACCGGATCCCCTCTTTCTGCAACATGCGCAAGCCAGGTATTCACCGCAGAGTTATAACCAAGGTGTCCATGGCTATAGACAATGGCATAGACAGGCGAGTCACTGATTGCGCGGAGGCGCTCAATCATTTCAAGCGCCTTGTTCTCGTTGTCTCCTGTATCCAACTGGACGATGCCATCATCCGTTTCAATACTTAAGGCATTTCCCATCCCGCCTAAAACATGTACTCCCGGCACGACCGTACCAATGTTACTCGGTGCGGTTACCGGGTTTCCCCTGTGTTTCTTTTTTTCCGTTGCCATAGCTACCAACCTGATATGAGTGACACCTGCGAAGTTCACCCTGCATCACTTCACAGTGCAGTATGTTGCTGATTAACAGAAGCAAACTACCACTTCTTAAGATCAGAAGTCAGCAAGTTTCATATGACCTCGAAAGCAGATCGGTGACAGCATGCCGCGTCACTTTTTAACAATCTTCATCGTTCATTGCTCAAACAGCGAGCGTCCCGTACTCTTTGTTACCTGAATTTCAAAACAATCAGACCAGGCACGATCCTGATCTGAAATGAGGAGGAGAATCAATGAAACCTGTCTGTCTGGTTATGGGTGCCGGAGCCGGTATCGGTGGCACAGTGGGTACCCGCTTTGCCAATGAGGGATACCATGCCGTGCTGTGTCGACGCAGTGACGAAGATGGTCTTAACAGGATGGTCGCAAGCATTGAGAGCGAGGGGGGTTCTGCATCGGGGTTTTTAGTGAATGCTGTTGAGCCTGAGGTCATTGAGGACCGCGTGGCGACTGTCGAGAAAGACATTGGCCCAATCGAAGTAGTGGTATTCAATCTGGGCGCCCAGATTGGCGACAGGGCGCTTAAGGATACCAGCTACAAGGCTTTTGAAATGGGCTGGCGAATGGCGACTTTTGCATTGTTTCGTATTGCACAGGCCGTGACTCCTCACATGGCAGAAAGAGCCAAAGGTACGATCCTTGTGACTTCAGCCACAGCGGCCGTGCGGGGTAACAGTGGCCAACACTCTCATGCCGCCGCAATGGGCGGGCGTCGAATGCTCTGCCAGTCCCTCAATGCTGAATTCGCTTCAAAGGGCATTCATGTCGCTCATATTCTGATTGATGGTGCAGTAGATGCACCGGATACCTTAGGAAAAATGCTGGGTCCCGAACGATTCCAGCAACTGAGGGAGACCCGCGGCATGGAGCACGACGGGTTAATGCTGCCAGACAGAATTGCCGACACCTATTTCCACATCGCCCGGCAACATCGATCGACCTGGACACATGAGATCGACATGCGATCCTTCACAGACAGGCCATGGTGGAACCACTGACGACTAACTATGAGTGATTTCTGCTAGTTGGTGACCTCGGACAAGACGTCATTTTCCAGAATCCTGGCGCCACGCATGATATTCCCAAACGCGTAGTTACCCTCGTGGCAGGCGTACTCGTAAACCCTCTCACCACTGGCGCGCCAGAGGTACTCACCCGTCCAGGGAGTCGTCCATACTTCTTCATCTTCAACGGTGAATCGATAGAGCAGATCGCCGTCTTCAGTTCGAGTAAATCGCTCGACGACGTGATTCCTTTCTGAACTTCCCCGCCTTCCAGCGAGTGGATGGAAGTTAATGGTGTCAACCACAAGTGTATCTCCTTCCCACCAGCCGATTGAATCACCCAGCCACTTCCTCATTGTGACAGGCAGATGCTCAGAGTTCATTCGAACGACACGTGCATCGTGCACCATTTCTATCAGAATCATCACGTGATCCTCGGTCTGCACAATCCGCTTGAAATTGTTGTAGAGACTGGGGAATGTCGGCGCTGCACCAGTAAAACCGAGCAGACATCGCTCAGCTGTGCCCCGTTGCTCCATGTTGTCATAAGGCCCGGGGCCATCCTGGCCTACCCACCACGCTGTGCCATCGTTTTCACGTCGAAAGTTTGCAAATAACTTGGCTCTCCTTGCCTGCGCCTCTTTGGTCATCGGTGGCATCTGCCCGTTTTTTGGATCAATGATGATCGATGTCCGAAATCTGCCATCGACACTAAAAGCATCTGAACCACGATCAATCCAAAAGGTGTTATAACCACCAACATTACCAGCAGCACCTCGCGAACCATCGCCACCATCTGGTGGTGCTTCGCGGTTCGGATCACTGTCGAGAGAACGACCTTCCAACAGAGTTCGCTCCGTCGCGGCGATCTCGTCAGCCTCTTCCATTGTCAAATACTGATTGTCACCAAATGCACTGGGTCGCACCAGCGGTGTCAGGGTAGCTGCATTATAGGTACCGGAGAGATCAGGGTGACCTGAGGCTGTTCTTGTGATTTCTCCAGAGGCCATCATGGCTGGCAGTACTGATAGCACGAAAGCGCTCTTTTGAAGGGTAGAAAGTATTATTCGATGGGACGAGAACATGGGTTTCCTCCGTCTGTTTGGCTAGTTGCTGTTAGAATTCAGCAAACTCGTCAAGAATTCAAGTGCCTGTCAATCGTTTTCGGTTGCAGCAGCGAAATCGAACTACTTCACCTCGATACAACCGGCATCGATAGACCGCTCTATTACTTCGATCTTCTGCCATTCGAATGCTGATCAACCTGAACGATCTTTGTCACACACTGGTAGTGGACAACGAATGTCTCCTAAGGGTTAAGGCGTATTCATCAAGACCAGATCCATCATGTTAAATATACCCACATGCAGATTCAATCCGTCCATGCTGGCTGCGAGCTGGATCTTTCAGCCAAAGAACCGATCAAACAATCCACCCCAGACCTTCGAGGGTTTACCCGATCTTACTTCAACCCTGTCGGCCTGTTCACCAAGCCAGCGGATAGCTTTTGTTCCTATCCAGCGAATCGGTTCAGGTTCCCAGCGACGGGCAACATCGTTTACCCAGGCCAGTTCTGTGATAGGGGTTTGATTTTCAAGTACAAGGTCGACCAGTATTCTGGCAGCGAGATTCGAGGCGCCAACACCCTCCCCGGTATAGCCTCCGGCACTGCCTGTCCCCGTTTGCTTATCAAAGACGACTGATGGCCGCCAGTGTCTTGGCGCACCCATCAGTCCACCCCATCGATCAGTCACTCGATATCCAGCCAGTATCGGGAACAAATCCCGCAGTGTCTGTTCTACAAAATCAAGGCTCGGATCATCCGGTGGAATCACTGCTTTACGCTCTGAGCCAAAGTAGTAGCCTCCTCTTCCACCGAATGCAAACCGATTATCCAAAGTGCGTTGCCCATATATTGTGGTGCGTCGGTTATCTCCAAAAGTCTCTCTATTCCTTAATCCGATTTCATTCCAGACTGAATTTGGAAGCGGTTCAGTTGCGACCATCATGGAATATACAGGCAGCATTTCACGCTCGTGCCCCTTTATGGATTCGGTGTAGCCTTCAGTTGCTCTTAGAACTACGGGTGCGCTGACTTGTCCGCGAACCGTGTCGATCTTCCCGTGCCCGTAGCTGGTAACGGCTGTCTGTTCAAATATCTTGACGCCTTTCTTCCTGACAACATCACCCAGTCCGCGAACAAGCCTGGCGGGATGAATGGAGGCGCAATGGGGTGTATAGACTGCGCCGAAGTTCGGCGTCATATTGAGTCGCCTTTTTGATTCCGCTTCATCGAGCCAGACGAAGTCCTCTTCGGAGAATCCCGCCTTGTGACGTTCAGCAACCTTCGCCTGCATCCGTTCCACTTCAAATGGCCTGGTCGCAACCGTTAATGTGCCACCTTTTGCAAAATGGCAGTCAATATTCTCTCCCTGGCAGACTCTGCCGATCTCATCGACGGTTTCTTCCATTGCACGCGCTACCGCCATGCCTTTTTCGATGGTTTTTGGCTCCTGAATCATTTCATCGATACCCATGGCCCATCCCATACACCAACCACCATTGCGCCCGCTTGCGCCGAAGCCAACCGAATTTGCTTCAAATACGGCGACATTCAAGTCAGGTTTTGCTTTATTCAGATAATAGGCGGTCCAAAGACCTGTAAACCCAGCACCTATTATTGCAACGTCAACCTGAGGTGGCAGCTCTTCTGGTGGTTCCGGCGGGGTAAGTTCATCCAGAGATGCAAACCAGAAACTGCCGTTGTCATAGGGTTCACTCATATCTGTTCCTTGGCATTAGTCACTGCAATCAAGTTTGAATGGCAGGTTCATCCGACTCAAGAAACTGTTTTTTCACCTGTCCATTTCGCAGCCTACCCCGCATTTGCCACGGCTTCAATCACGGCCGAGTCTTAATCGAACTCTTGGCTCTAATCTGTTGACATTCAGCTTTATGGTATCAAAACAGTTTTTCTGCAAAGGAAGATAAATCATAGGCAAGATTTTCCTTATGTTAGCCATGTCGCTACTGGCAGGTTGGGCTTCGACGGAAAGCGCGGACGATGAACCCGCCCAATATCTCGGCAAGAACGTCAAGGATGTGACCGCATAAATTGGTAAACCTTCAAACGTTTTTAACATGCAGGGCTGAACCTGGCACTATATCTGGACTACAAAGTCCGGATTCTCCGGGACAAATACCAGTGTAATGGGTGTTGCCATCTCCGGGCGTAAGCGCAGAGAATGCAGGCGAACACTCGTGGTTAATAACTAAAAATATGCTCGTTAACCGCTTGCAGGTCTCCTGCGCTACTTGGTAGGGTTCCGCCATGGCGAAGCATACAAAAGATCCAATAAACTTTTCTTTCGAAGCTCATCCTTCAACGTATCGACACATCCAAATGGAAGTGAACGGTGCTGTGGCAACCCTTAAGCTCAACATTCAAGAGCAAAGCGGGATGGTGGACGGGTATGATCTAAAACTGAACTCCTACGACATCGGCGTGGACCTAGAGTTGGCCGATGCAGTAAATCGGCTGCGTTTTGAACACCCAGAAGTAGGGTCGGTGATCATAACCAGCGCTTTGGACGGGGTCTTTTCCTCGGGTGCCAACATCTTTATGCTGGGCTCCTCCTCGCACGCGTTCAAAGTTAATTTCTGCAAGTTCACCAACGAGACTCGACTGTCCATCGAAGATGCCACAGCGTTCAGCGGCCAAACATACATCGCGGCATTGAACGGGATTGCGTCGGGTGGTGGTTATGAGTTGCCGCTGGCCTGTGAAGAGATCTATCTGGTGGACGACCGACGGGCCGCAGTCTCATTGCCAGAAGTCCCCTACCTGGGTGTTTTGCCCGGAACAGGTGGTCTGACGCGGGTAGTGGACAAACGCAAAGTTCGCCGAGACCTGGCTGACATTTTTTGCACACTGGCCGAAGGAATCAAAGGCAAGCGAGCCGTCAAATGGGGCCTGGTCGATGCGGTCTTTCCACCGTCCAAGTTTAATGAGGCCATCACCGAACGTGCAACTGCACTGGCCGACGGTGGCCACCCGGACCGCAAGGGTGTTGCACTAGAAGCGTTGAATCCCACCATCGACGAAGAGGGGATTCATTACCAGCACGTGAAGTTGCTCTGGGACGAAACCCCGCGGACGGCTCGATTGGAATTAACGGTCCCAGACGACATCACTGCCCTGCCCGAAGATGCTGCAACCGTGGGTTGCAGTTGGTTTCCGTTACAAGCCTTCCGCGAGATGGACGACGCCTTGCTTCGATTGCGTTTCCAGCATCCAGAAATCGGCTTGGTTTTGCTCAAGACCAAAGGCGCCATCGCCAACGTAGTCCGATTGGACAATGAGATTATGGCCCGACAAGGGCACTGGTTTGTACGAGAGGTCCTTCTGCTGATGAAGCGCGTTCTGAAACGACTCGACATGTCGGCCAAGAGCTTTTTTGCTCTCATTGACGAAGGCTCCTGCTTTGCTGGCTCGCTGCTGGAATTGGCGCTGGCCGCAGACCGCAGCTATATGCTGGAAGAAGACGGCGTACAACTAGCAGTCAGCCCCTTGAATGGTGGTCTATTGCCCATGGGAAATGGACTGACGCGACTTCAGACACGGTTCTTGAACGCACCGGAACATGTAGACAAGGTCCTCTCCAATACCGAGCCAATGGAAGCCATAGATGCGGAGGACGCAGGTATGGTCACCACGGCCTATGATGGCATTGGCTGGGAAGATGAGCTTCGACTCGCCATTGAAGAGAGGGTCAGCATGTCCCCGGATGCCTTGACGGGGATGGAAGCCAATTTGCGGTACGCCGGGCCAGAGACCATGGAAACCAAAATCTTTGGCCGACTTACTGCATGGCAGAACTGGATTTTCCAACGCCCTAACACAGTGGGTGAAAAAGGTGCCTTGACCCTATATGGCGAACCCGAGAGCGCCGAATTCGACTTCCGGAGAACTTAATCGATGAATGTTTCACTGAGCGAAAAAATACCAAACAACGTCAATCTATCCTCCGACCGTAAGCTGCAAAAAGCCCTCGAAGCATGGTTGCCCAACTACATCGACTGGTGGCGCGCCATGGGGCCCGAAGGGTTTCAGGAAGATCAAATCTACCTGCGTACCGCCATCAGCGTTGAGAAAGGCGGTTGGGCACACTTCGATTACGTGAAGATGCCGGACTATCGCTGGGGAATCTTTTTAGCGCCTCCCTCCGGTGACAACAAGATTGGCTTTGGTGACCACCTTGGAAAAGACGTATGGGCCACCGTCCCGGGCGAATACCGCAA
>Ga0066859_10000583_pt1 | contig 11569 bp, 10 predicted proteins | sample ETNtaG_16_FD_65600 | JGI IMG/M metagenome (GOLD analysis project Ga0066859, IMG submission 65600) | Marine microbial and viral communities from oxygen minimum zone, Eastern Pacific Ocean - ETNP201406SV199 | ecosystem: Environmental > Aquatic > Marine > Oceanic | place: Pacific Ocean: Eastern... | reverse complement strand
TCAATTTCAAGTTATTATTAAACCATCTCCTAAAAATATAAAAAAATTATATTTAAACAGTTTATCTGTAACAGGCATCAAGCATCAGGAGCATGATATTAGATTTGTTGAGGATGATTGGGAAAGCCCCACGCTTGGAGCAGCAGGTCTAGGCTGGGAAGTTTGGTGTGATGGAATGGAAATAACTCAATTTACTTATTTCCAACAAATGGCAGGAATTGAATGTAAGCCAATTTCAGTAGAATTAACCTACGGACTTGAAAGAATTTGTATGTTTACTCAAAGAAAAAAGAATGTTTTTGATTTGGTTTGGAACAATGAAGGTATTTTATATCGTGATGTTTTTCATCAAGCAGAAAAAGAATTTTCTGCCTATAATTTTGATTATGCTAATACTGATTATTTATTTAAAATTTTTGATATGCTAGAAGATGAAACAAAAAAACTTTTAGAAAAAAAATTATCTCTACCTGCTTATGATCAATGTTTAAAAGTAAGTCATGTTTTTAACATTTTAGATGCAAGAAGTGTTATTAGCGTTGCTCAAAGAGCAAAATATATTTTAAGAATAAGAGAACTTACTAAAGGCGTGGGACAGGTTTGGCTTGAAAGTCAAAACTAAGAATGTCAGATTTTTTTTTAGAATTATTCAGTGAAGAAATTCCCTATAATTTGCAAAAGAATGCAAGAAACACTCTTTTACAAAACTTTAAAGATTTTTTTGAAAAAGAAAAAATATTATATAAGTCAGAAGGTAAAGTTTTTTCTACTCCTAATAGATTAATTATTTTATTTGAGGGAATTGATGTAGAAATTCATAAGCAAAGTGAAGAAATTAGAGGTCCAAGCATTAGAGCGCCAGAAGAAGCTTTAGAGGGATTTATAAAATCTAATAAAATTGAAAAAAAAAATATTTTCAAAAACCAAACTAAAAAAGGAGTATTTTATTTTTTTAAAAAACCAGCAAAAAAAATTAAAACTATAGATTTATTGAATAAAAATATTCCTGATCTTTTAAGTAAAATATCTTGGAAAAAATCAATGAAATGGGGCGATTTCGATCTTTTTTGGGGGAGGCCTTTAAAATCAATACTAGCTATTTTTGGAAATACTAAGCTAAATTTTAATTTTTATCATCTACATTCATCTAACTCAACATTCTTAGATAAAGAATTTGAGAAAAAAACTAAAGTATTTAGCAGTTATAAATCATACAAAAATTATTTCAAAAAATTGGGAGTAATAATAGATCATAATTTAAGAAAAAAATTTATTGAAAAAGAATTAAAAAAAATTTCAAAAAATAAAAATTTAGAAATTCAAATTGACAATAAACTTTTGGATGAGGTAACAAATCTTGTTGAAAGTCCAAAGATATTAACCTGTGAATTCGATCAAAAATTTTTAAAGATTCCTAAAGAAATTTTAATTATTACAATGCAGCACCATCAAAAGTACTTTCCAACATTTGATATGAAAAATAATTTAACAAATAACTTTTTAGTAGTTGCTAACACAAAAGGTCAAAAAGGCTTTGTCAAATTGGGGAATGAAAGAGTTGTAGAAGCAAGATTAAATGATGCACAATTTTTTTGGCAAAAAAACAAATCACAAAGTTTAGTTAAACAAGTTTCAAGACTTAAAAATATGAATTACTTCAAGGGATTAGGTACATACTTCGACAAAATACAAAGAATGAGAAAGCTAAGCTCGTTGATTTCCGACGAATTATTAATTAGTAAAGAAAAAATAGAAATTGCCTCATCAATTTGTAAAGTTGATTTGTTATCTGATTTAGTCAACGAGTTTCCCGAACTTCAAGGGATAATGGGAGGGAATTTCGCTACCGTTCAAGGTTTTGAAAAAGATATAAGTTTAGCAATCAGTGAACATTATTTACCCACAGGTATAGAAAATAGGATTCCAAAAAAACCATACAGTATTGCTTTATCTCTAACTGATAAATTAGATACGTTAGTTGGTTTCTTTGGAATTAAGTTGAAACCATCAGGTTCTAGAGATCCTTATGCTTTAAGAAGATCGGCAATTGGACTAATTAGACTTGTATTAGAAAACAGTAAAGAATTTAAAATACGAAATTTAATTAATTATTCCATATTACTTTATCATGAGCAAAATTTTAAATTTGATGCAAAAGCAATACAAAAAGATTTAATTGAATTTTTAAACGATCGGTTAATAAATTACATGAAAGAAAAAAGTATCAGACAAGATATTATTGAAGCAGCAATCTCGTCTTATAGTATTGATCAAATTTTAAAAATTTATAATAAATCAGTAGTTTTAAATAAACTAATAAAAAAAGAAATTGGAAATGATATTATTTCGAGTTACAAAAGAGCATCAAACATTTTATCAAGTGAATTAAAAAATAAATCAATAGAACTGAATGATACAACTGATCCAGGTTTATTTATAAATGATTATGAAAAATATCTATACACAAAAATACACGAAATAAGAAAATATTTTACAAGCGTGAACAGAGACGAGAATTATGAAAAAAGCTTAAATATTTTGGCATCCGCAAAAAAAGAAATATTCAATTTTTTTGATAATGTAATTGTTAATCATGAGGATGAATCTATTAAAAAAAATCGATTGGAACTTTTACAAATGTTATGTAAAACATTCGATAATTATATAAATTTTTCTAGTATTGAAAGTCTCTAGTGAAAAAACTTATTTTTAATTTTAAATCTAAGGATTCTAAAAAATTAAAGAATCCTAAACATATTTTAGGTGGCAAGGGAACCAATCTATCAGTAATGGGAAACCTGGGTTTGCCTGTTCCACCAGGATTTACTATATCTACTGTAGTTTGTGAATTGTTTTATAAAAATAAAAAAAAATTACCATCAAGATTAATCAGAGACATCAAAAAAGAATTAAAAAAAATTGAAAAAGAATCTAAAAAAAAATTTGGTGATTTAAAAAATCCATTATTAGTTTCTGTTAGATCTGGTGCAAGGGTTTCTATGCCAGGAATGATGGATACAATTTTAAATTTAGGTTTAAATGATAAAACTGTATTAGCTCTAGCTAATAAAACTTCAAATATGAGATTTGCAAAAGATAGTTATAGAAGATTTATTCAAATGTATTCAAACGTTGTGATGGGTATAGAGAGTTATAATTTTGAGGAGCTTATAGAAAATTATAAGCTAACCAAAGGAGTCCTTTTAGATACAGATTTAGATGAAAATGACTGGAATGGTTTAATTAAAGATTTTAAAAATCTTGTGAAAGAAAAAACAAATAAAGAATTTCCTCAAAATGTATTTGATCAGTTAAATGGCGCAATTAGTGCAGTATTATTATCTTGGGAAAGTAAAAGATCTAAAGTTTATAGAAGATTAAATCAAATTCCTTCAGATTGGGGAACAGCTGTAAATGTACAATCAATGGTATTTGGCAATATGGGAAATGATTGTGCAACTGGAGTAGTTTTCACCAGAAACCCTTCTACTGGAAAAAAAAAATCTACGGAGAATACTTAATTAATGCACAAGGAGAGGATGTTGTAGCAGGAACTAGAACACCTCAATATATTACAAAAAAAGCAAGAAATGAATCTGGTTCAAAAGAGAGTTCAATGGAAGAATCCATGCCCAAAGTATTTAAACAACTAAATAAAATTTTAAAAACTTTAGAAAAACATTACAAAGATATGCAAGATGTGGAGTTTACAGTTGAAAACAAACAACTTTGGATGCTGCAGACAAGATCAGGAAAAAGAACAGCTAAATCTGCTGTTAAGATAGCAGTGGACATGGTTAAAGAAAAATTAATTTCTAAAAAAGAAGCGGTATTAAGAGTTGAACCTAATTCATTAGATAGCCTTCTTCATCCAACACTAGATGAAAGTGATAATATTAATGTATTAGCAAAAGGTTTGCCTGCTTCTCCAGGTGCAGCAAGTGGAAAAGTTGTATTTACATCTGACGAAGCTGAAAGATTAAACGATATGATGCAAAATACAATTTTAGTTAGAGTTGAAACCTCACCTGAAGATATTCATGGTATGCATGCAGCTAAAGGAATTCTAACTGCAAGGGGTGGAATGACAAGTCATGCAGCGGTTGTTGCAAGAGGAATGGGAAGGCCATGTGTATCAGGTTCAAGTGAAATTGATATAGATTGTGAAAAAAAAATGTTCAAAACTAAAAATGAGGAAATTAAAGAGGGTGATATTATCACTATCGATGGATCATCAGGCAGAATAATTGCTGGAGAAGTTAAAACGGTTAAACCAGAAATATCAGGTGATTTTTCTAAATTAATGAGTTGGGCTGATAGTTTTAGAAAATTAAAAGTTAGAACGAATTCGGAAACACCCTTAGATACGGTAATTGCTAGAGATTTTGGCGCTGAAGGAATAGGCCTTTGTAGAACAGAGCATATGTTTTTTGATGAAGAAAGAATTTTATCTGTAAGAGAAATGATACTATCTAAATCTAAAGAGGATAGGGATAAAGCATTAGCAAAATTGCTTCCACACCAAAAAAAAGATTTTGTTGAAATATTTAAGATTATGAAAGGTTTGCCAGTCACTGTAAGATTATTAGATCCACCATTGCATGAATTTTTACCCAATAAAGGAAAAGAGATAAAAGACATATCAGATTCTCTCAATCTAGATATAAAAGAAATAGAATCTAGAATAACTGAGTTGCACGAACAAAATCCAATGCTTGGACACAGAGGATGTAGATTGGGAATTTCTTTCCCAGAAATTTATGAAATGCAATGCAGAGCAATATTTGAAGCTTTAGTTGAATGTAAAAATAAAAAATATAAATCAATTATTCCAGAAATAATGATACCTTTAGTATCTACTGAAGCTGAAATAAAAATTATGAGAAATCTTGTTATTAGAGTTGCAAAGCAAGTTCAAAAAGAAAATAAAACTAAAATTGATTATTTAGTTGGCACAATGATTGAGCTTCCTAGAGCAGCAATTAAAGCCAAAGATATCGCAAAACATGCAGACTTTTTTAGTTTTGGAACTAACGATTTAACCCAAACTACTTTTGGAATAAGCAGAGATGATAGTGGTAAATTTTTAAATGATTATATTGAAAACAAAATATTTGATATTGATCCGTTTGTTTCTATTGATGATGGAGTTGGCGATTTAATTAAAATAGCAGTTTCAAGGGGCAGAAAACAAAACAAAAATATCAAATTAGGTATTTGCGGAGAACATGGAGGGGATCCAAAAAGTATTAACTTTTGTTCAAAAACGGGATTAAATTATGTGTCTTGTTCACCATACAGAGTTCCAGTTGCAAGACTAGCTTCGGCACAGGCACAATTACAAAAAAAAAATTAAATTTCAAACTTTAGATCTAAAGCATTTACGCTATGTGTGAGAGAACCTACAGAAAGTCTATCCACTCCAGTTTTAGATATTTTATTTGCATTTTTTAAATTTATATTTCCAGAAGCTTCTGTTTCATATTTTCTTTTCAAAAATTTAACAGCAATTCTCATATCTATGCTACTCATATTATCAAACAAAACTCTATGAAATTTCATTCCTAAGATTTCTTTTAACTGTTTAAGATTATCTATCTCTACTGTAATTTTCTTTTTAGTTTTAGATTGAATAGCTTTATTAATTAAGATCCTTAGATTTGAGCTAGCTATATGATTGTCTTTAATTAAATATTCGTCACTTAGATTAAATCTATGATTTATACCACCGCCTAGTTTTACAGCATATTTTTGTATGACTCTAAGATTTGGAATTGTTTTTCTAGTACAACAAATTTTACAATTTTTTTTTACTTTTTTTACAAATTGATTTGTTTTTGTAGCTATACCAGAAATATGTGATAAAAAATTTAATGCAACTCTTTCTCCTGTAAGTATATTTTTTATATTTCCTTCTACAATTGCAATTACATCTCCTTTTTTTATAAAAGATCCTTCTTTTTTCTTTATATTTAATTTTATTTTTTTATCGATTAAATTAAAAGTTTGTTTAGCAAATTCTAAACCGCCAATTATTCCATTTTCATTAGAAATTAATCTCACTTTTTTTTTTGTATTTTTTCTAATTAACTCTGATGTGATATCTCCAGAGGGATAAAGATCCTCGTTTAAGGCAAGCTTTACAGCACTTTTGATAAAATTTTTACTTAAAATTATTTTTGACACAGAAATTATCTGCCGATTTCAGACATTCTCTGAACAGACTTTCTTGCCATCGCAGCTATATTATGACCGATTTTAATTTCATTACTTTCATTTTTTAAGCAGTCAAAAATTTTATTCAGTGAAATTCTTTTCATATGAGGACAAAGATTACAAGGTCTTATAAATTGGACATTTGGGTTTTCAACTTGGACATTGTCACTCATAGAACACTCAGTTACTAATAAAACTTTTTTAGGTTGATTTTCTTTTACATATTTCACCATATTTGATGTGGATCCAGCAAAATCTGATGCACTTATAACATCTGGCGGACACTCTGGGTGGGCAATAATTTTAATATCTGGATTTTCTTTTCTAATGTCTTCAACTTCTTTTGATGAAAATTTTTCATGTACAATGCATGTACCTTGCCAAGAAATAATTTTAACTTTTGTATTTTTTTGAACGTAATTTGCTAAATAGTGATCTGGAAGAAAAATTATTTTATCTACACCAAGAGACTCAACTACTTTTACCGCATTTGCAGATGTACAGCAGATATCTGATTCTGCTTTAACTTCAGCAGAAGTGTTGACATAAGAAACTACAGGTACACTAGGGTATTTTTCTTTCAGCATTCTGACATCCTCTCCTGTTATAGACGATGCCAACGAACAACCAGCATTCATATCAGGTAATAAAACTTTTTTTTGAGGATTCATTAATTTTGCAGTTTCTGCCATAAAGTGAACTCCACAAAGAACAATTATATTTGCAGAGGTTTTTTCAGCTTCTAAAGCCAAAGCAAGCGAGTCAGCAGAAATATCAGCAACACCATAATAAATTTCTGGAGTCTGATAATTGTGAGCAAGTATTACTGCATTTTTATCTTTTTTTAATTTGTTAATTTTTTCTATTAGTGGAGCATGAAACTTCCATTCAATTTCTGGAACTACAGATGAAATTTTTTTATAAATTCCATTTAAAGAATTTTTTGTTAAATTTTCTTCTGCCATAAAAATAATTTATCAACTTGAAAGATAATTGTCATTCAATTATTCTGTCGCATAACGCGGCCATGCTGAAATTGGTAGACAGGCTTGGTTGAGGGCCAAGTGGGGGTTTCCCCATGAGAGTTCGAGTCTCTCTGGCTGCACCAAAAATTGAGATTTATCAACGAATTTTTTTCCTAAAAAGTTAGTTTTTTGCAAGTTAGTGCGCATAGAATGTTATTCGAACTTCATCAAAATATAATGTAATTTTAAAAAATATCCCTCATCGATTCAAATCTTTTGATGAGCAAAATTTTGATATGTATCCCTTGATTTCTAAATAGAAAGGATATTCTGTTGATAAATACTTTTAACCAGGCTTTGTTTTATTTAGTCAGTGCGGCAGAAATTTTTTGACTATCGTCAAAGATACGAAATTCAGTTTGTAATCCATCTTTAACAGTAAACATGTGAACAGCATGCATATCAAGATTTTCTGCAGTAGCATGAACATGTAGATAAACCTTATCTTCTTCTGATGTTACATTTAATATTTCCAAATTAAAGCCAGGCAATTTTACAGGAACTTGCGATAACATCCTTGATAACCAATCATTATAACCATTATATGTGCCTGACCATGCATGATTACCATTTACGATTATCTTAGCATCTTCAGCAAATTGTTTGCCCAGCTCTTCTAATTTTCCTTCAGAAAATAATTTGTAGCCTTGTAAAACTAATTCTTTTGGTGTCATAATATTTTTTATTAGTGAATTCTACATCTCAATTAAAAATAAATCAAATTAGACCAGCAAAATGTAATGTGCTAGGATTAGGAATAACAAAAAGTAGAAATAAATATGACTAAAGGTTATATGGTTGCAGATCTACATGTACGTGACAAAGAGGGTTTAGAAAAATTTAGAAAAATGGCAAAACCTATTCTTGAAGAATATGGCGGCAAAGCTCTTGTTCGAACTCCTAACGCTGAAGCAAGAGAAGGGAAGAAGACAGGTGTAGTTGTTGTTATTGAATTTGAGAGCATGGACCAAGCTCGTAAATGTTATGAATTAGAAGCATATCAAGTTGCAAAAGCCGTAAGAGATAAGGCGTGCGATACTGATTTGTTTCTGGCTGAAGGCGTTTAAAATATAAAAATATTATTATGAAATGGTATCAAGCTGAAGAACTAAAAGAAGACATAGAAAGCGTAAAATAACTAAGAAAATGAAAAGATGAAAAACTTTTAGGGATCGTGGTTCTAGATTTGTTGTAATAAATGAATAAAATTAAAGTTGGATTTATTGGTTTAGGTTTAATGGGTCTACCTATGGCAAAAAATATTTTAAAAAAAAAATACCCTTTAACTATTTGGAATAGATCATCAAAAAATTATAAAAAAATTAAAAAATTAGGAGCAAAAATATGTCAAGACTTAATAGATTTACCTGATAAATGCCATATTATCATAATGATGTTAGTCAATGATACCGTATGCAAAAATGTCTCCGATGTATTGAATAAAAAATTGAAAAAAGGCCAAATATTAGTTGATATGAGCTCTACAAAACAAAGCACAGCTATTAGAATTGGAAAAAAAATTAAAAAAAACAAAGCCCATTTTTTAGATGCACCAGTTTCTGGAGGTACTGCAGGTGCAAATAGTGGAAAATTAGCAATAATGGTGGGAGGTGAAAAAAAAATATTTAATAAAGTAAAAAATTTGTTTAGGACAATGGGAACTCCCATTTATGTTGGTAAAACTGGTTCTGGACAAGTTGCAAAATTAGCAAATCAAGCTATAGTTGGCATTACAATTGGAGCTGTTTCAGAAGCATTAATACTTACCAAAGCTGCGGGAGCAAATCCTAGAGCGGTTAGGGAAGCTATAAAAACAGGATTTGCTGGGAGCCCAATTTTAGAAAATCATGGAAGAAGAATTTTAGAAAATAATTTTAAACCAGGAGGAAGATGTTCAACTCAATTAAAAGATATGAAAAATATTGTCGAAACAGCAAAAGTTTATAATGTACATCTTCCTTTATCTGAAAAGATAAAAAAATTTTATGCACAAATGGTTAAAGGGGGAAAATCTAATTTAGACCACAGTGCATTATACTTACTGTTAAAAAATCTTAAAAGAAATTGACCTACTTATAGATTGATGTTTAAATACTTATATAGATTTTTAAAATAATAAATGAATCTAACACTAGAACAACGAAATCGTTTTGAAAAAGAAGGTTACCTTTTTTTTCCAAGTCTTTTTTCACAGGAAGAAGTGCAATATCTTGCAGCAACAGTTCCTGAACTATACAAGCGTAGAGAGGAATATAACTACCGTGAAAAAGAAAGCGATGTAGTTCGTACAAATTTTGCAGCTCATTTATACAGTAAACCTTTTGCAAAACTTGCTCGTCATCCACGTATGATTAAACCAGTTGAGAGCTTGCTTCAAGAAAATTTGTATATGCATCAATTTAAAATTAATGGAAAAATGGCTTTCGAAGGCGACGTATGGCAATGGCATCAAGATTATGGAACATGGTTCAATGATGATTTAATGCCAAGTGCTCGAGCAATGAATGTAGCAGTTTTTCTGGATGAAGTTACAGAATTTAACGGTCCACTTTTATTTATTCCCGGAAGTCATAAAAAAGGAGTGATTAAAGCTAAACATGATCTTACTACAACTAGTTATCCACTTTGGACAATTGATAACGATCTAATAAAACAATTGATCGATCGCGCAGGAGGAATTAAAAGTGGTATTGTTAGTCCTAAAGGACCAGCAGGTTCAATGATTATATTTCATAGTTGCTTAGTTCACGCTTCTAGCAATAACTTGTCCCCCTTTAATAGAATAAGTGTATACTTAAGTCTATGTGCAGTTACTAATCATATTCGTAGATTTAAACGTAAAGAGTATATAGCTCATCGTGATTTTACTCCTATCAAGTGTTTACCTGATGATTGTTTAACTAAAGAATATGAAGTGGATTTACCTTGGGGCAATGGCGTTCCAAATAGTGCCTATGAAACTTCGCTTAAAGAATTATTAAACTAGTTAGAAATTGATTTAACTAAATAATGTACCTTCATTCAAAATTACAAGAATATGATGGAACCATAAATATTGCTTTTATCGGTTGTGGAAAATTTATTTCAATGTTTCTGTCACAATATAATCAACTAAAAAAAATCAAAATAGACACAATAGTTGATTTGGATATTAAAAGGGCAAAATCCAATTGTATTAAGAGTGGTTTAAAAAAAGAAACTATAGAACAAATACATTTTTCAAATTCTTTAAACGATGTACTGGATAGAAATATAGACATTTTTATCGAGGCTACTGGAAATCCCTTAGTAGGAACACAGCATGCTTGTAAAGTAATTCAATCCAAAAAAAATATTATTATGGTAAATGTTGAGGCAGATGTTTTGTGTGGAAAATATTTATCAGACCTAGCAAAAGAAAATAATGTTATTTATTCGATGGCTTATGGAGATCAACCTTCTTTGATTGTAGAACAAATTGAATGGGCTAGATTGAATGGTTTTTTTGTAACATGTGCTGGAAAAGGAACAAAATACCATCCAATTTTTGAGTATTCTACACCAAAAAATGTTTGGGATAATTATGGAATAACACCTGAAGAGGCAAAAAAAGCTAGGATGAATCCCAAAATGTTTAATTCATTTGTCACTGGGGACAAAAGTTCAATTGAAATGGCGGCTGTTGTTAATGCTTCTGGACTAAAATGTCCCAATAATGGTCTTACGTATCCAGCAGTTAACGTCTACGATATTGCAAACAAATTAATTCCAAAAGATAATGGTGGACTCATAGATTGTGAAGGACAAGTTGAAGCAATTTCAAGCATTGACATAAAAAAAAATCAAATAAAAAACGATTTAAGATGGGGCATCTACATTGTTATTAAAGCTCAAAATAATTATGTAAAAGCATGTTTTAAAGAATATGGAATGGTTACTGATAATTCAGGTGAGTATTCTGCAATCTGGAGACCTTACCATTATGTAGGATTAGAACTAGCCCAATCAATATATTCAATTGCTTTGGATAAAAAATCAACAGGATATACTAAATTTTTTAATGCAGATGTTATTTCAGTAGCTAAAAAAGACTTAATATCTGGTGAAATACTTGATGGAGAAGGTGGTTTTGCCTCAAGAGGTAGATTAATAACTTCTAAGGATAGTGTAGAAGGAAATTTTTTACCGCTCGGTTTATCAGATGGTGCAATAATTAAAAAATCAATTAATAAAGATGAGTTTATTAAAATTGATGATGTTGAAATCGATTGGAAGCAGGAAGTTTTAAAAGCAAGAGAATATCAAGTCAATATCTTAAAATAAGGGGCGTTCTGTTGCCAGGTGCCCCG
>Ga0066859_10000551_pt1 | contig 11912 bp, 10 predicted proteins | sample ETNtaG_16_FD_65600 | JGI IMG/M metagenome (GOLD analysis project Ga0066859, IMG submission 65600) | Marine microbial and viral communities from oxygen minimum zone, Eastern Pacific Ocean - ETNP201406SV199 | ecosystem: Environmental > Aquatic > Marine > Oceanic | place: Pacific Ocean: Eastern... | reverse complement strand
CTCCGAACGAGACCGCCTGGACAATGCAGGCCGGAAGGATGAAGTCCAGGAACGAGTCGACCTCGGGGAACCCCGGCATGTCGAGGACCCGGCTGAACTGCTTGGTGTAGACCGCTGCCAGCAACAGCGGAAAGATGAGCCCCGGCATGACCGAGAGCAGTTGCCGCCTCTCGCCCACCACAGACCGACGTGTCAACTCCCATGTCTGGGAGCCGGCGGTCAGGACTCCCGACATTCCCGAGCCTGTCACTGCTCGTCTCCGGAGCCCTCCAGGCGACGTCCCGTGGCATGTGCAAAGACGTCGTCGAGGCTGGGAGCATCCAGCTCGAGGTGGATGACGGTCACCCCCGCTGTGTCCAGCGCCCGGACGACAGCGGCGACCTGGGCGGCACCCTCGGAAAGGCCGATGGCGACGCGTCCCTCCCTGGATGGCCGCTCCTCGCCGAAGCCCGTCATGACGTCTCGGGTTGTCGCCACATGCTCCTGGTCGACCTCAACCCGGAGGGTCGGTGCACCCACGGTGGCCTTCAGTTCCGTGGGCGTTCCTTCGCGTACAAGCCTGCCCTCGTCGATGATGGCGACCCGACCCGCCAACTGGTCGGCCTCCTCGAGGTACTGCGTGGTGAGGAAGACCGTTGTTCCCAAGTCTGTGTTGAGGCGCCTGACCTCTGCCCAGAGCGCCTGACGGCTGGTCGGGTCCAGCCCCGTGGTCGGCTCGTCGAGAAACAGGATCTGCGGTTCGTGCACGAGCGAGAGTGCAAGGTCGAGGCGTCTGCGCATCCCGCCTGAGTAGGTTCCGACCCGCCTGTCGACTGCCGCTGTCAGACCGACCCTCTCGAGCAGTTCGGGGCCACGTCTGCGGATCACCGAGCGCGGTATTCCGTGCAGGACCGCCTGCAGTCGGATCAACTCGCTGCCCGTCATGAGCGGATCGATGGCGGCGTCCTGGAGGGCCACGCCGATCATCCTCCGGATGTCGCCGGCCTGGGTCCTGATATCGCAACCGCCGACCCTGGCCGAACCCGATGTGGGGTGGAGGAGGGTCGTCAACATCCTGACGACGGTGGACTTGCCGGCTCCGTTGGGGCCGAGGAATCCGAAGACCTCACCCTCATCGATACTCAGGTCCACGCCATCGACGGCAACGATGTCGCCGAAGTGCCTTACGAGACCCGATGCCTCGATAACGACCGTCATGCTCTCACCGCCGCGAATCCTCGTCTGCCTAGATCTGCCTTCGTCGGTTCAGTCGGCGATGACCGCATGCCGCCGGTTACCTACGAAGTGGAACGTCGGTGACGCTAGCCCCGACACCTCCGAGGCCCCGAGTCCGGCCAGGACCGGACGGGTGCCAGGTCAGCGGTTGAAGGGCCAGACCCCGGGCAGTTGGCGGGCCAGTGCGGGTGGAGGAAGAACCGCATATGCCTCCTCGTCGGGGAGAACAAGGTTGTACTCACGGCGGGCACGCTCCTCGATCTCCTCGTCGGTGTTGAGGGCGTCGATCCGGAGTTCGTAGTCCCTGTTGGCCTGCTCGAGTTCGTCAACCTGGGCCCGGAGGTCCTGGTTCACCTGACGCTGGTCAAGCCAGTCGCGAAAAGGAACGACTCCGAAGGCAAGGGTTGCGACAACTGCTGCAAGGGTCACCCCGAGGAGCGACAGAAACCTCGTGCCTGCTGCCTTCACGCCGTGCGGTCCGGCCCCCCGGCCAGAGCCGACCCGCCCCTGTAGGCGGCAGCCTCGCCGAGGTCCTCCTCGATTCGAAGCAGCTGGTTGTACTTTGCGACCCTGTCGCTGCGGGCCGGAGCACCGGTCTTGATCTGTCCGCAGTTGGTGGCTACCGCAAGGTCGGCGATGGTGGTGTCCTCGGTCTCGCCGGACCGGTGGGAGACCACGGCCGTGTAGCCGTTGGCAGTCGCCAACTCGATGGCCTCGAGGGTCTCGGTGAGGGTTCCGATCTGGTTGACCTTCACGAGAATGGAGTTCGCTACGCCGCTGTCGATTCCCCGCTGAAGCCGTTCGGTGTTTGTGACGAACAGGTCGTCGCCAACCAGCTGGACGCTGTCACCGACCGCCTCGGTGAGTGCGGCCCAGCCGTCCCAGTCGTCTTCTGCCATGCCGTCCTCTATTGAAACGATCGGATAGCGCCCGGAGAGGTCGGCCAGGTAGTCGACCATGGCACCGGATGAGAGGCTGCGACCCTCTCCGGCGAGTTCGTAGGACCCGTCTGCGAAGAACTCGGTTGATGCCACGTCGAGGGCGAGTGCCACGTCGCTTCCGGGTTCAAGGCCCGCCGAGCCGATCGCCTCGACCAGCAACTGCACAGCCTCCTCGTTGGATCCGAGGTTCGGGGCAAAGCCTCCCTCGTCACCGACTGCTGTCGCCAGGCCACGGCCTGCGAGAACCCCCCTGAGGGTGTGGTAGCACTCGACGCCCCATCGGAGGGCCTCGCTGAACGAGGCCGCTCCCACAGGCATGAACATGAACTCCTGGATGTCGACATTGTTGTCGGCGTGTTCACCCCCGTTGATGACGTTGAGCATCGGAACAGGAAGCACGTGCGAGTTGGTGCCGCCCACGTACCGGTACAGGGCAACCCCGGCATCGTCGGCAGCGGCGTGCGCCACGGCCAGCGAGATGCCCAGGATGGCGTTGGCTCCGAGCCGTCCCTTGTCGTCGGTCCCGTCGGCGTCGAGGAGGGCCCGATCGACAGTTCTCTGATCGCTGGCGTCGAGGCCACGTACCGCCGCGGCCAGCTCACCGTTCACGTTGGCGACAGCCGTGGATACGCCCTTGCCACCCCAGAGTTCGCCACCGTCGCGGAGTTCAACGGCCTCGAAACGACCGGTGGAGGCACCGCTGGGCACCATCGCACGCCCGGCCGCCCCACTCTCGAGCATGACCACGACCTCGACGGTCGGGTTTCCACGGGAATCGAGAACCTGTCGGCCTACGACGACATCAATGCTGCTCACGTGCGCTCCCTTACCTTGACCCCGTCTCTCGGGAACCAACGCTACCGCCAGCCTGCTGTCTGTAGCGGGCGCGCGTGGCCTCGTCGGCGACGGCCAGGTCGACCCCTTCGGCGGCCGCCAGCGCCTCGGCGGCTCTCACGCCGTCTGCGAAGCGCCCGATGGCGTCGCGTAGTGCGTCTTCGGCGTCAATGCCGTTTTCGGCAGCCCACGCCGCCAGCGCCATCAGCGCATCACCCAGGTGCTCGTCGTCGACACCGGCCGAACCCAGATCTGGTGCGACAGGGACCACATCTGGAGCCACACCGGTTCCACGGGAGCGCCTGATCACCTTCTGGGCCATGGCAAGGGCCGGTAGGGCCGGTGGTATCCCGTCAAGCGAGGAGGAGCGTCCCTTCTCAGCAGACTTGATGCGGTCCCAGTTGGAGATGACCGCATCGGCATCGTCGGCAACCACCGACGGGCCGCCCGATTCCGGGAACACGTGGGGATGGCGCCTTCGCAGCTTGTCGTGAATGCCCCGAGCCACATCGGCCAGGTCGAAGCGGCCGTCATCGGCCGCTATCCGGGCGTGGAACACGACCTGGAAGAGGAGGTCTCCCAACTCCTCCTCGAGGTGGTCGCTGCCATCGCCTGTCTCCTCGTCGAAGGCGTCGAGTGCCTCGAGGACCTCGTAGGCCTCCTCGATGAGGTGGGGTCGCAGCGACGTGTGGGTCTGTTCGGCGTCCCAGGGGCATTCCGCCCTGAGCGTGGCGACCTGTTCGACGAAGCGCTGCACCTCTACGGCGATGGGGGGCGCCATCTCCGGGATGTACATACATGTCAGGTGGTCCGGTTGGACCTCGTCACACAGGGAGTCCCATGGGACTGTTCGGATCAGTTCATCGGCTGTACCCAGGCCCTGCAGCACGGTCACCGGTACCGCTGGGGGATCCGGCACCGAGGCCACCACGTCGGCCAGGACCGCATCGGTGTCTACCTGGGCGACAAGCATCGGGCCACGCTCGCCCGCCGCCTCGACCGCAAAGCGGTGGGCATCGACGATGCGTACCCCTGCCGTCAGAGGGTCTGTTCCGAGGCGGGTCCATGCCAGGTCTGCGAACGAGAGGGCCGGCAGTACGACGGTGTCGACCCGGTCATCAGCGATGAGCATCTCAACGGTCCGCTCGGCGACCATCGGCGAACCCGGGACCGCATACAGCACGGATCCGGCCTCGGAGGCGGCGGCGACCACCTCGTCGACGATTCCCGTGTAGACCTCGTCAAACGATGCCGCTGCCTCGTAGTGGTGGTCGAGGGTGGTTACGTCTCCCAGGAGGGTGACGGCTGGATGCCTCGATGTCCTGACGAACCGAACAGCGTTGGCGGCGATCGCCTCCAACGTGCCGGTCGTTGCAAGGTCGCTTCCGGCTGGGCCAAGACCAACGATGGTGACCGTCGGCGCCACGACGGGTCAGGAACCCCCGCCGACGCCATCAGGGGATGCTGGCCCGGCGGGCGGTACGACCCGTCCGACAGCATTGTCCCACGTGCCGTACCGGGGGTCGACGGTGATGTCGCGGGTAAGCGTGGCCATGTGGAGAATCACGCCCGGGAGGCGATCGCCGAGGGTGTCGAACGGAGCGGGCTCGATTGCCCCCGGTTGGTCGATGCGGATCACATGGAACCCGAACTGGCTGGGAACCGGGCCGACGAGATCGTCGCCCTCGCTCAGGGCACCGAGTGCCGCCCGCTCATAGGTAGGCACGAAGGACCCGATCGGCGCACAACCCAACTCGCCGCCCCTGGCGGCCGAACCGGGGTCCTGGGAGAGTTCACCAGCCAGGTCGGCGAAGTCCTCGCCAGACCCGAGGCGATCCATCACCATCAGGGCCTCACCCTCGTCTGCAACCAGTATGTGGCTGGTGCACAGGTCGTGGCCGACAACCTCTGCGCCGGCCTCGTATGCGTCCCTGACGGAATCACCGCCGGCCACTACCAGGTCCAGGGCAGCCTGCCAGCGCATGAGCGTTGAGAGGGCCGGTGCCTCGGGGTCGAGTCCGGCAACGATCAGCCTGTCGCGTGCTGCATCAAGGTCGTCGGCGCCAGCCTCGAGACCGTGCTCGGCGAGCATGTCGACTACAGCCTCGTAGCGGACCATCTGGTCGAGCACCTCGACCACGCCGTCGGTGCTCATTGTGGCACCCACCGAATCGGGCCCGTAGCTGTCCTCGACCAGTTGGGTAAGGGCCGTGCGGTCGATGGTCGTGGCACCCACCTCGAGGGCAACATCGGAGGCGCCACACGCTGCGGCGACCATTGCGGTCACGAGCAGCAGAGGGGTCAGGCGGGAAAAGAGCATCACGAGCCCGCAATAGTAGGGGACGCCCCGCCCGGTCCGACAGACCCGGCCTCAACGGGAATGAGGTCCTCGATCATCGACATCAGGTCAGCCACCAGATCGTCGCCGTCGACCGGCAGGATCAGCTGCCTCGACCCCTCCTTGTAGATGGCATGCCGGTGAAGACGGGCCAGGCGTGTCTGGCGGCTCAGGGGCAGCACGACAGGTGAACAGCGGGCCACCCGTTCTGGCCCACCGAGGCCCGGGCCACGCCCCACCGTCACCTCGGTCAGTCCCCTCTCCACACACAGTGCCCGCAGACGGCCTACGGCTATGAGGGCCTCGGCTGCCGGCGGCAGGGGCCCGTAGCGGTCCTCCCACTCGGAGCGCACCGCGTCGACGTTGGCGGCGTCGGGGGTTGTTCCGGCGGCAGCCAACTTCCTGTAGGCCTCGAGACGCAGGTCGCTACGGAACACGTAGTCCTCGGGGAGGTGGGCGTCGACGGGAACCTCGACCCTGATCTCGGCTGGCACCTCGGGAACCCGGCCGGCCAGCTCGTCGACGGCCTCGGTGACCATCTGACAGTAGAGGTCGTAGCCGACGGCTGCCACGTGGCCGCTCTGACCGGTCCCCAGCAGGTTGCCTGCACCCCTGATCTCGAGGTCACGCATGGCAATACGGAATCCGGACCCCAGGTCGGTTGTCTCGCCGATGGTCCTGAGGCGTTCGTAGGCCTCCTCGCTGAGGGACTTGTCCGGCGGGGTGAACAGGTAGGCGTAGGCACGCTGCCCGGCCCGACCGACCCGGCCGCGCAACTGGTGCATCTGCCCGAGGCCGAGCAGGTCTGCCCTGTCCACGACAAGGGTGTTCACGGTCGGCATGTCGATGCCGGATTCGATGATCGTGGTACAGACCAGCACGTCGTAACGACCCTCCCAGAAGTCCATCACGACGTTCTCGAGGCTCACCTCGTCCATCTGTCCGTGGGCGACCGCTACCCGGGCCTCAGGTACCAGCTCGCGGATGCCGCCGGCTATCTGGTCAATGTCGTAGACACGATTGTGGACAAAGAAGACCTGGCCATCGCGTAGCAACTCGCGGCGGATGGCCTCGGCCACGGCTCTCTCGTCGTATCCGCCAACATATGTGAGTATCGGCTGCCGGTCGGCCGGTGGTGTGTTCATGAGGCTCAGGTCGCGGATACCGGTGAGCGACATCTCGAGCGTGCGTGGAATGGGCGTTGCCGTAAGTGTCAGCACGTCGACGTCTGACCGGAGGGCCTTGATGCTCTCCTTGTGGCTGACACCGAAGTGCTGCTCCTCGTCGATCACCAACAGGCCCAGGTTCTTGAACACGATGTCGCCTGAGAGGAGCCGGTGGGTGCCGATCACCAAGTCGACAGAACCATCCGCCAGGCCCTCGGCGACACGCCTCGCCTCGGCCGGCGTCAGGAACCTGCTCAGAACCTCGACCCTCACCGGGTACGGCGCATAGCGGTCCCGGAAGGTCTGGCCGTGCTGCTGGGCGAGCAGCGTGGTCGGTACGAGGATCGCCGCCTGACGGCCGTCCTGCACGGCCTTGAAGACCGCACGTACCGCAACCTCGGTCTTGCCGAATCCGACGTCGCCGCACACCAGGCGATCCATGGGCAGAGACCGTTCCATATCGGCCTTGACATCCTCGATGGCTCCGAGCTGGTCGGCTGTCTCCTGGTAGGGGAAGGACTGCTCCAGCTCGCGCTGCCACGGGGTGTCAGCAGCAAAGGCGTGGCCGGCTGCGGCAACGCGCTGTTGGTACAGGAGAACCAGTTCCTGGGCGATCTCGGCTACCGCTGAACGCACCTTCGACTTTGCCTTCTGCCAGTCGGATCCACCCATCCGGCTGAGGCTCGGCTTCTCTCCGCCGGAATGTGGACGGATCACGTCGATCTGGTCGGTGGGCAGGTAGAGGCGGTCGTCGCCCCTGTACTCGAGTAGCAGGTAGTCGCGTTCGACACCGCCCAGGGTGCGGGTCACGAGGCCGGCGAACCTGGCGACACCATGGTGTTCGTGCACGACGTAGTCACCGGGGGCCAGGTCCTCAAAGACGCGTACTGCTGCTGTGCGCCTGGGCTTCGTTCGACGGCGGGTCCGCCGCCGGCCAGTTATCTCGGCCTCGGTCACGACCGCCAGCCCCGAGGATGGAAGAACGAAGCCCCGCTCGAGTGGTGCCACGACCAGGTGGGCTCCACCCGCCCGGGGGTCGGTGCCGGAATCGGCCAATGCCACCTCGATTCCGGACTCGAGGAGCCGCTGGCTGAGCCGGTCGACGCTCCCCTCTCCATCTGCGACAACAACTACCCTCATGCCATCAGCGAGGAGGTTTGCCAGGCGGCCTACGGCACCGCCGGAGTCGGCATCGACGGCACCGGGAACGACATGCCAGCCCGAGGCAGAGATGGTCTCGACCCCTGGACCCTCGGGGACCACATCGAGGGTCCACACGGGCGCATTCGTGTGCGCCAACAGCCGGTCCCATCCGGTATGGAGACGTGGAAAGTCGGCAACATCGGCACCCCATGTGACGGCAAGGGTGTCGGCCAGGGACTCCTCCTCAGCCTGCAGGTCTGCGATCCGGTCTCGCAGGCGCCTGGGCTCCAGCGCCACAACGAGGGCATCGTCGTCGAGCAGGTCGAAGAGGACCCTCTCGTCGCCGGAGAGCCACGGCAGCCACGACTCCATGCCATCAAAGAGCTCACCGCTGGACAGACGGTCCCACTGCTCGCGACCCCACGGCTGCTCTCCCACCAACGCAGCAGCCCGCTCACGTACCTCGCCGTCGAGGATCAACTCCCTGCAGGGCAGGATCTCGACCTCGGCACGGGGAATGGTCGCCAGCTGGTCAGCGACGCCGAACTCGCAGAGCCGGTCGACCTCGTCACCCCAGAGGTCTATGCGTACCGGTGCCTCCGACGTGGATGGCCAGACATCGACGATCGAACCCCTAACAGCCACCTCGCCACGGTGCTCCACCTGGTACTCACGTCGATAACCCGCAGCCACCAGGTCAGAAACGAGGAGTGTCTGGTCGACAACGTCACCCGGTCCAATCAAGACCGGCTCAACGTCGCCGGCCCCGGGCCCCAGGCGCTGCACCAGCGCCCTTCCCGATGCGACGACAACCTGTGGTCGATCGGCGAGGCCCGACAGCCGGTGGAGAACGTGCAGGCGACGCCCCATTGTCTCGACACCCGGGCTAACCCTTTCAAACGGCAGGGTCTCCCACGCCGGGAACATCTCCACATTGTCGTGGCCCAGGTAGAGACGCAGGTCGGCTGCCAGAAACTCCGCCTCAGTTCCGGTGGGAACGGCCACCACAAGGGGATTTCGCCCGGCCTGGCGTGCAACTGCGGCGAGCACAATCGCCCTCGCCGGTTCGGGAACCGCGAGGGTTGCGTGCCTTCTACCCAGCACCGACGCAAGGGCCGGCTCATCTGCCAGCAGGTCGGGAAGGCCGGTGAGGAACTGCCCGCTCACGGGGTCACGAACGAGAGTTGAAGCGGGACATGGCCTCGGCGACCCCCTCAGCCAGGATCACCTCGACAGCATCGGCGGCCTCCTGGGCCACGATCTCCAACTCGGTGGCTTCGGCGGCCCCTGGCCTGCGCAGCACGTGGTCTGCACCCGACTGCCTGCCGGGGGGCTTGCCTACACCTATGCGAACCCGCAGATAGTCCTGGGTCTTGAGGTGTGCGGTGATCGACCGGAGTCCGTTGTGGCCCGCCAGACCGCCTCCTGACTTAACCCTCAGCTCACCCACGGGAAGGTCCAGTTCGTCGTGGACAATCACGATCCTCGCCGGGTCGTCGATTCCGTGACGGTGGACCAGCTTGGCCACGGCCTGACCGGATTCGTTCATGAAGGTCTGAGGAACCGCAAGGGCCACCCGATCGCCTTCGATGCGGATTTCGGCCACACGGGCCAACTCCTTGGACTTGCGTAGCGGGGCGGAGTACCTCTGTGCCAGCAGCGCCACGGCCTCGGCGCCGGCGTTGTGGCGGGTGCCCTCGAACCTGGTCCCGGGGTTGCCCAGCCCAATGACCAGAAGCGACGCGGGCTCGCCACGCCTCTCCTGGCTGGTCCTTCCGGGCCGCCGGATCATGCCCGGACCCGCAACCTATTCGGAGTCGGTGTCGCCGCTGTCCTCGTCTGAGGCCTCGTCGGCGCCCGCCGCTGACTCGCCATCTTCGCCCTCGACACCAAACTCGGCAGCCAGAGCGGCCTCCTCGGCTGCCTCTTCGGCAGCCATTGCCTCGAGGGTGGAGCGGGTGATCATGCCGACCGCAACCGCTTCGTCGGGATCGACGTCGGTGGTGACACGGTCGGGGAGCACCAGATCGCCGACACGAACGGAGTCGCCAATGGTGAGGGCCGAAATGTCGACCTCGATCTCGGTGGGAATGTTGTCGGGAGCAGCGTTGATGCTGAGGGTGAACAGGTTCTGGTCGACCATGCCGTCGTTGTCGGTGACCTCCTTGGCCTCGCCGACCATGACGATCGACACGTCGACGGTGACATCCTGGTCGGGATCGATCCTGACAAAGTCCACGTGGAGCACGTCGCGGCGGACCGGATGACGCTGGATCTCCTTGACGATCGACATGTGGCGCTCGCCGCCCACCTCGAGGTGGATGATGGCGTTCAGGCCGGCCTCGGTGGTGATGGCCCTACGCAGCTCGGGCCAGTCGACGGAAACGGTAACCGGCTCCTGCTGGAGTCCGTAGAGGACCGCCGGGATCTTGCCGGCCGTGCGGCTACGCCGACTGGGTCGGGTACCGGTGCTTCGACCAGTTTCAGCTGTGAGAACAATCTCGTCCATTGGAACGCTTCCTGCAGAAGGGGGCTTGGGACCGGGAGGTCACCGGACCGACGGGCGAGTCTACCGGCGTCTGGGACGAGGCGGACCTTGACGACACCGGACAGGCCCGGGGCCGGTCGGGCTCAGGCCAGGTTGTTTCCGCCGAAGATCTCACTGACCGAGGCATCGGCGAACACCGCCCCGATGGCCCTCGCGATGAGCGGGGCAACGGTCAATACCTCGACGAAGTCGGGATCGGTCCCATCTGGCAGGGGCACGGTGTCGGTGACTATGACCTTTTCAATCGAGGAGGCCGTGAGCCGCTCCATGGCCGGCCCTGAGAAGATGCCGTGCGTTGTCGCCGCGATGATCTTTGACGCTCCCCGCTCTGACAACTGGTCGGCGGCTGCGCAGATGGTGCCGGCCGTGTCGATCATGTCGTCGACAATGATGCAGACCTTGCCGTCAACCTCTCCGACCACCTCTTTGGCCTCGACGGTGTTGAACTCGGAGTGGCTGCGTCGCTTGTGCACGATGGCCAGATCTGCGTGAAGCTGCATTGCATAGCGCTCGGCGACCTTCACCCTTCCGGCATCGGGTGACACGATGGTCAGGTCACCATCGAGCGAGTTGAGCCGCTCGATGAGGACGGGCATTGCCGTGAGGTGGTCGACCGGCCCGTCGAAGAACCCCTGGATCTGTCCGGAGTGCAGGTCGACGCCAACCAGCCTGGTGGCACCGGCCGCCTTGAACAGGTTGGCTACCAGCTTTGCGGTGATCGGCTCTCGACCCGAGGCCTTGCGGTCCTGGCGGGCGTACCCGTAGTGGGGGCACACGACGGTGATGCGCTTGGCTGAGGCCCGACGGGCTGCATCGACCATGATGAGCTGCTCCATCAGGGAGTCGTTGATGGTGGTGCCCGGCACGTTGCAGTGGGTCTGGATGATGAACACGTCGCTGCCACGTATTGACTCTGAGAAGCGGCAGTGGATCTCGCCGTTGGCGAACTCGGCCAGGTTTGGTTCGCCGAGTTCCTCACCCATCTCGTCGGCGATCGCCTCGGAGAGGGGGCGGCTGATTCGCCCGGACACGAGGTAGAGCTTCTTGTTCGTGACGAGTTCCATGCGTCGACGCTTCTCCGCTGCTGGTGTGGTTGACGTGCCGAAAGCCGAGTGTATGACGCGCGGTCCCCCACTGGTGGATGAGTTGGTCGATATTGCGCTGTCAGCCCACGTAGGTCGGTGTTGGGGGGATTCCACCGTCCTGGAGCGTGGTCGTCGTGGGTGGAGGTTCGGTGGTCGTGGTCGGTGGGACGGTGGTCGTGGTCGGTGGGACGGTGGTCGTGGTCGGTGGGACGGTGGTTGTGGGTGGTGGCCGGGTCGTCGTGGTGGGCGGAACGGTCGTCGTCGTGGTGGTGGTCGTGGTCGGCGGCAGGGTCGTAGTTGTCGTCGTGGTCGTGGTTGTCGTGGTTGTCGTGGTGGTCGTGGTGGTCATGGTTGTCGTGGTCGTGGTGGTGGTGGTTGTCGGGGCCAACGTCGTCGTTGTTGTCGTGGTGGTGGGCGGAGGCGGTGGTGGAGGTGGCGCCGTCGGTGCCGCGGACGAGGTCGACGATGTGCCTCCCCCTCCTACTGCGTTGATCGCCGACACCCGGAACGTGTACGTCGTGTCGTTCACCAGACCCGTCGCCACATACGACGTCACAGCCGACCCCGTGTCAGCCACCACCGTCGACCAGCTCGCACCAGCATCGGAAGAGGACTCAACCAGATAACCCGTGATCGCCGAAC
>Ga0066859_10000508_pt1 | contig 12508 bp, 10 predicted proteins | sample ETNtaG_16_FD_65600 | JGI IMG/M metagenome (GOLD analysis project Ga0066859, IMG submission 65600) | Marine microbial and viral communities from oxygen minimum zone, Eastern Pacific Ocean - ETNP201406SV199 | ecosystem: Environmental > Aquatic > Marine > Oceanic | place: Pacific Ocean: Eastern... | reverse complement strand
CCGGTATCAATCACTGGATTGATGTATTTCCAGACGACTTCGCCTTCCGGATTCACCTCAATGAACGTGCCACGGACACCCCAAGTCACCAATGTGTTACCATTCTCCAATCGCTCTACCCCTCCCAAGGAGGACGCAGATATATTCGTACCTTGATCCCAAGACCAACTCGGTGCAGCAGGCGCCCAAGGACTGCCGGATTGCAAGACATATTCGCCATTGACCAGAGGTGGGGAAATGACATCAACTGAAGAATAACTTGTGCTACGGCGAACACCATTGTTGAAGACAATCAAATCACCAGCACCGAGGCGTCCTTCATTGATCCACTGAATGTCATGTTGACCGAACAGTTGCTGATCGTCATTTGTTCCCGCGCGATAGGCTTCGGAGTTGCCCCAGCGATAGAGAATGTCGCCACCCTTCTCTGAGTTGCCTCCGGTATGCCCAGCAGCTTCCTCTGTCGTCGTGCTATGATCGATGATGTAAATCTCATTCACATTCCTGCAGGACAATGCAATTTGGTCCAAGATTGGGTTGTAATCGATGCCATTGCAATGCATCCAATCACTCTTGTATGGGCTGAGGACGTCCGGCGAGTCGACGAAGTTGATGTCGAGTAATTCAGGGTGATCGCCAACGACGCCATAGTTGTCCTTGGCGGAATCGTAATCCTGAATCAGATGGTCCCAGATGTTCCACTCCCATACGATATTGGCTTGGTCTGTTCCGACGGGTTGGACCTCTACGATCTTGTCGGGCCAAAGGGTGTCTTGGCTCATCTTGTTGGGATTGCGTCCTGCTTGATGGGATTCAGATTCACTCTTGAAGTCCCACGCAATCATCAGAAAATTCCCATTGGATAATGGTTCGATATCGTGATGGCTGCGATTGGTATCTCCAGGGTAGAACCATTCCCATTCCATTTCACTGTCCCAGGACAGGCGCTCAATCTTACCCGCAACCCCGTTGCCATCATGATCAAAATTAGTACCGAGGTTGGTCGTTCGCAGCAGATCTCCATCCTCGAGCATGTAGACTGCCATACCGGGGGGCAGTCCACTAGGAGATGTCCACGAGTGAACCATTCGCCCATGTGCGTCAATGAGGTATGTGCTCTCGGATGTCATCGGAGCGAAGAGTGTGTAATCCTCATTCACACGATTATCGCAATAGATGAGCCCGACTGTCCATGTGGCATTTCGATTGGCATTGCAAATAGGTTCAACCGGCGAGCCAGAGGATCCCTGTGCCTCTATGGGGGAGGTAATTCCAATTGGTAGTAGCAGTGAAAGGGAAAAAATCGCTACGAGGATGGCACCCTGTCTCATGCTCTGCCGATTAGCCTCATCTACCCAGAGGTCGTGGTCTCGCCGCCACCGGAAGCGCCGTCCTCAGATTCTTTATCGTTCGGATCGGGGTCCTCTTCTTCTTGTCGCTCATTATTGTAGTAGAGTCCCTTGTAAGGCTGGCTTACCGGCAGGCCTTCGTAAGCCGATAGCTCCATTGTATCGAGCCTGTGGACTGTCACTCCCTGCTGCGAAATGGCATAGACATAATCATCAATAAAGACGGTGCGACGGATGTCGGGGCGGTCCCAATACCACTCGTCATTGCCATTGTAAAACATCGAGTGGTCGATGCTTGAGCCGTCATAGATGGTGAGGCCTGCTGTGGTCGAGACATCAACCAGCACCAGTTTCGAAACATACTCGTAGTGATAGGTTTGCCTATCCTCATTCCAAGTATTGCGGTAGGTTGATAGCGGAATCGCGAGTTGGCCATTCCAGTACTGGAACGCCTTGTGTTCGTAGGTAGCCTCGCTGTGGGCCCAGCTCCACTCATTCTTAGCTTCTTTGGAAACCGGGGAAAGTTCCAATTCCGAGGCGCGCACCGGATTCGCAAAATCAGTGACATCGAACAGTGAGAGCTGCGTGCTGCCCCAGTCCAAGCCATTCTCGTCGCCGCCGATACCGATAGTCAGCAGATGATTCTCATCTAGAGGATGGATATAGGTCGAAACTCCGGGGACCTCTAGCTCCCCAATCACCTGCGGATTAGTCGGATCGCTCAGGTCGAGCGTCCAGAGCGGATCGATATTGCGGAACGTAACCAGATAGCCGCGGTCGCCAACGAAACGGGAAGACCAGATGCGCTCACCAGGAGCTATTCCACCAACGTGGCCGACTACATTCAGCTCGGTTGACTGATTAGTCGAGCTGCCGCCGTGTGTCAGCTGCTCAAGCACGAAGACGTGGTTCTCCGGGCCGGTCTGCTCTTCGGCAGGAAGCCACCAACGACCCCACTGGCCGGTCGTCGTCGCGACGCGCAGGAAGCCATTGTACTCGGAGAGAGAGAACTGGTCCAGGATAGTGCCATTTACGCGTCCGCTGCCGATGTAACTGGTCTCTCCAGGCTGTGAAATGTCGAAGGCGTGCAGATTGGTGGCCTCTTCGTAGCGAGCGGTCTCGTCGTCCCAGAACCACCACCAATCGTTAGCCATCTCGGCAATAACCAGCATATCGGCCGAAGCGTAGATGGTAGCCCAGTTGCTCATAACGTGGTCTGCCTGGAACGAAAGATTACTCTGAGCCAGGTCAAGTGTCATGATGCTGGTGACGCCGCGCGCCGTGCCGTCCTCGGCAACCACGAAGTCCTGACAGTTCGTGGTGTCGGTGAAGCTGTGGACCGTTACACTTTCGTTCGCCATCTCATAGACGCGGGGCACTAGCTCGTCGAGATTGGTCGCGTCGATAATGGCTTCGTTCTGTGCGATGGTAACATTGATAGCCGTCATCCAGAGCTGTTCGGCGCGCTTTTGCATCGCCTTGTCGTTCCAGAAGCCGTCTTCGTCTTCCCAGTAAATATCCCAGTATTCATTCGGCAGCTCGGGCCAGTAGACCAGACCAGGAACGTCTAGGTAGCCATGACTAACCATACGGACAGTTCCATCTACCTCGCGTGCGGTCTCGTACCAGCCTTCCATGTAGAGCTCGCGCTCTACCTGTGGGGCGGAACGGTCGCTGATGTTGAAGACAGTCAGCTTGGAGAGAGAGTGTACGCGGTACTCGTTCCAGTCGTAGTAGTAGTCACCCATATATTCGTCATATTTACTCTCGGCCGAATCGCGCACCAGATAGGAGAGCAGGGGGTGGTCTCCTTCGGCATACTGCAGGTCCCAAACAGAAATGTCGGAGTAGACGGCCATACGATCGCCCGAGAAGAGCATCTCGCGCGGCCATCCTTCCACAGTAGCGTTACTGAGGTATTCCACCTGACCAACCTCGGGCACAGCGAGGATATGCAGCCTCCCACCATCGAGGTGGCCGTAGTAGGGTGAATAATCGTAGTAACTGTCACCGAATAACACATAGAGATAATCGCCGTCAGTCTTGACGAAATCCGCCTCATCGACGCCACCCTCCTGATTATTGGTGCCGGAGAACTCACGTTCGCTGCCAGTCGCACCATTACTGGCTGGACTTTCCGGAGAGCCGCCGGATTGGTCAGCTGAACCTGACGCCGGTGCGCCGCCGCCGTCATCCATTGCCATTTCTGCGCCATCGAGTGCGACCATGACATCGCCCTCGAGCCAGCCGCCGCCACCGCCACCACGATAGTAACCACCCTGATTAGAAGCGATAGTGGCGCGCATCTCATCCTTGAGATGGGTTTTCAGGTCCTCTTCGAGCGCGCTACATGAATCATATGCCATCAACTGAGGAGAGCTCCGACCCGGATCATCAACCAGGTCCTGCAAGAAATCGCTTTGGGCCGTTGTCAGCCCGTTCGGTGTATCACTCGGTGGCTCGTATACCAGCAGCGCCGCCGCTACCAATGTCAGTACAACGCCCGTAGCGAGAAGCGGTGACGGACCGCTACCGGGAACTGGAGGTGGAGTCATCGCGCGTGGTCGTTGTAGTTGCGTCCCGAAAACCGTGATGCGATTGGTCATGCCGGAACCCCCCTCCCGGCAGTGTGTTGCCCGTCGTACTGTGCGTGCATCGCGAGGCAGTGCTTGCAGGAGACCTGTTTCCAGGTCGATTTGCGCATCACGCGGCGTTCCTGCTGTGTGGTAGGATAGCCGCAGATGGTAAGGTGGCGGTTGCCCAACATATGACGTCTGCGCATAACCATCTGGGGCTGTTCGCGGTATTTAAAGCAGTGCCAAAAAAAATTTTTTGTTTCAAGTTTAGCGACGTATATTGCTGCAACTCAGGTACCATTCCAGCACCCTGTACAAATCTGCACATTTTACCGCCCCCCCTTCAGCTCAACAGAGAAGAGCCGCAGCAGGCTCAGAATATTTTCCTCGATAACACCAGCCTCGTCCTTCTCCGCCTGCGAGAAGTCGAGTCCGGCAGCTACCTGATTAACCAGCTGCTGCCGGATGAGCGAGGATTTCATCAGTCGCAGCAGGTTGCGATCGGTAAGGCACTCCTGCGGGCGGTAGCGTCCGCGCCGTAACAGGAGCTGTCCGCTGGCGACCAGCTTCGGGACATGGTAGTCTACCAGTTGCGAGGATAGTCCTGCCTGCTCGGCAATTTGACGCTTGGAAGCCGGTGCGCCAAGCTGGATTGCGGCGAATAGAATGCGAAACAACGTATCTGCCTCGCTGGCGTTAGTGCGGAGGTGTAGCTCCACTCCCCCTGCGATGTCGTCGACTGGCTCCGCCATGATATGATAGTTGTCAGCCTATTATATTTAACTAATATCTAATTTTGACTTAATCGAAGTCCAGCAATACCTTGCCAATGTTCTGGCGGTCGTGAATGTGTTGATGAGCTTTGACTGCCTCGGCACCTGGGAAGACCGAATCGATACGGGGCGCGATTTCACCCGCCTGCAACCAGCCAAACAGCTGCGTCTGGGCCTGCTGCAAGCGCTCGGTATCACGGTAGCGGCCGAGATGGACGCCAATGACAGCGCGGTTGGCACCCATCATCCAGAGCGGGTTGAAGCGAGGTGCACGCCACCACTCGCGCAGTTGTGTCAGTCGGCTGCGTTTGCGACCGGGTGCCATGGCAGAGATACCATAGGTAACGACACGGCCGCCCGATGCCAGACTGCGGTAGCTCTGGAGCAGGTGGTCGCCGCCGACAGGATCCAGTACCAAGTCGACTCCACGTCCATCGGTGGCGGCTTTGATAGCAGTGCGGAAGCCGTTGCGGTCAACCGGTTCGACATCTTGTTCGCGCAGCCAATCGTGCTTCTCCGGCGACGCGGTACCAAATATACGTGCTGCACCGCGGAGCCGCGCCAGCTGTGTTGCCGCGACGCCCACGCCGCCAGCGGCGCCGTGGATGAGGACTGTCTCACCTTCCTGTAATGCGCCCGGGTGCACTACCGCCAGCCAGGCAGTCAGATAGTTTACCGGCAGTGCCGCCGCCGCGTCGAAGCTGACTGAGTCGGGCAGCTGTGAAACAGATGCTTTGGGCGCAACGACGTGCGTTGCGTAGCCACCATATGAACGACCAGCGACGACGCGGTCACCCACAACAATGCCATCAACACCGGAACCGACTGCCGCGACTGTGCCGGCAACCTCGTAGCCCGGGACAAAAGGCGGCTTGGGAGCACCAGAGTAGAGCCCCATGCGCGCCAGCAGGTCCGCAAAATTGATGCCCGCGCGCGCGACCCTTACCACCACCTCGCCGTTGTCGGGCTCTGGCGTTTCAGCCTCTTCTAACCGCAGTACCTCGGGCGGACCGTAGCGAGTGACAATGACACGCTGCACGTGACGCTAACTTTCCCGCCCCTTAAGCCATCCCCGCCGCTCCGTGAGTTAGCGTTGCCTGCCCTAGTGCGCGGTTACTCAGCCGGTGCGATGCGTCCCATTTTCCCCGCCTGAAAATCCTCTACAGCCTGCGCCAGCTCGTTATGGCTGTTCATCACGAACGGCCCGTAGCGCGCGACCGGCTCGCTCAGCGGCGCGCCCGCCAGCAACAACGCCTCAAACGACTCGAATGCGCTGTCCGGAACACAGAGGTCCACCGTCTCGCCGTCGCCGAAAAGTACCAGCTGCCCGTCAGTGGCGGGGGTGCGGTGCGGGCCGAATTCGCCCGCGCCGCCGAAGCAATAGACCATGGCGTTCAACTCGGGTGCCAGCGGCTGCTCGAGTGCCCCACCTGGAGCGATGGTCAAGTGAAGATACGTAATGGGAATTACAGTCTCGATACTTGCGCTGACACCCAAAGACTCGCCGGCGATAACACGCGCCTGCACCAGGCCATTATTACTTTCGACAAGCGGGATTTCGGCAGCTGTTATTTCCTGATAGCGCGGTGCCATCAACTTACGGTTGCGTGGCAAGTTGACCCAGAGCTGAAAGCCGTGCGTGGTTCCGCCGTTCTTCTGGAAATCAGGATGTGGCATCTCTGAATGAACCAGTCCCGAACCTACAGTCATCCACTGCACGTCACCCGCACGCAATTCACCGGCATGGCCGAACGAGTCGCGGTGGCACATGTGGCCTTCTAGAAGATAAGTCACGGTCTCGAACCCACGATGCGGATGATCTGGTGCACCAATCGCCTCTTCCGGCGGCCATTCGACCGGTCCCATCTCGTCCAGCAGCAGGAGCGGATCGACCTGGTCCAGACCCGCAGTCGGGAACGGACGGCGGACGGGGAAACCACCGCCTTCCATCTGCTGGTGCGCGGTGACGACTGAAGCGACGGCGCGGCTCATTGGTTATCAAGCAAGTTGTGAGCTAAAGTAATGCATGCTGACGATAGAAGACTACGTTCGCCCAGGCATATGTGCGGTGCGCTTGCCAGCACCTCACGCTCCTCTTCCGTCGGGTCACGGTCATCACTAAGCACCAGCGTTAGCGGCGGTGCCGGGAACGCGTCGCTATCACCAGCCTCGTCGAGGATTATTGGGGGAGGCAGCTGCACCAGTAGCTCTGTAAGACCCATGCGGTGCAGCGTTAGACCAGGACTCGACTCCACAGAGTCGCGATTACGCAGCTTCACCAACCCGTTGCGCACCAGCGCCGCGGTCGAACGCTCATCGGGGTTTAGGTAGCGCACCGTTGCACCGCAGAAATGAACTGCTACTGGTGGTGCTGGAGGCCCCTGCAACAAAAGCCACACATCAGTATCACGGCGCAGCCCGTGCGAAATCCACATCGCAGCAGTGACGCAGCGTACCAGTACGTCTAGCCGGCCGGCGCCGCCACACAAGTCATCTAACTTCCAGTCAGGTGCGGTGTGCGCACGGTGACCCAGTATAACGAAATTGCGGTCAGCCGCCACGTTCCAGCCCCTCCTCGATTGACTGCTGGAACTGGTTCAGTACCGAGTAGTCGTGCGCGTCGGGGTGGTCGCACAGCACTGCCAGTGTGATGTTCTCGAAGTGACGATAATCAAAATCTTCATCTAAATCATAAGCGTGCGAGTCCATCCGATAGGGGACTAAAGCCAACGACTCGTCCTCATTGGTGGCGGCGATGAACGCCGGCGGCCCCAGTCGATGCGCTATCTTGTCGGCGCGCGAGATGTAGATATCACCCGGTTTCAGGTGGGTGTGCAGGTGCGACCAGACTCGCCCCTCGGCTGAATGCTCGTCGCAATAGCGGTACAGTGGCGACGCATTCAGTCCGTGTTCGTTACGCTCCAGCTTGCCAATCTCTGACTCCAGCTCAACGTGGCTGACCCATTTGTCATAGACCAACTCACCAATTTCGGGTGTGCGGAATTTCAGACTCGCCACTAGCAGCCCTGCCCGCTCAAGTCCTTCCTCGCGTGAGAGCCTAATCTCCTTGGCGATCTCCCACAGCAGCATATCTGGCACTAAAAGGTGCAGATATTTGACGAATTCAAGTGGAAACTGGCGCTCACCTTCAGCTATCACCTTTTCATGTTTGGCAAAGTGACGCTTCACCAGCTGCTGGTGCGAAGGCAGCGTCGAACTACGCACCAGAAGAAAATTGCGAAGCAGGCGCTCCTGTTCTGAGTTCACCCCTTGCCAGCGCAGGGTGAATTAAACAACCAGTTCGCACCGACAAAGTCAGCCGATAACACTCTGTGATGTACGCCTGTAGGACGCAGATTCATGGCGCTGATGCAGCTCCCAGAGCTCACACAGTTCCTGAACTGTTTTCTGGAAAGGTGCCACCAGAGCTCCCCGAAAGCGGTTGCAGTAACCAAAATGATAGGCAATATGCCACTGCCATCTGAGGGTCCGCCAAGCATTCCTAAGTCCGAGCCGTGAGTCCCAGATATGAGTCATTTCCGCCCCTAGGGCATTCAATTCCATAACCTGAAACCCCTCACCTTTCTGTAGCGCGGAAGCGGAGGGTACCATGACATCAAAGCGTCCGAAATGGAATCCCTCCAGCGACGATGTCAACAACGCGAGCGCAATCTCGAGTTCCTTCGTATAGCTCGCCCAGTCGTCATGGAACTGCGCTCCCCGACTATGCGTCCCCAGTTCACCAATGAAGACTATTTCGCCACTGGCGGGAATCTCAAGTGAGCGGGCTCCAAGATTACGCAAGTGAAGCCGGCTGAAGCATACCGCACGGGGATGCGAGAGAATTAGTTGCTCAACCGAATGAAGCCCGTCACCGGTCACGAACGGGAGGGCCTTCTTGGTTATGGAAACAATGCGTCCACGTCGGTGTCTGGGATGCCTAACCCAGAATATGCCATATTCTTCTCCATCCACAAATGATTGCAGGATGACATCGTAATCGACTAGTGCGATATCATGCTCCAGCCCTTCAGAGGTCCTGACAATCCAGACTCCCGAGCCGCGACCGCCAATATCGGGCTTAAGCACTACCGGAAAACCCTGCTCTGTAGCAAAGGCACGCGCCTGCGTTAGTCGAGCTGCCAGACTGTCAGTCTCCCGAAGCAGAATGAAAGGTGGAACGTAGCGGCGGGGCAGCGCACCCAACTTGTCCGATTTGCGATTGACTAGGAACCGGCCAAAACGGGTGATGCCAGGGTTGACTGCTGTTATCACCATCGCACCGCGATATCGTACCGCGAGCAGGAACAACCACGGCAGCAGCGGCAGGTAGAATACCCAGGGTGGCCAGAATTTCCAAGAGGACCACCGCCTGAACCAACCCACGAGAAGCCGCCAGCATCGCCAGAGCATGGCTTGGCAGGGTTTATCCGCTATTAGCCAATTGGCGAGTAAATACACACTGCGGGCGCCGGGATTTGAACCCGAGTTAGAGGCTTGGGAAGCCCCGGTGATACCAGACTACACTACGCCCGCGGCGGCGGCGCGACGCCGGTACCAGATAAAGCGGTTACTAGCGCTTGAAAACCCGCAAAGTGATTATGGTTATTTGGGAAATACAACCTTGAACGTACTGCCCTTGCCCAAAGCAGAATCGAGGTGCAGTTCGGCCTTGTGCTTGGTCACTATCTTGTTAACAACGTGAAGGCCCAGACCGGTTCCTTTCCCAGCCTCCTTGGTAGTAAAGAAGGGATCGAATATCTTCTTTTGGGTTTCTTCATTCATCCCGGTTCCCGTGTCAGTAACAGAGATGTAACATGTCCCGTTATCCACACCTGTTGCCAAAGTGATGGTCCCGACCGCCTCCATCGCGTCCACGCCATTATTGATGAAGTTCGTGATTATTTGTGTTATCTCTGACGTGCTGCCTATGGTGACTGGTGTGCCTTCGTACTGTCTTACTATTTTCGGGTCCGTCAGAGCATAGAGGCGAATATAAAAAATATCTTTGACGGTGATTAAAGAACTCTATAACGGTTCGAGCCGTAGCAAACCGCCCCGTTCGGCCATCGCAAGGAACTCGCCCAGCCGCTCCCAGAGTGGCTCCGCATCATCACCGAATTCTTGTCGCAGCGCTTCACCGAGTTGGCGCACCGACGCCCCATTGCGCATCGCCCGCCAGGCGGCAGCACCGTATTCATCGAGCTCGACCCGCACCGTCCGTGGCACGCGCAGCCAGCGCTCGAGTAGCCTGCCAAGGCGGGAGCGGCCGCGCTCGCGCTCAACATAAGCGCCGACATCATCACAATGCAGTTCTACCAGCGGGATGACCCGCAACTCACGCAGGTCAGTCGACAAGCTCTGCTTCCATAACGTCTTCCTCAGCGCCGCGCAGTGTGAACCAGCCGGCACTGAAACCGGCAAAGGCAAACAGCATCAGTCCCGGGAAGAAAAGGGGGTTGTTCAACAGCCCAAGGTAGACACCGGAAACGGCGAAGAACGCCAGCAGCACTCCCATAATCGCTTCGCCCGCAATCAGCCCGGAAGCGAAAAGCACGCCGGGGCTGTGTGCCTTGTCGCGCTCTGCCTCGCTCGCGGCACCCAGCCCCAGTCGGCGGTCGACCGCCAGCCGAATCATACCACCTAGGAAAATCGGGATGGACATGATTATCGGCAGGTACATCCCCACTGCGACCGCCATTACTGAAATCTGTAGGCCTCCTTTCTCGAACATCCATGCCAGCGTCGCGCCGATAAAGAGTGAGCCCATGAAGACGAACTCTACCAGCGCATCCTCGACTATCCCACCAACGAGGAACAGGCCATACGCGACAGTCAGGAACATTAGGTGCAGCGGCAGTCCATTCCACTCTTCACGATGGTGGCGCAACGCAATGAGGCAGAAGGCGATGCCGGCACCGAGGAGCACCATCGCCCAGTCCATCGTCCCCTCGAGGATACCACTTGCAAGGGCAGCCATCAGGAAGGCCTGTGGCGCCGCTAGATCTTTTCCAAGTTCATAGGTTGAAATCAGCAGGTTCAAGACCAGCGGGATTACCAGTGCCCCGGCGAGGACTCCAACCAGCTGTGCCACCTGCTGGCGCCACGGAGTCGCCCCGACAATGTTGCCTGTCTTCAGGTCCTGCAAGTTGTCGCCCGAAATCGCGCCGGCGCAGCAAACGAAAGCGGCAACACCAATCGTCGCCACTACGAGGTCCTGCGTGTGGGCGCCGTCGTAGACCAACCAGTTGAGTAACGTGAAGAGTGAGGCGGTAAAGATTACGACGATTATGGTCACGCCCGAAATCGGGTTATTCGAACTACCGAGCAAGCCAGCCATATAGCCAGCAATCGCAGCGAAGAGGTATCCTGCGCTGAAGACTATCAGCAGTGCCAGCAAAGCCGGCAGGATAAGGCCCGAGATCCACCAAACCATCAGCGCCATCGGCAGTGCCATCGCTAGCGAGAGCCGGCTGACAATCTGCGGGTCAAGGTCGAGGTCGGTACGCGAGAGACCACTGCGGTCCTCACTCGCGTTTGCTTTCTCGAGCATGTCGCGGATGCCTTTGATGACTGGTCCGCGCATCAACACTAGCGTGTACAATCCCCCGATGAGCATCGTCCCGACACCGACCATGCGACGACGCATCTCGATAAAGCCAACGAAGTCGCCAATCGACATCCCTTCAGGTGGCAACAGCAGCCCCGAGGTGAGCGGAAGCACTACAAGTGCACCGAGGAATCCACCTAGGAAGACGAAGCTCCCAATCATAGGGCCAACAATGTATCCCACTCCTAGGAGAGCCGGCGATAGTTCGATGCCGAAGAAGAAAGTGGTGCGCGACTGGGTGACAGTACCGAATTCCGGCAGTCGCCCCTGAAAGGTGAAATGGTCGTGCCAGCTGTTGCGCCACAACCCTAGAGAAACTTTGCGCAACACGCCATCAACGACTATTTCCAGTGCCGACCCAAGCTTGTAGATGGCCCCGAAACCCATGCCGGCAATGATTGGTAGCACCTGTGTGCCGCCCTTTTCCCCTGCGACCAGCACTTCGGCGCACGCCACTCCTTCCGGATATGGTAACCGCTCCTGAATAATGAATATGCGGCGCAGGCTAATTGAGAACAGGACTCCAATTGTGCCACCCACCGCAGCTGTGATAAATACCGGGAAAAACGCGAAGTCTTCCCACGTGCCAAGTACGATCAGAGCAGGTAGTGTAAAGATAACGCCTGCCGCCAGTGACTCACCAGCCGAAACGGCGGTCTGCACCCAGTTGTTCTCAAGGATGTTGGTCTCCTGTCGCGGGAACGCAGCCGCAATCGCGCGTAGCATGCCCATCGAGAGCACCGCTGCGGGAATCGAGGCAGAGACTGTCATCCCTACGTAGAGTCCAAGGTAGACGTTGGCCGCCGTCAGTACCATCGCCAGAATGACAGCCAGTGCAACCCCTTTCGGCGTTATTTCCGGAAGGATACGTGACGCGGGCACATACGGCACGTGGTCAGTAGCCATTCTGCGTTGCGACCCCCAAAGGCGATAAACGATTGCCGGTCCGGCGTGCTGCCGCTAGTGCAGTGCCGGTCCGGGCTTTTTACCCCGGCCGGGATGCCGCAACGTGGGCGACGCATTGCAACTGGAGTTCTTCATCAGCAACGGCTTCCAGCGACAGCGTTGTAGCGCCTGCGGTAGTCACTTCTGGGCACTCGCTGAACAGAAACTGTGTGGTGACGCGCCTTGCGTCGAATACTCGTTTCTGGGTGCGCCGCTGTTCGACCAGGTGCTGGGACTCTCAAAGATGCGCGAAGC
>Ga0066859_10000504_pt1 | contig 12558 bp, 10 predicted proteins | sample ETNtaG_16_FD_65600 | JGI IMG/M metagenome (GOLD analysis project Ga0066859, IMG submission 65600) | Marine microbial and viral communities from oxygen minimum zone, Eastern Pacific Ocean - ETNP201406SV199 | ecosystem: Environmental > Aquatic > Marine > Oceanic | place: Pacific Ocean: Eastern... | reverse complement strand
ATACCATGATTTTTTGCGCGCCGAATTATAGGTCCAAGGCTTTTTTTTGTTAGGGGTTCTCCACCTGAAATTTGGAGTTTTTTTGTTCCTGCCTTCGCCATCTGGTCAATCAATAATAACCATTGGCTTTCATTTAGCTCTCTATCAGACTCTACTTCTTCATAATTACAATAAGTACATCTATGAGGACAATAATTTGTCAGGATAAGATAGACACTTAAGGGTGTTTTATTATTAGTTATATTTGAGAGTAAAATTGACCGCGCAATACTTAACTTTGAAGATAATTTCATTTTTTTTAATTAAACCGTACTTTCATTGCCAATATGTACTACCAACTAAAAATTATAAAAACAGTTTTAACTGTTTTTAGATTTCTGGTTTTCATATTTTTGCTCTGTTTTGCAGAGTCGTCAGTTTCATAAAATTTAAAAATTACCGAGGTGTGCCCACACTTCTGAAATCTATTTGTCTTCAACTTCACATCGCAAGAATTGCAATGGCCAAAATAATCACACTCCCGATAAATATCTTTGATTCCAAATTCAGGATCTAATTCCAGGAACTTTTTCAAGGTTAATAACTGTATCAAAACGTTTATGATGCAGCTGCAATACTGAATTTAGATCGTAAATTAATATTCTTTGGATTAGCGGATTTTCCTCAAGCAAAGGAGAGGCATGTTCATCAACCAACCAGGAAACATGGTCATCTTTAAATTTATGTAGGAGAACAGTCGTTCGCAAAACATCTCCTAAACTGGATGTTCTGCTAATCTCCGGATCAAGAGTTTTGGAATAACCAAGTTTTACTATAAGTATTTTTGCCAAAAAAATTTCCTGTCAAATAAAATTCACATGCTCCGGAGGCTCAAAAGTAAGTCCCCAGAGGTATCGATTAATTTCATCCAGTCGGCAGTTCTTCATGCATGTTTGCACGTCCAGCTCATTGGAAACAAAATTCAATACTTTTTCTCTGTCGGCACCGTTCCATATTTCCGTAAAAGACCTCTTATATAAATTTCCATAACAAAACTTTTTATTCCCTAAATAAGGGCCACAGGCATAAATATCACCATTGGACAGTATCTCAGCAAAGAAAGGAAGTCCTAAACATTTTTTATAAGGACGCAATTCTTTTTCAAGTTTAGTCATTGCATTTGCGCGGAAAACTACTTTAAAAGAATCGCTATTAAATTCCTCCAGTTCTTTTTCAAGGCAGGCTAATTCGCTATACTTAAAACTTTTTTCAATATCGTGACTACTCATTAAGTGTTTAATGAATGGTTTTATCGTCAAATAATCAATCCCTATGGGTTTTAACAGTTTTGCAAGATTAACTATTTCATTGAAATTTTCAGGTAATAAAATGCATTGAACGCCGATTGCGCAACACAGGTTGTTTTCTTTTTTAATATTTACGGCATCTTTAATGTTTTCAATTACACTTTCAAAGTCCTTTTCTTTTGTCCCATGTATTCGCCTATACATTTTTGGAGTAGCTGCATTTAAGCTTACTCTCATCCATGATAAATGTTTTAAACACTTTTTTGACATTTCCAGGTCAAATAAAACACCATTCGTTGCTATTGAAGTATCAATACCACATTCTTTTGAATGTATAATAAAATGATCAATATTTTTGTGCAATAAAGGCTCCCCCTCCCCCGCATACATTACGCTTTTTAAGCCAACTTTCCCAAGTTCCGTCAAAGTGTTTAACAAAATTTTACTATCAATAGATCTGGGCTTATACTCCAAATAGTCGAATGCGCAAAATGAACACCTGTGATTACATGCCCCAGTTGGACTAATTTCCATATATATTGGGTAAATATTTTCTTTATTTAGCCAGGCGTTGACACGAGGTATATGATAGAACAGCTTATGACCGTCAATTTTATAATTGTCCACTCACTTCACCTGCATTCCTCTCAAGTCTATTTTTAATTAGATTAATATGATGGGTTGGAAATTCTTGTGATTTGAATCGAGCTTACAGTATTCTGTGACTAAAAATATCATAGATTATATTGGATTTACTTAGAGTCAGATGATAAGTTTAGTGAAGAAAAATTCTTTCTTGTGAATAAAGCAACTCTTATAATGTCAATGCATTGTTAGAGATTGATATCTTCGCATTATAACTTTATTAATCTCTATCTTCAAATGTATTTTTTTTATGCTCATTATATGAACCGTTGTATTTCTGTGTTATTCTGTGGCTTAATTAAGATTTTGTTTTCATTAAATCTCTGAAATCTCAGAGTTCTCTGCGGTTAATGGGTATACATTATGAAACTTGTTATTCAAATACCATGTTTAAATGAAGAAAAAACTCTCCCTTTAGTGATAAGGGATCTCCCCAAAAAAATTGATGGGGTTTCTAAAATAGAAACGCTGATTGTCGATGATGGCAGTACAGATAGGACCTCTCATGTAGCTAAAGAATTGGAAGTCGGTCATGTTATCCAGTTGTCCTCCAACCATGGACTTGCCCACACATTCATGGTTGGGCTGAATGGCGCGCTGAAACTTGGAGCAGATATCATTGTAAATACGGATGGGGATAACCAGTATAATGGCAATGATATTCCGAAGTTAATTAAGCCGATTTTAGATAATGAAGCGGAAATTGTTATTGGTGACAGAGAAGTCGAAACAATTAAGCATTTTTCTTTAACGAAAATATTTCTTCAAAAACTGGGAAGTTGGGTTGTGAGGCAATTATCCGGCACGAATATTCCGGACGTAACAAGCGGCTTTCGAGCATACAGCAAAGAGGCAGCTTTGCAAGTTAATGTTGTTTCTAAATTCAGTTATACCCTTGAAACTATTATAATGGCCGGCAAAAAAAAAATTCCTATAACTCATGTCGCAGTTAGAACCAATGAGAAGTTGAGAGAATCTAGACTGTTTAAAAGCACATGGGGTTATTTGAAAAACTCTATAGCAACTATTGTTAGGATTTATGCCATGTACGAACCTTTAAAAGTATTTTCATATATAGGTGGTACTTCTTTCTTTTTAGGGTTTATCCTTGGTTGTCGCTATGTATATTTTTTCTTTATTGGATCTACTACCGGTCATGTTCAGTCCCTTATATTATCTGCGATTTTAATTATTGTTGGTTTCCAAATAATATTAATAGGTCTTGCAGCAGACCTTATTTCGATTAATAGAGAGTATGTTGAGAATAGTTTGTATAGAATTAAAAAGTCTGAGTTACATTTGAAAGAATAGGGTATTAAACGATATACGGGGGATATTTAATGATAAAAATTGGTGTTGTAGGCTGTGGTTACTGGGGTCCGAATTTAATAAGAAACTTTAATGGACTGGAAAATGCGGAAGTTGTATATATTTGCGATTTGAATGAAGAACGGCTGGTTCATTTTAGAAAAACATACCCCATGATCAAGTCTACCACTAACTATGATGATTTGCTGAAAGACTCTTCAGTGGATGCTATATGTATTGCAACGCCTGTTTTTACTCATTTTCCATTGGCAAAAAAAGCTTTAGACCATAAAAAGCATGTCCTTATAGAAAAACCACTCACATTAAACAGTGAGGATGCTCTCAAGTTAATAAACCTGGCTGAAAAAAACAACCTGAAATTAATGGTAGGTCATACTTTTGAATACGCGCCGGCAGTTAGAATGATTAAAGCACTGATCAACAAAAACACGCTTGGAAAAATTTTCTATATAAGTTCCACAAGGGTAAATTTAGGGCTTTTTCAAAATGACATTAACGTGGTGTGGGATTTGGCTCCTCACGATATTTCTATTATGAATTACTTATTGGATGATAGACCTGTCTCAGTTAATGCTAATGGCAGCGCGAATTATAAGAAGAAAATTGAAGATATTGCTTTTGTCGCTGTTCACTATCCGAATAATGTAATAGCTCATCTTCATTTAAGCTGGTTAGACCCATGTAAAATCAGAAAATTAACTATTGTGGGTGACAAGAAGATGGTAGTTTATGACGATCTTAATCCAGAGGAGCCCATTAAAGTCTACGACAAAGGAGTTGAAAAGCAGCCTTACTATGATACGTTTGGTGAGTTCAAGCTCCTGTATAAATTTGGAGATACCTACTCTCCAAGAATTGAGAGTAGTGAACCTTTAAAAACAGAATGCGCCCATTTTATTGATTGTATTAAAAATGGGAAAGAACCAATGAGCAGTGGGTATTCTGGGTATAACGTAGTTAAAACGCTTGAAGCTGCTCAGATTTCAATTAAAAACTACGGCAAATTCGTGCCCATTTCCTATTCTCAAAAATTACCTGATGAAAAATTATCAAGTCGATAAAAATTGTATTATTTTTAAAAATGTAATTATCGGGGAAGGTTCAATAATAGAAGGGCCTTCAATAATTGGTAAACCGGCGCGTGGTAATGCTGATGGTCAGAGTGAAACAAAAATTGGTAAAAACTCAACTATCAGGCCCTTCACCACAATATATCATGGAACAATTACCGGGGATTATTTTCAAACCGGGCAGGGCGTGTCTATCAGGGAAGACAACCTGATAGAAAATAACGTAAGCATCGGGACCAATACAGTTTTGGAGTTTGGAAGCAGAATCGATGATTTTACTAGGATTCATTCAAATTGCTTTTTGGAAATGGTTGAAATTGGGAAAAATGTTTTTATCGGGCCTAATGTTGTTTTTACCGATGATCCGCATCCGATGAACTGTCCGAAATATAAAGAATGTTTAGGAGGAGCAAAAGTTAAAGAATTAGCCCGCATTGGTGCGAATAGTACTATTCTACCTGGTGTTACAATAGGTCGTAATGCATTAGTCGGAGCAGGTTCTGTAGTAGTAAAAGATGTCCCTGATAACAAAATTGTCGTAGGCAATCCCGCAAAAGTAATTAAAGATATTTCTGAACTGAAGTGCCCTCCCGGTTTTTTTGAAAAACCTTATGTTTGGGAACCATATATTGCGGAAAAATGAAAATATGTTTTCTAACTACAAGTTTTGCCAGGTTTTCTGATGACACGTTTAATATTTATATTTTTAGATTGGCTCTATCACTTGTTGAAAATGGTACTGAAGTTACCATTGTAGCTCCCGACGATCATAATACCAAAAATAAAGAAGTCATTAATGGGATCCAAGTAGAGCGATTTAAATATTTTTTCCCTAAAAAGCTTCAAAAATTGGCTTATGGAAAATCAGGAATTCCGGATAACCTGAAATCCAGCTATCTTCCCTGGCTCCAAATTCCATTTTTCTTCATAAGTTTTCTCTTAAAAGCTTTAAAAGTGTGCAGGCAGTGCGATGTCATTCATGCCCATTGGCTTCCATCTGCGTTAATTGCCGTTTTAGCAAATATTAGTTTGAAAAAACCGATAGTATTGACTGAGCATAATGCAAATTTAAGGCATTATCCCAATTGGCTAATAAGACCCGTAATTAATGCGGTTGACGTCATTACAACAGCGCATCCAGAAATAAAAGACCGAATAGAAAGCAAAGTTAAAAAAGATGTAATTGAAATACCAAATATGATTGATACGGATAAATTTGTAAGAGATGAGGATCTAAGTCCCATCAAAAAAGAATTTAATATTGACGGAGAAAAGGTGGTGACATTTATTGGAAGATTGGTTCCCTGGAAAGGAGCCATTACGTTATTAGAAACCATTCCATTAATCTTAAAAAAAAGAGACGATATTATGTTTATGGTTGTTGGCCAGGGAGAATTATTGGAGCTGATGCAAGATCAGATTTTTAAAGACGGCTTTCAAAAAAACGTTATTTTTACCGGTTTGAGAAAAGATATTTCTCGTATTTTAAGTATTTCCGATATTTTTTTAGCTTTAAGCAACATTGAAAACATTTGGAGTACAACTATTATAGAAGCCATGCTTCTTGAAGTTCCATGCATCATTACAAAGGCAGGTTCTACAGAAAGAGTTTTAACCCATAAAAATAATTGTCTACTGATAAAAAAGAAAAATCCTGAAGAACTGGCAAATGGGATAGAGTACCTTCTTGACCGGTCGGAGCTAAGAAGCAATATAACTAAAAATGCGATACACTTTATTACAAAAGAAAAAGGTTGCAAGAAAAAAATTATCCTTGAAAAATATTTAAACATTTATAAACAGCTTATTTCTTAAAAATAGTGAAAAATAATAACCCATCTGTTTTAGTCATAGGGGACCATCAAGGGTATTTAGAGGAGCAATTTTATATTGAAGGTTTAAGTTATTTTTGCTGTTCCGGCAATATCCAGAGTTTAAAAAAAAACCAAACTGAGTTAGTTATTTTAATTAAAAGGGAGATTCATAAAGAAGATGAAATTGTTCTAAAAAACTATTTAAATCAAAATGGAAAACTGGTTATTGTCCATCCTTCCGATCAAATATGCCGACTATTTGATTTTAAAATAAAGGGATACTTGAATTCTGGATATTTTACCTGCGTGAGTAAAAACTTTCCGAAATATTTTTATCCGATTTTTAATGTCGTCCAGTTGAAAATAAATAAAGAATCTAAACCTATTTGCACTCTCTTGGATGAAAATAAGAATCATTCGGGATATGATTCAATTTTCCAGATTAATCTTTCCAAAGGTTGTGTTGTAGTTATTGCTTTTGATTTGTTTAAAACCTTTTATCAAATAACTCATGGTAAAGATGTTTCTTATGAAAATAGAGAATCCCCAATACTCCGAGTGGATGATGGTAGAATGATTGAAGAGTCCCAAATGAATATGCCGGTAGCAGACATAATGAGGTCAGTTGTTGTTAATTTGATACTTGATTTGATCAGTTACCCTGCTCCCAGGTTGTGGTATTTCCCTGACGGATGCAGAAGCGCTCTTTGCGTTACCCATGATAGCGATAATGCAAATAGCATTGATGTCACTGAAATAAATAAGATTGACAAAGAACTCGATGTATGTTCAACAACTTTTATGAGCATTTTTAACGGTGGAATAAAATCATGGAGAAAATTTATTTTTAATGGACATGATTTGCAATTTCATCCGGTACAATTATACAAATATCACCCCGGGAAAATACTAAATGTTTTGCAAAGAAAAATAGGGTCAACTAAATGGTTTTTAAAGTTTCAGCAGTTATTTTTTATTGTCCAAAAGTTTCTTTTTGACATTTTGGCTGGTAAAACTACCAAAGGTATTAGGTTTCACGGACTACAGTGGAATAAAATAACAGATCAGCCTTTATGGATGTCTACTATAAAAACCGATTTTGACAGCACCTTAGGTTCTAATTATTATTATGGCTATCCTTATGGAACAGGACTCCCTTATTTTCTAAAACACCCAAAAGATTATAGGAACCTAAATGTATTGGAGATTCCGATGCATATAATGGATTCGGTATTTGTAAAAAAACATGGCCCTAAAAAATGGATCAAAGTTTTTTTTAAGGTAGCAAAACAGTTTATAAGTGAAGCTAATAGCACTTTTTTCTCTTTAACGGTTATAAATCTCCATCACTTTATTTTATTGGATAATTTAGATCCTATAAAAAATTGTTTTCCACAAAACAATGAATACATATCTGGAAGCTACAAAAAAGAAGTGTTAGAAAACTATAGAGAATTCATAAATTATTCAAAAAAATTAAATATAAAGGTTGAGTCCATGAGCTATTTAAATAAATTCTGGAGGAAAAGGCGGGAAGTTCAGATTGGCCAACCCGCATGGGATAATGAAAAAAAAGAATTACATTATCAAATAGCATTAAACGATAATAATTATATCTATTCACAAATTTTGCCGTTTAAATATAAAAAAGCGCAGTTAAAAAAAATAGTTATAGGTGAAGTGAATACAGACTTTAAAACGATCATGGTTTATAATGTTCCTTATGCGATTTTTCAGATTCAAAGAGGTCCAATTAGTTTGAGTGTTAAGGCTAAGTACTCTTAAGGATAATAGTTATGAAAAAAATAATTTTAGTCTTTCCCGGTCAATATAACATTAGTGATGTAAATATCCCGCTTTCTCTGTTGTATATTTCCAAACCTCTGTTAGAACATGGATACGATGTGCAAGTAGTTGATTCCAGAATCGAAGATTATAAGAAAGTCGATTATCAAAATGTTTTGTATGCTGGTATTAGTACTATGTCGGGCATGCAAATTTACCACGGCCTTGAAGTTGCTAAATTCATAAGAAAACAAAACCCGGAAACAAAGCTGATATGGGGGGGGCCGCACCCGACAACCATTCCTGATGATGTGATCAACAGTTTTTATGCTGATATTGTAGTTAGAGGAGAAGGAGAGGAAACTTTATTAAAATTAACCAAACGTTTGGGAAAAGATGAACCCTTTAACGATATCTCAGGCTTAACTTTCAAGAAAGAGGGCAACGTATTTTCGACTCCGGACAGCAAACCCATTGACCTTAATGGTGTAGGTAACTTGCCATATCACCTTCTTAAGATGGATAGGTATCCAAATATTATAGACAAATTTGAATATATATCGAGCAAAGGTTGTCCGCACCCCTGTACTTTTTGCAGCGACGCGGCTAATTATGGAAGAGCGTGGAGAGCTAAATCCGCGGAAACCGTTATTTCCGAGTTGGAATACATTATTAATACATTTCAAACAAACCGAATAACTATCCAGGACGCCAATTTTTTTGTCAGCCGAAAGCGGGTTGAGGAAATTTGTAAAGCGATTATTGATAAAGGTTGGAAAATTGATATTTATGCTTTTGTTAGAAGCGATTATATTCCCAGGTATTCCGGTGAAATGATGGTGCTTATAAGAAAAGCCGGTTTTAAAGAAATAGCTTTCGGTGCGGAATCTGGTTCTAACCGTTTATTAGAGTTTATTAAAAAACAGCAAAAAACAGATAAGATTATTAAAACAGTTGAAACATTTAAAAAGTTTGATATAAAGCCAGTTATTAGCTTAATGATTGGTTTACCAACCGAGACTAATAAAGAACTAAATCAGACCTTGGATTTATATGATCAAATTATGAGGATACATCCTGGCTCAATGGTAAATGGCATTTTTATTTTCACTCCGTTCCCAGGATCTGAATTAGCCCGGATACTAACTGACGAGTATAACTACCGATTCCCAAGAACTTTAGAAGAATGGGGACAGTGGAAATGGAGCAGTCCGAAAAATATCACATGGGTGGAAAAAGAAGCAAGAAAGAGATATGAAGCAATTTATTTAATAGTCAGGTTTTTATTTGTTTATAAGTTGCTCCGGAACTGGTCTTTTTGGCAATTGAAAGCCCGTTGTGGCTCTTCTGCAATTGCTTTGATGGTACTGTTATTTAACAATTTTTTTTATCCTTTCGCTAAAATACGGTGGGTAAACAGGTTTTTCAAATATCCATTTGAGATGCGTTTATGGTATTTGGCATATGGCAAGTTTAAAGGAGTTGACTAAATAAGGTTAAAACGCCGCTGCAATTTTATATAGCAAGTTCAAAATACCCTCATTTCCAAACCATCTAAAAAGCAACTTATGGTCAAAAAAAATATATTATTATTGTACCCTGATTGCCCTTCATCCTATGGGGATCCAAGAAATCCACCTATAGGGATTGGAATCATAGGGACAATATTGCAAAAAAAGGGGTTCAATGTAAAAATTTGGGATTTGCGTCTTGATAGTTATACTTTAAATAAACTAAAAGATTTCATTGATGGCTTTAAGCCTATTTTTATTGGAATTAGCACAACAAGCATTGGTTTTAAGTCCACTGTGGAAATTTGCAAAATGGTAAAAAACCATTTTCCGCATATTGTCACTATTGTGGGAGGACCACACCCTTCCTCATACCCTGAAAGAACTCTCAAAAATAAAGAAATAGACTTCATTTGTATGGGTGAGGGAGAGTCCATAATTGTAGAATTTGCAGAGAATATTAGAGAGTCTCAAAAACTAAAGGCAATAAGCGGCATAGGGTATAGTAAAAGTGGGAGAATGATTTTAACCCCTAAAAGAGATTTTATAAAGGATATTGATTCGCTTCCCTTCCCGGATTACAAATTATATCCTTTGGATTCCTACAGGTTGAAAGGCGGTTCTCTTGTTTTGCCTCTTCTGACATCGAGAGGGTGTCCGTATAACTGTACTTTTTGCTGTTCATATAAAATCCAGGGGAAAAAGTATAGAATGAGGAGCTCGATAAATGTTGTCGATGAAATTGAACGGAATTTAGTCGAATATGGTTCTTCAGAGTTTTTAGTTGTTGACGACACCTTTAACCTGGATAAGCGACGTGTTATAAAAATTTGTGATGAAATAAAAAAGCGAAATTTAAAAATTAAGTGGAGTTGCGGGCAGGGGATTCGAGCGGATCAGTCCGATTATGAAATTTTTCGCGCTATGAAAGGTGCTGGTTGTAACCTCGTGGCTATAGGGATTGAAACCGTGAACCCGCAAACCTTAAAGAGAATCAAAAAAGGGGAGTCTGTCGATGAAATTTCAAATTCAATTAAAGCGGCACAAAAGGCAAATCTTATGGTAAAGGGACTATTCATTATCGGGCTTCCCGGTGAAACTATTAGAGATGCATTAAATACAGTAGATTTTTTCAAAAAGACAGGTATTGATCTCCCAAGATACAGCATGATGGTGATTTATCCGGGGACGGAAATGTGTGAGTGGATGAAGGAAAATGTGAGCAACTATACCGATCCCTACGAATATATAATTAATCATACGGAACTGGAAAATGCCGGTGTTCAATATGAAACTGCAGAATTTAGTAAGGAAGAAAAACTAAGGGCATGGGAGATAGTAAATAAAGAAGCAGAAGTGTGGTACATAAAAAAGAAACTTGTGAAATTTATGGGTGTCTATTGCGCCAAATTGGTTTATCATGTTTTTAAGCTTGATTCATTGCGGAAAATAGCAAGATGGGCATATCAAAGAAAATTTGTTAAATTAAATTAATGATTAATCAAACTAAAACGATAGCTATAAGTGTAGTAATTCCTTCCTATAAATCATCCCATACGATTGAGCTTTGCCTCAAATCCGTTCTTTCCCAAAATACTAAAATAAAGTATGAAGTTATTTTAATTGACAGTACACCGAATGAAAGTGTCGCTGATATCGCAAATAAATATAAAAAGATAACTTTCATAAGAAGCAAAAAAAGATTGTACGCTGGGCAGGCCAGAAATAAAGGCATAAAAATAGCTAAAGGCAAAATCATAGCCTTTACAGACGCGGATTGTATCGTAGCCTCAGATTGGATACAAAATACATGGCTGTCATTTAAAAAAAACAGCGACTATATGGCAATAGGTGGGGCGATATGTTTGGATGAAAACGCGAATGACATAGAATTTGTTGAATATATGGGAACATTTTCTGAATTGATGCCATCAATGCCTTTTGGAAATATACGGTCAGGTTGCCCTACAGCAAATGTTGCTTACCGTAGGGAGGTATTTGAGAAAGTCGGAATGTTTCCTGAAACAGATTTCTTGTCTGAAGAAAGAATTTTTAACGAGTGGGTCATTAAAAAATATAGTAGTTTTCTTTTTGACAATGCAATTAAGGTAGTCCATAAGCATAGAGATAATTTGATGATTTTTTTGAGAAGACAATATATAAATGGCATAGGCTTTGCGCTCTCCAGAGAAACCTATGGTTTACCGGGAAAATATCTTTGCAGGTATTTATTCTTTTTGCTACCATTCGCTTCTATTTACAAAAAAATGAAAAGGATTTATTTATATTCTCGCAAAGATTTGCCAAGGTTTGTCCGAAATTTGCATATTGCTTTACTTGGCGCTTTTGTTTTTGCTGCCGGACATGTTTCATTTTATTTTTTGAAATTGAATGGAAATAATAGGTCCGGAAAATAAAGAAACAGCGATAAAGTAAATTAGTATGCAAACCCGTTTTATCACAAAGAGAAAATATTCTATTTGAAAACAGCAAGGAAGGGATGGGTGTGAATTGCAACAAAACATCCTCCAGTAAATTTCATTGGGCCTTTACTCCGAAACAAAAACTATACTTTCTGTACACATTTTTAACTGCAAAAGCCTCAATTTATCATTTTTATTTTTCACCCGAACTTTTTACTTCCAAAATTATTAGAATAATTAAAAAATTTAAAAGGGATAAATTTCTGCAAACATTAGCGACCCCTGTTGAAATGAAACTAAATTATTTTAAAGAAAAATTAAGATTTATCATTAGGTTCCTAATGATCGTTTTTGGAAGCACGCGAGGATTTTTTCAGTTAACTTTTTTTGTTACCTCGTCATGTAATGCAAAGTGCATTCATTGTTTTAATTGGGAATCTCTTAACTCTACAAAAAATGAACTTGCATTATGCGAGATATCAGAAATAACAAAAAAAATTCCTTTTTTAATGTCGTTAATTGTAAGCGGAGGAGAGCCGTTTGTAAGAAAAGACCTTGATCTTGTAATAGAGAGATTTTATAAAGACACGAATATGGTTAATGTTAGCATTCCCACAAATGGAATTCTTTCAGAACAGGTATATAAAACAACCCTTTCAATCCTAAACAAATGTGGGGGAATTAATCTTTCTGTT
>Ga0066859_10000496_pt1 | contig 12644 bp, 10 predicted proteins | sample ETNtaG_16_FD_65600 | JGI IMG/M metagenome (GOLD analysis project Ga0066859, IMG submission 65600) | Marine microbial and viral communities from oxygen minimum zone, Eastern Pacific Ocean - ETNP201406SV199 | ecosystem: Environmental > Aquatic > Marine > Oceanic | place: Pacific Ocean: Eastern... | reverse complement strand
TAATGTAATTTAGTCATTCACAATTCAATTAGTTCATCTTCATTAAAGCTTCTTATTGCATTTCTACCTATAATACTATCCCATTCCATCGGGCTTATACCTGTCCCCGGTCTCTTTACAGTTATATTATCCTCTGTAAATATATCGCCTTTATTAATATCTCTTGCTGCCACAATACTCTTTCGTACAACAGGCTTATTTCTCAATTCAGAAGAAGAAGGACGTTTAATTCCATCCCCCATTGCCTTTTCCATATTTCTGATTGCAGTCACCATTCTTTCGAGTTCGACCCGATCCAGCGAAGCACTGTGGTCTGGCCCGTCCATATTTTTGTCGAGTGTAAAATGTTTTTCTATAACTGTAGCTCCAAGAGCAACTGCGGCTATTGGAACTTCTATACCTGAAGTATGGTCAGAATATCCAACATTAACCCCAAAGGTATCTCGTATTGTAAGCATTGCCTTTAAATTGACATCTTCCATTGGCGTTGGATACTCTGTATTACAATGTAAAACCACAATACTATCCTTTGGCGTTCCTGCTTCCTGAAGGATATCTAATGCATTCTCAATCTCTCCCATTTCAGCCATTCCAGTTGAAAGTATTTTCTTCCTCTTAAGTTCACCTATCCTTCGTAGATATGGCAGGTTAGTGATTTCCCCTGATGGGATTTTAAATATTTCGACCCCAATTCCATTTAGCAACTCGATACTTTCAAGATCAAAAGGAGTCGAAAGAAACATAATACCCTTGCCTCTACAATAGCCCATCAACTCTTCATGTTCAGTTACATCCAACTCTAATCTTTTAACCATCTCAAGCTGTGTTTCACTCTTGCCAGATGTATTACACTGGTATTCAGCTTTCCTGGCAAATTTACTTATCATTCTCTCTGCCCTAAACGTCTGGAATTTGACAGCATCTACCCCTGCTTCAACTGCAACATCTACAAGCTTCATTGCCAATTTCATGCTACCATTATGATTTACCCCTGCCTCTGCAATAATAAAAGTTTTCATGAAGCTGGAACCCCTTTAACCATAGAACTTTCAGGCACATCCTTAACGACTACTGCACCAGCTGCAACAGTAACACATTTACCTATATTGATTCCCTGCATAACAGTTGCGCCTGCACCAATAAAAGTACCATCACCTACAGTACATCCACCAGATATTACAACCCCTGAACAAATGTGAACATGTGAACCAATACTACAATCATGTTCAATTATTGCCCCAGTATTGATAATAGTATTTTCCTTAAAGAGACTGCCAGTCTGTACATTCACCCCTGCCATAATCTGAACACCTTCAGAAAAATGAATATTTCTTGATACTATAATGGCTTGTGGATGCAGCAAGCAAGGTACAAGAAAACCTATGTGTTTCACTTTATCAAATAACATTCTTCTGCTTGTAGTATCCTTTACACTGCCAACAGCAATACATACATTCTTTATACCTTTATTATATAGCCCAGGAAGCAAATCATCGTCGCCTATGACAGGAATGTTTGAGACTTTTGTCCCTACCTCAAGTTGTGTGTCTAAAATCCCGGAAATTTCAAATTGCCCAGAAACATTGATAAGATCTATCAATACTTTTGCATGCCCACCCCCACCTAATAAAATAATTTCATCCAGCTTTTTTGTCATAAATTTCTAAAATAATTTCCGATTTCATTTGTAATATATTCAATCTCGGATTGTTTTAGATTTATACTGGAAGGAAGGCTTATGCAACTCTCATAGGCATCAACTGCTCTATCTATTTTATAAGATTGTAATCCAGAATACATAGGCAGAGAGTATATCAGTTTCCAGATAGGCCTTACTTGTATATTTTCTGACAAAAGATGTTCTATCAGAGGGTTTTTATGCTCTTTATGTACCCTTATTGTGAACAACCAGTAATTGTTCTTTGCCCATTCCGCTTCCTGCAGAAGTTCCAACCCCTCAATGTCTGCAAGCAATTCTTTGTATAGTTCGGCATTCCCCCTTTTTATTTGAACAAATTCCTCTATCCTTTCCATTTGTGCAACACCCATCGCAGCCTGTATATTATTAAGCCTGTAATTGTACCCTATCTCATCATGGTCATATTCAAATGGGTCTTTTTTTGCTTGTGTGGTCAGATGCCTTATCTTGTTTGCCAGCTCTTCATCATTTGTAACAATCATTCCTCCTCCACCGGTAGTAATAATTTTGTTTCCATTGAAGGAAAAACAACCCGCTTTTCCAAACGAACCCGTCTTTTTTCCTTTATATTCGGAACCAAGGCTTTCCGTTGCATCTTCAATTATATCTATATTATTCTTTTCGCAGACTTCAATAAGCATATCCATATCAGTAGGATGCCCAAATACATGTACCGGTATAACAGCCTTTACTCTTCTATTCGAATCTTTGTTATAAGCATAACCATCACTACGTTGCTCGCACTCGTTCCTGATAAAGTCTACTACCTTCTGAACATCAATACACAGGGTACTCTCATTGCAATCCATAAAAACCGGATAGGCATTACAATAACGAATAACATTTACTGGAGATATAAAAGTAAGCGTAGGTACAATAACTTCATCGTCAGATTGCACACCACAGATAATAAGACTCACATGAAGGGCAGATGTACCATTAACCGTAGCAACCGCGTGCTTGGTACCAATATAGTTCGCTATTGCTTCTTCAAAACGTGTTACATATGTACCAACAGTTGAAACCCACCCCGTATCAAGACAATCTTTAATATATTTCCATTCATTACCTGAAATGAACGGCTCTGATAGGGGAATTAATCTTTCGTATTCAATGGATGGCATAAATATATTTTCTTAATCTATTTTGATATGAATGTTTTATTAGTTTTATCCACGCAATCACATATTATAAATTTCGCTCTTATATTTTTTCAGTTTATGCTCATCCTTAAACCACTCAATAGTCTTAACAAGACCTTCATTTATTGTAATCTCAGGCTTCCATCCGGTCAGTTGCCTCAATATCCCACTATCACAAACCAACCTTTCTACTTCGCTATTTTCTGGTCTGACTCGATGTTCGTCAGAAACTACCCTGGCATCCACTCCCATAATATCAATAATCAGATTTGCAAGTTTATCAATGGAAATTTCTGTTCCAGACCCAATGTTTACCTCTCGCCCAATGGCCTCATCACATTCAGCAAGAGCTATAAGTCCATTACAAATATCACTCACATAATTTAAATCTCTTGTTGGTTCTAACGATCCTAGACGCACGTCTCCTTGCTTGCTTAGCAACTGTGTTACTATTGTTGGGATTACGGCACGTGCAGATTGCCTCGGACCATAAGTATTAAAGGGCCTCGCAATAGTAACCGGCAAACCGAAGGACCTATGGTAGCTGAACGCCAGTTGATCAGCTGCTATTTTCGTTGCAGAATATGGTGACTGTCCCACTAGTGGATGGCACTCATCTATCGGCACATATTGTGCCGTACCGTAGGCTTCGCTGGTGGAGGTAGTCAATATATGATCCAGTTTCTTATTCTTTGCAACTTCCAATACGTTATATGTACCTTCTATATTAGTGCGAATATAAGCCAATGGCGAAACATAGGAATATGGAATACCAACGAGTGCTGCAAGATGGAAAACTACATCGCACCCTTGCATGGCCTTGTAAACTGAATCGTAGTCACGTACGTCACCCAAAACGACTTCAAAATCGCCTCTATACTTTGAATCCTCCAGCCAACCCCAGTGATTATTGGAATTGTAACGGTCAAATGCTTTGACCTTATATCCAAGTTCTACACACTGTTCAGTAAGATGTGAACCAATAAATCCGGTAGCCCCTGTAATCATTATTCTCTTCATGACAACAACTCCTTGTTATTTTCAAATGGGGCTGTTATTGCCAGATACACAGGCATAAAATCATCATGATAAAGCGACCGTTTATTCAAGAGAACTGGTAATGATAAATCTTTTGAAGAGCAAAATACAGATCGCAAAACGTTATTTGCACTTCGCAAGAAAGGAATTTGATTTGCAATATTCTTTATTCGCCTAAATATGCCATCTCGATTATTACCATAATACCTATTATGTCCACGATTAATATCTTTGCTTAAAGAGTCCCAAAATACATGTTTAACAATGTTGCCAGCAGATTCTTCATCAATTCCATCATTCTCAATTATATCCTCTTTGATTTGTAATGCCGCCATATTATAACATGACAACCAATTCGTACTTGTCAACCAGTCAAAAGTATCATTAAACAGATATCTTTGATCATGAGACTGTCTAACCCAATACAGGCAATCAAAAGATTTTATCTTTCCCTGCAGAACCAATGAATAAGAAGTCAACCTCTCGCCAAATGCTTGTGCTGTCCACCAGGTGTTGTCTGACATGTTTCCTGTACTATTCATCTCCATAGAATTTCTCAATGCCTTTTCGAACATTTTAGTTCTGCATACCCCGATGAATACTGACGTATAGTTGTTTATATGTGCAAAAAGCCTTTCTTTCGCTGAATTTCCTTCGATAGAAGAATGCGTAGCCTGGTTATTTGGACCAAGGCTGCGGATTAATCCATATGCCCCATGCTCCTGGAGGGTAAAAAGTATAGTTTTCCCCCATGCACAACTATAATCAGAATGCTTATCCATAAATACGATAAGTTTTTCTATTGAATCAGGCACTAAAAAGTCATCATCTGGCATAAATGCTGAGTAGGAAGTGGATACGTTCTGTATTAATTTGTAAGTTACAGCATAATTAGTCAGATCAGGACAATGAAAATGCTCCACATTTAATCTTCCTTTTATTTCACGAACTACATGATTAGTTTTATTAAATTCCTCATGGTTGCTTGAGTCACCAATCATAATAAAATGCTTGAAATTCAGGCTATCGTAGTATCTCAGTAACCTTATTACAAAGTCCGAACGGTTCATTGTGGGAACTATTAATGTAATCTTGCTTGCATTAGGAACATTATTCATATCATTACCTTATGTATGCTTACAATAGTCGCATCACATTCAACACAAACAGTTATCTTGGAAACTGTAAATAACTTACGATAGGTAAGATTTATCATACTACAAAAGCCTTTTTGGTTACCATTAATCAATGAGTTAACTGACTTCATTTATATTTATTCACCAACCCTAATGACTTTTACACCTTGTTTATCTGGAATATATCGCCAAGGATCTATGATTACCGAGCCTTCAGGAAAACCAAACTCAATAAAATCTGGATGTTTGGTCCCTATCAAGAACACGCTTGGTCTAAACACAGGAACTTCACTGTCGACATACGGGTCATACATTCTGACATCGTAACCTTTTTCAATTAGTATATTCCTTAATAAAATGGAAGGGCTTCCAACAGTAAGATTTGTTTCAGGTTTGAACGCCTTGCCTAAGATCACCTTTGGAAGATCATATTCCTCCATCAAACCAGCAAGCCATTCAGTTTGCTTTTCTCGCGCTATCATCAAGCTCCCAAACCAATCATCGCTTAAGTCTAATTCTCTAGCCAACCAGGACAAGGCTATGTTGTCACGTGGATGACAGCCACCCCCGTCGCCCATACCACCGCTAAAATAGGAATCACTTATAATTCTTTTGGTACCCATCTTCAGGGCATTTGTCACATCATCAACATTGGCACCTGGAAGTTTATGACACATTTCCATGACAATATTGACAAATGTTATTTTGGTTGAAATAAAGGTGTTATATGTAACTTTGATCAGTTCAGCACTTTCAACGGATGTGGCGAAAAACGGAGCATGATGAAGGGTTCTGTAGAACTTTTTAGCTATGGCCGAAGCTTTTTCATCTTCCACTCCAAACAATACAAATTCCGGATGAAGAAAGTCTCTCATGGTAGTTCCCATGGCTATAAAAAAAGGATTGTAACATAACTTGGTGTGTTTACCCAGAAGCGGCTTGATCTCTCTGCGAATGGTACCGGGTAATACCGTTGAAATCACTATTACCACTATGTCCCTGCCCTGTCTCTCAATCTCAGCAGCCAAAGTTTCCATTCCTGCTTTCAACCAGGAGTAATCAAAATCTACGCGCTTTTCAGGAATGCGTGTTACTCCTTCATATTGTGGATCGTGAGGCGTTTGTATTGGGACAAAGATAATTTCCGAGTGTCTCACAACAGCTTCCACATCTACGTACCGAATATTTGACTTAGCAAGATGCTCCTGTGCCCATATTTCACGATAAGGCAGTTTTCTCACACTTAAAATATCCCTGACATTATCCGAAATATCATAACCAACTACATCATGGCCTTTAGATTCAACAGCCAATGCTACTGGAAGCCCTAATTTGCCCATTCCAATAAAACCTACTTTCACGTCACGCCTCCTCTATAAAGCAATTGTAAAATATTTAAAAATGAGACCCATTTTTCTTATTGTGAACCCAATTAAAGCTATCCTCTCAGCTTATTCTCGCTCATCAAGAAATCTATCATTTTCTTTCTGTTTTGTGAAAGCTGCTTATAACTCAAGCCGAAAGGAATAACTGCAAACTCTCTATCTTCTTCTCCAACACCACTCACCTGGTTATATTTCGAAAGATTCTTTGTGATAATCTTAACTTCATATTTTTCAGGATCTCTCCAGATTTTGGTTCCAGGATAGGGCATGAAGGTTGCGCAAAAGATGCGGTCAGGCCTAGTTCTCTTGACAAATGATATATTTAATTCCGGGGTTTCTTCAGATTCACCGGGCAACCCAGCCATAAAAAAACAGGCCACATTCATTCCCACATTTTTGAGAATCTTAATTGCTATTTCATGTTCTTCAATTTTAACACCTTTATCCAAAAATTTTAATGCATTCGGATCAGCGGTCTCAACTCCAACTCCAACTTCCATGCATCCGGAATCATACATCAGTTTAGCCAACTCTTCTGTAACCAGATTGGACCTAGTCGAGCACCTCCAAAATATTTTCCGCTCTTTCAATCCACAACATAGCTTCTTGAAGCGATCCATTCTCAAAGTCATCGTATCATCTAGGAATCTTAACCCTTTAATATCATAATCCTTAATTAGATTATCTATTTCAGCCAATACGTTTTCTACGCTACGAAACCGTACCTTTTGTCCCCACACGGTTTTACTGGCACAAAATGTACAGTCAAATGGGCATCCCCTGGAGGTAATAATTGTTGTGGAAGAAATCTCTTCACCTAATATAGTATTGCTGATAAACGCCATACCCTCCCGTAGTGGAAAGTTAACAGTGTCCAGATCATTTATTGGCGATGACATATATTTATCAGATATTTTTCCTCTCTGAGAAAAATCATTTAAGAAATCTAGAAAAGCCTTTTCTCCCTCACCCATTATCACGGTGTCAACGACTCTATAATCTATGAGCTCCGGTGCTGTTGTAGGCAACACGCCGCCGAAGACAATAACACACTTATTTCTATCCTTTAATTCACCTGCTAGTTTGTGGGAAAACTCATAGTCCAAGATAGAAACAGTAAAAGCATAAATGTCCGCCTCCGGAACTGTTTGCAAAAAGTCAATACCTTCTATTTTTGAAAAATTAACGTATTCTACGCAATATCCCGCTTCTTCTGCAGTCGCGGCGACATACATTAATCCCAAAGGTGGATTGCGTTCTGGATCAAAGAGATATGTTTGCGGCGGTTTTATAAAAACGATGTCCATGTTCTCAATAACATTATAACTAAAGTATTGTAAGCTTTCTTAATTTCGGAACATCTATGATCCAACCAAGAGCACGCCATCGATCATACTCTGTTATATCTTTCAATAACAGTTCACGATAACTTGTAACTTCATCTTCGTGAACCCATTTTCGACTAGTGCCCATATTTTTAAATGATTTTATAGAGCATTTTAGTATATCCTTTGAGTCAATCAGATGGTTTAATGTTTTGTCTGATTTAAAATCTGTAGCTGTAATACCGTTAGCAACACCGACAACGTTAGACGCCTTCCAGCTTGTCCCTGGAACAACTACAAAACCATCTTTTACCTCATCTAATGACTTTATATAATTAATTTCATATTTATTGGGAGTTTCAGATTTAAGCACACCAACAAACCAATGGTTAAAACTAGTATCGTACGTGCAAAATTGATGTATTCCTAGCTCATCAAGCTTGGCTCTTAATCGTGCAACCACCATTCTGGATGGAAGAATATCATCTATAAAAACCCATGTATTCCAGACTGAAGAAATCACAACATATATAATAACCAAACCAAAAAACAACTCATGATATACTGGTCCTATGATGCTATAGAAAACTGACACCGAATACCCTATCCAGAGTAATACGCCAAGAAGTCCCGGAAAATAAGCTCTGGCAATCTGAGGCCCTCGAGTTACTTCACCCATAATTACTGGTGAAAAACTTATAAGAAGAACACCGAATCCCTTTACTGTATCTAGATACAGTAAAGGGACGAGAAATGACTTTAGGGCTATGACAATAAAACCACCCAGAAACAATGCAATATGAAATGGCACCATACGGGGAAAGAACCTAACAAGCCACCTCCATCCTGAATTTCCTGCTCGTTGACCATCAACAAATTGTTCTCCGATCTTCTGAAAGTAATCTTTGACACAATTGAAATGACCACAACTTCTCATATCGGAATAACGAAAATAACCCCGAATAGAACCCACAATATTTGGATAAACGAAAAAGAAACCACTTGTTACCAAACCTGAAATCAATACCAGCAAGTAGCAGATTTTCGACTGATATCCAATTAAGAACATACTTGCCCAGAAGGGCAGGATAAATAAAAAACAAAAGAATGCATACCAAAACACTTGATTTGCAATGACATCTGAAATCCTTTGCATATCTCTTGAGGTTCCACCTTCACTGTTTTTCATCAAACCACTCAGCCAATATAAGCCATTCTTATTATATATAGTCTCTACAATTCTCTTACTATTGACCTTAACCATAATCAGCAAGAATAACCCTATAACAAGAAAAACCATTCCGTAAAGTCTAACAGGGCCGTATGAGAAAGCATTACCTAACTGGTTTAGCTGGATTTCTGGAAACAGCAAACTATTGCTATAAAAGAAAGCTGAAAATACAAACAGTAAATATTTCCTTGATGATGCAGAAGAAAACATCATCAAGGTAATAGAAACTCCTGCAAGAAAATACCACAGGACGTTAATTACGGCATAGCCATCATTAACCTGAAACATACAATACACAGATATTAAGGCATACATTTGCGCAACCACGTGATATCCTCCGTGCAACACTATCTGGTATGGCCAGAAGCTAAACGCATAGAGAAGAAATAGAATAATTGCAACTTCACCAGACCACAATGATTCCGAAATGATATAAATTAGAACAGAAGAAATAGCACTCGCAAAATTTGAAACCATTACCACAGAGTAAAAATGATTCTTATCCCTTAATACCCTCTGCATTAATACAAGCAATAATACTCCAACATCTTTCATCCTTGTTTTTTCATAAGCATACTCATGCATTACTGATGGCCACCTCCATCTACTAAAATTTGCGGCTGCTACAACCTGTTTTGCCGCATCTGCAGAAGTTCCTGCCCCTTCGAATGAACTACCTCTTGTAACTATTGCCACAATGAAGAAAATAATTAGTGAAACTATGCATACAAATATTATCGCAAACATATATCAATATTTAACGAAAAAATTACCTGTAATTTGCAAGCCGTATAAGGATCATCTAGTAAAAGATCTGCTCAAGATAATGAGCAGTATCCGAAATTTAATCCTCTATTAAAGTTTTCCTATCAAGCTTGTGAGATATCATCTCATTTATCATTTGAACTGCATCCTGCCCAAACTTACTATCTATCATAGCCAGATAATTAGAATTAGTGTAATAAGTATGGAACGCTTCATCCCGAAACCGCAAAACATCAGAAGATGATATATACTTTGTAGGCAATGGCAGGGTATCAAAAGAATGTTGAGAGAAACCAGAATATGTTTCCGGCAAAGGCCATTTATTTTTCAATGCTTCTATATAGAGAGCCGAGCCGGGGTAGGCCATTGCTGTGTAGAAATTCACAAACTCACAATTGAGCTCTATTGCCAAACCAAGAGTATCTCGCATGGTTTCATAATTATCCTCAGGCAGGCCAAAAATATAGTTGCCTATTATATTTATGCCTGTATCTTTGACACTCTGAACTAATTCAATAATATTAGTTTTAGAGAAATTACCTTTCACAACATCTTGCCTAACGTATGAACTTGCAGATTCAACACCAACCGCTAACCAGTTAACGCCTGCTTTCTTTAAGGTCTCTAAATACTCAACTTTTATAGTATCGATTCTCCCATAGCACCATATATTGAAATCGTAGCCTCTTTCTATTATAAGCTCACAAACCTTCATAAAATGATTCACATTGAAGATAAACATTTCATCGGCAATTTTAATATTTCGAACACCCATTTCGTAAATTTTATCAAATTCTCCAACAATGAAATTTGGATCCCAGTATCTAAAGATTGTCACGCCATTTGAATTGTCCAGATTATTAGAACCAAAAGGTGCATTTGTACAACAAAATGAGCAACTGTATGGACATCCTAGACTTGTATATAACGAAGCAAATGGCGTTCTTTCGTTGTTGTTTGTCATAGCATGCCAATTTGCAGTTCTATATTTTTCTATCGACAATAACTCCCAGGCCATACCCGGTAATATTTCGTGTAAATTCTCTCTCGGAATTATTGAGGCAGGACTTGTACATTGTATGTTACCTCTATCCCTGAACCACAATCCCGGAACCTTTTTTAACTGAGACACATCATTCATATCTACTTGTGACAATGCAGTTATTGTAAGTGGCCCTTCACCTTGGCATACAAAGTCTATCTTTTCATCCTCCATTGTTTTTCGTGATAATGCCGAAGGGTATAAGCCTGCCAAAATAATCTTATATTCAGGATAATAATCCTTCATTGTTTCACACAAGTGATGAACACCCTCCATATTTTGTGTTGAAGCTGCTGGATGCTGACCATATACAACAATCACAGTAAGTCTAGAATTAAATTCTTTAATTCTTTTTGCAGACGCCAACGGATCAATCCTCTCGGCCTCACAATCTAATATAGCAGTTTCTAACCCATTTCTTCTTGTGTGATTTGCAAGAAGCGCCGCCCAGACTGGTGGTTCTATAGCTGATAGATCCCTACTAAGAGCCTGGTAGTTCTTTCTTGATGCATTAGGATTCACAAACAAAACATCTAACTGTTCCATATGGTCTTTCGGCAAGGTTACATACTAACTAACAGAACTTAATCTTGATAACTAATTTCACGAAATGAAACTTGTCTACCAAACAAAAGACATTAACCGTTTACAACGCCAATTCCTTCATTGTCTCACTCCTTGAAAATAGTGACTACCCCACTACAAATATAGGGCAACCTATTTTTAAAAAACTATTTACCCGAATTTGCTGCCGCTTTGACCTGATCTTCGGGATCCGAACCTGTAGAAGTAAACACTATCCCCTTAGTCATAAAAGCAACTACCACGCCTATGACCACCGCGACTAAACAGACACAGATTAACATTTTATCTTAAACCCGCCACTTTATTAAACTTATCATTTCTCTGCAATAATTCTTGGAGTGTACCACTATCATGAATTTCTCCATCCACCATAAAATAAACACAGTCACATTTTTTCACTGTAGATAACCGATGAGCTATAATAATAATTGTTTTCTCTCCACTAAGGTTTTCGACTGCCCTGGATATTTCGGCCTCTGTCTCTCCATCTAAAGCAGATGTTGCTTCGTCCATAACCAAAATATTAGGATTACTATATAAGGCTCTGGCAACATTCAGTCTTTGTCTTTGGCCTCCGGAAAGACGTATACCCCTTTCACCAATTATAGTGTTTACGCCCTGAGGTAACGTTTCCACAAAATCACTGAGCTGTGCAGCATTAAGTGCTTTACGAAGTGCTTTATCATCAATAATGTGATCGGGTATGGCAAAAGCAATATTATGGCGTAGTGTATCATCGCGAAGAAAGCTGTCTTGAGGTACATAACCAATGTTGGAACGCCATGTGCTTAAACATTTAAAAATATTTTCTCCGTCCACACATATCTCTCCAACATAAGGAGACAATAACCCGAGAAATATATCAATCAAAGTTGACTTCCCAGCACCGGATGCTCCCACAAAAGCAATAGATTGCCCTTTATTTATAGTTAGAGAAACGTTGCGGACAGCATCGTTATTGCCACCAGAATAACGGAATGATATATTGCGCAATTCTATAGTAGAGTTAAAGGATGCTTTCTTTGTATACACCAACTTGCCCTCTTTAAGATTATCTTTTTCTGAGTTCTGAATAAATAACTTTAACTCTTTACAAATAGTATCTTCTAGTACACGATTAAAATCTAATGTATGCATTGCAGTAACAATTTTGGTTGCCGAAACTACCAAGCGAAACGAAGCAGTCGCAAACATGGCAATAGTTGGAAAGACATCAGAACCCACTTTACCTTTGAGTATGAAGAATACTATCAACAATATAAGGCTGCCCGCAACTATAGGTTCAAGAACTAGACG
>Ga0066859_10000479_pt1 | contig 12906 bp, 10 predicted proteins | sample ETNtaG_16_FD_65600 | JGI IMG/M metagenome (GOLD analysis project Ga0066859, IMG submission 65600) | Marine microbial and viral communities from oxygen minimum zone, Eastern Pacific Ocean - ETNP201406SV199 | ecosystem: Environmental > Aquatic > Marine > Oceanic | place: Pacific Ocean: Eastern... | reverse complement strand
CAGAATTCTATGGATACTGTGAGCGATTCAACCGTTAGCCACTGGTTAACGTCAGTCCCAACTGATCCGCCCATTCGAATAACCGAGTTGCCAGCCTTTATCACTGACCACGAGGATGCATACAGTCGGATGGGTGAGAGCGCCAAAGAGGCCGGCTTCTTTAGTCCCTGTAGAGACTGTCACAAAGAAGCGAACGATGGGATTTTCAGCAAAGACAGGTTGTTCAGGGGGTTTCGGCATGTATTCGATCGTTTCTCCGATAAGGAAGAACCATAATTGATCTGGTAAAGAATACTTTTCGAATCTGGGTACTTCTGCGCGGTTTGATTGTTGGCTGTCGTGGTGGTTATCGTGGTTGCAGATGTTAGTCTAGTGGCTCGGTAACTATTTCTGTTGCGAACATTGCCAATGGCTCTGATTCTGGTATTGATACAAATCGCCTTGAGAGAGCAGCCTCTGCTTTAGCTTAAATTAGCAGAAGTGTCTCTTAGCAAGAAGGACCAGGTGGTACCATATGGGTTGATGTCACACACTCTCGATTCGCTACTTTGCGATACCGCTCAGAGGCATCGTCGGAACGGACCAGTCATAACAACTCAGGTAGCCACACGGCTGGGACACCCTGAAACATTCGTTGAAGATCGCAGTTTTGGCCAGCAGTGGTCCCCTGCAGAACATCACCTTGTCTAATCAGACATGGCCAGATCCATTACCGCTCGATGTGCCTGACCAATGGCGGCTTCGCTCATGGCGTTGGCACCTGCATCTGAATTGGCGATCGCTATGCGCCCGAACGGTCGACGGGCGACAACCCAGGGCGCTCTGGCAAACGGCACCTCATCCAGCATGTACGCTATCTCTCCTGTTTCAGGATCTTGGCCAAACGCATAGCCATGGGGCCATCGATTCACGGTGATAGCTTCGATGTCCCTTGCCGGATCAAAGCCGCCCGGTGACAGGATTCGACCGAGCTGGTTGCGAATGTTTCTCTCAAAGGTTTCAAATGTGGTCGTGAGCAGATCATTACGTCCCGCTTTCCACTGTTCCTGAGCTGTCAGGCCAGGGGCAAGTGGCGTGCGATACATATTTACTATCGTTGGTTGGTCGGGCGATCTGGCGTGATGATAGTCACCGATACTCATCGGTGTGCTCAGACGGACAGAGTTAAAATAACAACCAGGACAATGCACCCTGTTAACACCCAGGTTTGCAAATGCACGCCAGTTTCGAATCATTACGCTGGTATAAACCAACGGTGCTTTTAGAGACTGGGAGAGGGCCAGTTTCTGTTCTGCCGGAAGTTCTTCACATAGATAAGGAATCACCGAGTGGTAACAGGCGAGCACAGTCTGGCCCGCGCGCACACGATGTGCTCGATCATCTCGCACATAAGTGATCTCAACTTCCTGGGCTGTCTCTGGATCACCGATATGGCGCACACCGACAACGGTACTCTCAAGGCGAATACGAACGGCTGAATCTCTGTCGTCGAGCTGCCCGTAATCAAAACGTGCTGATACGACGTCCTCCATACCGATCCCGGGAGCTGCGGCTGGAATCATCGAGCGTACCAGCAGGCGTGCAATCGAAGCATTGCCGTCCGGGAATCGAAAATATAGTCGTTCCTTGGCCTCTGTTCTGAACCCCAGACCTTTTGTTCCTGGCGCCCCATCTCCGGTTGCCGTCCAGGCTGATAAGGCATCAATTCCGATAGCCCAGTAGCCATCTTTCTGTAAGATTGCCAAAGACTCAGGATTGATGCCAACCAGATCAACCAGGAAATCCTGGTAGCTCATATGGCGCAGACGTTCGCGCTTTTCATCGAGAGTTAAACCGGCCAGGTAGTCCACTTCTGTCTCATACAGTCGGGCGATGTCTTCCCTGGCAACCTCAGTAAGCGGTGTCTTTTCAAGGAAGTCACGCCAGGTGGGTTCACCCGTCCCTGGCACCAGTCGATCCGTACCAAATGTCTCTTCAGCAAAGAAAACGCCGTTGCGAAGACCCATCGAGCGATGGAGGTCCCGATCAATGAACTCTGTATAACGTTCTGGGTCAATACCCAGCGACCTGATCATACGTTGCGCTGCCTCGCCATATTGATGAAAGTCCTGAATGTTGATCGTGCCGCCGTGTGATAAAAGCATCTGATCGCCATGCCAGAACTCGTTGCGCTTGGCATGACCGCCGAAGTCATCGTGATTATCCAAAATCAAAATACGTGCATCCGGCTTGATTTCGCGGTAGAACCAGGCGGCCGACAGACCACTTAGACCACCGCCCACGATCACCAGATCGTAGCGCTCAAAGGTATCTTCCACCTTTGAAGAATCCCACCGTTTGCCCTGTTGAAGTTGATGTGCGACCTCGAAGGAGCCCGGATGGTTGCCTCGCAGGCCAGTCCGAATCGGTGGATAGGCGACATTTGAATCCCGCAGTAGCAAAGACGGGGAAGCAGGCATTTCGGTTTCCGACCACGAACATGACATCAGGCTGCCACTCAGAGCCACGCCAATGCCGTTGATAAAATCTCGACGGCTAATCGAACGGTTAATACCTAACTTACGATCTCGCTTGTTCATCCAACATTCCTTTGCTGTAAAAGAATAATGGTGTAACTGGCCTGTAATGTCTGGAATGGCAACATCTTGTTAATAGACATTGTTCTTGTTTGATCAGACTATACACATTTTGAAAGCAACTTGATTTCAAAGCGTGCAGGCTAAACGGAAATAGCCATCAGTCAGTGGAAAGATAACAGTAGTGTCAATTGTTACGGTCGAGAGGTAGTTTCATGAGATTTGATGCCATCGTCATCGGGGCTGGTCATAATGGCCTAACCGCCGCGAATTACCTGGCACAGGGTGGATTGAAGGTGTGTGTGCTGGAACAGCGCCATGTTGTAGGTGGTGCTGCTGTCAGTGACGAATTTCATCCGGGCTTTCGCAACTCTGTAGCGTCTTTCGTGGTGAGTCTGCTCAGAACCGAGGTTATCGAGGAACTGGAGCTTGCGAACTACGGTTATGAAACCATGATCGTGGAAAGTGGATTTTATCCTGACTCGGATGGGAACTACCTGCTTTTGAACGGAGATAAAGCCCATGACAGAGCGGAAGTTGAAAAATTCTCGAAAACTGATTTTGACAACCTGCAGGAGTTTGATCAGATTGTAGAGAAGGCAGGTGCAGTCCTGTCGAAGCAATGGTTACGAGAGCCGCCAAAACTGCACAGCGGCGACCTGGGCGACCTGGTCGGTAGCGCCAGGCTTGGATTGGACATCCTAAAGTTAAACGGCGATGAGCGCTGGCGTTTACTGCAGTTTTTGCTGGGACCTCCCGATACCATCATTGAACGGTGGTTCGAAAGCGACAAACTAAAAGCGATGATCGCGTCCAGAATGACGCCAGCAAACTACGCCTCGCTGCATCAGCCTGGGGCCAGTCTTGCCATGTTGCATCATGCCGTTGGTGAAGTTGCTGGTAGCCAGGGAGACTGGGGTCTTGTACGAGGGGGTATGGGCACCATCACCCAGGCGATGGCAGCATCGGCGAAAGATAAGGGTGTCGTAATTGAGACAAATGCACCTGTCGAATCTGTCGTTATTGATAGTGGCCGAGCGAAGGGAGTTCTGCTTACAACCGGCAGGCAATTGCTTGCGCCGATAGTGGTTGCCAATACAGATCCAAATCGGACCTTCCTCAAACTGGTCGGTGCCGAGCATTTACCGGAGTCTTTTGCCCGTGACATCGAAGCATTCAGGCAGGAATCAGCTTCATTGCGAATCAATCTGGCGCTGAGCGGTTTACCGGATTTTGACTGTTTGCCCGGAACAGAAATGGGGGAACATCACCGCAGCAGTATAATGATCGTCGAGAACAAAGATCATGTGGAGAATGCGTACCAGTCCGCGCGGCGAGGGATTCCGTCAAATCCTCCCTTTATCGAAGCACTGATTCCCAGCACAAGAGACGATAGCCTCACCGATGAGCCTGGAACCCATGTGATGAGTCTGCTCTGCAAATACATGCCGTATGATCTTGCCGATGGGAAACACTGGGACGATATGCGAGAAGTGGTGTTTGAGCAGATTCTAGATTATCTGCAGACACTCATGCCCAATATCAGAGAGATATTGGTAGGCTACCAGTGCATGTCACCACTTGATTTGGAACGAACATTTGGCATGACCCGGGGAGACATATGTCACGGTAAACTAGAGCCTGACCAGATGTTCAGCGCCCGTCCCCATCCTGATGCTGCTCAGTACGCCACACCAATTGATGGTCTGTTCTTATGTGGCTCAGGTACCCATCCTGGTGGTGGAGTTACCGGCGCACCAGGACGCAATGCTGCAAAGAAGATTTTACGTGCAAGATAGTTGGTACCTACCCTGATCCGAGAGATGTTCATCTCTCATGGCAGAGGCAGATCGTTGGGGATTTTTCTCGGATCTGTAAAAAACGTCAGCTCGCCATTCTGGTGCAGAATTTCGGAACCAGGCGTCACTGACAACCTTGGAGCATCTGTACCTCGTGCGTTAAGCAACCAGGCGTTGTTCTAACTCAATAGAGGTTAAGCTCATTTTCGGGGGACCATGAGCTGATTGAAACTTTAAAGCTGGGGTATTCCACAGAGGTGCAATGCACATCACCAAGGCATAAGATCGTATTAAACAAACCTCTGTTAGAAATTGAGCTAAATAGAGATGGCTGATTAGCTGATTCAGGATCCTAAACGCATCAACCAATTCAGGGAGCACATCGACGTGAAGGGTACTGTTAGTATCATTTCAGACAGACTGCCCCGATCTTTTTTTACCGTCATTTGTCGACTGTGGAGTAATTGACCTCGCGATTGATGTTGTTTCGTTGGATACCGGCGCACTCAGTACGCCTTCCAAGGCATCAATCAGATTGCTGACGAACAGTTCAGCCTTCGGTCCTCGAAACGCGTTTGTTTGCCTTGCGTGATTTCCCATAGAAATCGAGCACATTCTTACGGCGATATCCATTCGCTGCCGCCAGGCCGATTCATTCAGGTGGGGGAGGACAGCACGCAGCAGTTCACCGGTTCTTTGCCCACTTTCGCCACCGCCGCCATACCTGCTGACCCTGGTCAGTGCAGAATCCTGCACTAGTGCCAGTTCATGAGAAAAGCTGATGACATATCGTCGGTATTTAGCGTCTGCCTGTGCAAGGAAGAAGGTAGGCATCACCATTATGCGACAGAGATCCCTTAACGATGGAGTAGGTTTGGCTGATAGCAATTTAGCCAGTAATTCTGAACGCTTCTCATGAGTTTGCTGGTCGCGATGTACCTGGATGTCATCGATCAGTCCCTGCAAATTCTTAAAGTGATACTGGAGTGCCGATTCGTTTTTTTGCCCGGCTTCTTTAACGATTTCCTTGATCGATACGTTTTGAATTCCTTTCCTTGAGATCAGTTTCTCCGCAGCTTCCATAAGCGACATCTGGGTGGCGAGACTTCGAGCTTTTTGACGATCTAATGAGGAATTCATAACTTCCGATTGGAGAAAAAAGCAATTATAGGTGAACCAACCCGCTGGGCATACTTCTTGGATCATTGACATAAGTAATGATAAACATTAATACTATGTCTGGCAAAGATTTCCAAGGGGAAAGTGTGAATCCTGGTCGCGGCAAACGTTGTTCCGGCAGAGCAGCTACTACCGTGTGGTGCGTCACGGGGACCGGAAGCTGCGGGCATTGCCTGCAGCCCATAAGGCTTCAGCAGTGAAACCCCTCTACCCGTACGTCGCGGGACTGCCTGTCGCCTTCGACAAATCCCTGGCTGAGTATTTTGAGGCAGATGAAGAATACATTTTCTGGCCTGACTAGAGGCGATTGATGAAACTCACAAAAAAAATACTGATTAAGGTACTGGCTACGCTGTTGGCTTTATTTGTTGCAGCGTTCTGGATGCTGTTTTTTTCAGCCAGGCCACCGCTGACAATTGATCCCCAGACCCTGGCGGGTGACGGCAGTCTGGTCAACTACTGCGAATTGCCAGAGCTGGATAACAGCGGAAAGCTGGCCGCAGATATTCCCAAGGGAAATACGCCAGGCTGCAGCTATGATCATTATCCACTGCCAATCCTGGCGGAGTGCACTGAGTCCCTAGTGGCGGGTGCTGATGACATACGCGGGTTATGGTTGGGCGTTGAAGGAAAGGTTGGTCATGTTGAGCGGGTTGAGCAGTGTGGTGCACGCACCGTGGTTACGTCCTCAGGTATTATCCATGATGCAGGACCGAACAGTTCGGGAGGTCTGACCTCGAATGACACCGAGGGAGCAGTGCTCTTTTCCATCGGTGACCGGGAGTATTGCCCGCGCACTTCAGCCAGTATGGTATGGAATAACGGAGTGCTCGACTTTCACGTCTTTGGATGGGGCCCGGTGGTGGTTCGGCGTTACATGGACGGCGAACAGCTGATCTGGGAGTATGCCGATGGGTCGGTGACGAGGATGGACCGACTGTGCCAGTTGCCGGAAAAGCGTAAGTACCCGAAACCTCGTGGGTCTCGTTATCAACTGGGATGGAACTGACAAAAGACACAGAATACCCGAGTGGAAAACATTCCCCGTGCGCAGATGCGCGAGACCGAACTTGATTTCGAGAGCTTTGTTTCAAAACTTTAATCGCTGGAGGTGTTCGTGAACTGGAAAATCTGGATACTGGTACCTGTTGTTTATGGTGTATTCTCACTCTGGTACTTCAATTGGCGTGGTCCGATCAGTGCGGTAGAAACTGACAGCTATGTGAACGCGTTTGTGGCGAATGAGGGTAGTCAGCATACAGATGTTGCAGTCTTCAGAAAGTTTATTGAAGAAGACGATGGCAGTGAGTTCGTCATGCTGAACCTTGTTGAATTACACGAGGGCGACATTACTCACCCGTTATCAGGAGAGGAGATGTCAGCATCAAACCTGGTTCGTGAATACTTCGAGCCCTTCGCGCTTGAGCTGTTAAAGCACGGTGGTCACCCGGTCTTCCAGGCAAGGAGGGTAGGCGGCAACCTCGACAGCTGGAATGCTGAAGACAATCTAAGTTTTGGTGTCACTGGCATGATGCGTTATAGAAGCCGCAGAGACCTCGCCGAACTGATCTTTGATCCGAAGTTCGCTGATGGTCACATCTACAAGCTTGCTGCAATCGACAGAACCATCTCTTACCCGACCCGCATCATGATGAGCACATCGATGAGACCACCGCTTGCGTTCTTAATAGTTCTGCTCCTGATTGCATCTGTTGTTCAAAATGTGTCGTACATTTCCAGATACGGCCCAAGGTCAACACCATCGAGTTAACGCACAATAGATCAGAGAAACACACTTTTCTCGGACAGATTATCCCAACCGAAATCTACATAAATGCGATCAGCACCAAATCCAAACAGTGATGCGGTGATTAACATGTTGGGCATGTCCGGTCTTAGATTAAAACCCTGAAGCTTGGTGTATTGATGTGAAAGGCCAAGCTGAAAGTTTTTATTCCGCAATTCAGTTCCACTTCCCTGCCGTATAAGCCCATGTGGACAAGCCGCTTGCTTGCGAATCCTGCTTCCCCAAAGCCGATGACGTCGATCTCCTGGTTGTTTGATGAACGATCAAGTACGGTACTTGCTGACACTCATTTGAATTTGGACGTCAGAGACGTCGTATTCCCCCAGATGGTCAATGACTGTAATGATACTGATCTGCTGGCTTACACACGGTAGGGTTGATCACTGAGGAGGTTTTTTATGCCGGGCAGCAAGAAAACGCGGGTGTCCCGTACTTCCCCTGCCTGTACTTCTTGGATTTACAGCCTGCATGGCTGGAGGACAGATAAACATTACTACGATAGGTTGCGCGGTTATCCGCGAGTGTCACACCAGAATTAGCCTTCTAATGACCCAAAACATTGCAGGGAACTGAATCTCAGGATAGTGCTGATGAACTCAACTGATAAAAAACTTGGAATGGATCGGCATATTTCCCGCAGGGATATTCTGCATGGCATTGGAACAATGGCTGTAGGGACCATGGCGCCAGTCTTGACAGGTGTCGCGCAGACCCAGGCTGCACAGACAGACAGTTCTAGCCTCTTAAGTCGTGATTACCCGCCGGCACGCACAGGAATACGAGGTAATCATCCAGGGTCTTTCCAGGTAGCGCACCAGCTCGCCCGCTATGGACAAACTGATTGGGGTATCGCCCGGGAACCTGATTCAGAGCCATATGATTTGGTTGTCGTGGGCGCTGGAATCAGTGGTCTTTCGGCCGCTCATTTTTATCAAAAAGAGAAGCCTGACGCGCGCATCCTTATTCTTGATAACCACGATGATTTTGGCGGTCATGCTAAACGTAATGAGTTTCAGGTAGGTGAGCGTACATTGATAGCCTGTGGTGGCAGTTCGTTTCTTGTACAACCTTCAGATTACAGCCAGATCGTCAAAGGATTGCTGAATGATCTGGGGATAAACCTGAGACGTTTCGAAACAGCATTTGATTCAGATTTCTACAAACGACATGGACTCAGCGCAGGCTTACATTTCAGTAAGAAGAAATGGAATGCTGATCGAACCGTGCCTTTCGCCGGTCCTTTCTTCGAATATCTTCCTATGGCGAAGACGTCTCTTTCGGTAGAAGAATCCGTGGCCCAAATGCCAATCTCAAATGCGGCCAAAAAGGAATTTCTTCGTTTACTTACGATAGAAGAAGATCAGATCTCCGAGATTAAGGCTGATGCAAAAGAAGAATATCTTTCTACCATCAGCTATCGCGACTTTTTAAGCAATCATCTGGGTGTTACCGAGCCTGAGGTTTTCGCAGTACTCCAGGATCTCGCTTATGATCCCGGTATGGGCATCGAAGCGGTTGATGCGTACCTGGGATTGACTTATGCAGGTCTGCCGGGCTGGCGTGCCGCCGGTCTGCCGGATGACACAGAAGAATATGATCCACTGATTCATCGTTTTCCAGATGGTAATGCTTCCATTGCCCGCCTGCTCGTGCGTTCGATGATTCCATCTGCCGCGTCTGGTAACAGCATGGAAGACATTGTCACGGCCCGTTTTGATTATTCAAAACTCGACAGACCCAATTCGCCTGTGAGACTCAGGCTAAACGGTACAGTCACCAGATTGCAACATGAAGGCAATCCGCGATCAGCAAAAAATGTTCGCGTTTCCTATGTTCAGCACGGTCAGGCTTATCAGGTAAAGGCACATGGCTGTGTGCTCGCCTGTAACAATTCAATCATTCCGTACCTGTGTCCTGAGTTACCTCCTGCCCAGAGACAGGCACTGTCGAATCAGGTCAGACAGCCAATACTCATCACAAACGTTGCACTTCGTAATTGGCATGCATGGAAAAAACTGAGGATTGGCGCGGTGCTTTCACCAGGCTCTTACCACATCGGTGCGCAACTGGATTATCCTGTTAGTCTTGGCGACTATTCCAGTCCCAGCGATGAAAACCAACCAGTGACAGCAACCATGTTTCGATATCCACATACAAACAACCAGGGCTTGACCCCAAAAGAACAGTATCGGCAAGGCCGCTATGACCTCTTGTCTACGTCTTTTGAAACCATTGAACGCAATGTCCGCACACAACTGCTCAGCATGCTGGGTACAGCAGGTTTTGATCCGGCCGGAGATATACTAGCTGTCACGGTAAATCGCTGGGCACATGGCTATGCATACGATATGTATTCCCACGCATTATTCGACAAAATGTATGAAGACGATGAAGATGAGCGTTATCCCCATATCCGCGCTCGCAAACCTTTTGGTCGTATAACTGTCGCGAATGCCGACTCTGCTGCGAGTGCGATGCTAGAAGCAGCCGTGGAACAGGGTCATCGCGCTGTGGCTGAACTGTTAAGTAGCTAATTTGTTAATTTCGAAGAAACCGACCTTGCACAATTTGTAACTACAGGACAGCCAGGTTTCATCTTTATGGACGTGGCATTCCTTTAGATAAAGTTGCCAAGTCTCTTTCTGCCCTGGAATATAGGGCTAATCGCAGAGAGAATAGGAATTATAAAAAGTATTATTCCAAGATGGCAAAAGTATCCGCATGGGGAATTACCGTGAGAATAAGAAGGACAAGAGCCAGTGATACCGAGAGAAGTTGAATTTCATATCCAGGGCAGAAAGCTTGCAGGTAAACGATGGGGACAAAAAGGTAATACTCCTATCATGGCTCTACACGGATGGTTAGATAATGCCAATTCATTCGATCTCATTGCTCCTGCACTGCCAGACTTTGATATTTTCGCACTGGATTTTGCAGGCCACGGATACTCAGACCGCAGGCCCTTGCATACACCATATCTGGGAACACTGGATGCACAAGATATCATTGCCGCTGCAAATCAGCTGCAATGGGAAAACTTCAGCCTGTTGGCTCATTCCATGGGAGCAGAGGTCAGTTCACATGTTATCGGAATGTATCCAGACAGGATTAAGCGGCTGTTTGCTATTGATGGATGGGCCGAAAGCATCAGCAACAGGAAGTGGCTTAAATTACATAGAGATTCAATCGATGTAAATTTGACAAAGAAATCAGGGCCTTTGAGAGTATTTCCTAATCAGGAAGAAATGGCCCAGGGAGTCGCAAAGGCTACACGTCAAACAGTGGCTTCAGCTCGTATACTGGTCGAAAGAGGAAGCAGGAAAGTTGATGGGGGTTTTAGCTGGATCTCTGATCCCAGGGTACGCTGGTCAGATGCTCTGGGCATCACCTATCAACAGATGGATCACAATGTTGGTTCCTTCAGCGGAGAAATCCTGGTTGTTGGAGCCAACAATGGTCTTAAGTGGTACAGGGCAGACCTGGAACGACTGGCCAGTGAAAACGAGCACTTTAAATTCATAACTATCGATGGTTCGCATCACGTACATATGGATGCCGACACGACTCAGCTGGTTCAACTGATCCAGAATTTTTTTGGCAGTCCGGTCGAGCAGTTAGATGCCGGTTTATAATCTGCTTCCAGATCATATGCATTTGATATCCCCAGCATAGTACTTAGCTAGGCTACCAAATGAGGCGCCACCTCCTTGAGTATGGGGTGGATTTCGATAAATCCCTCTCGCATAGCAGCTAGCGCAGTTTCTATCTCATTCTCCGATATCGGTGTTGATACCCTAAGGGCCATCAAGTTCTCCAACGTGCGTACCCCCTTATTAATGAGCGAGCGACGATACAGTGCCATCGCGTCCCGTAATCCTGGTGCATTAGCGGTTCTCGAATAGGTAACCGGATCCACTACTTCATCGGCAGTCGTCAGGTGAACACTCTGATGATTGCCATAGCCTATCACTTGTCCCCTGATTTCCAGTTCTTTGAGAATGCTTCGGATGCCATTGGCCAGCAATTCACCCATGGCATTAATGCGAGCAATTTCATCAGCGGTTAGTATATTGAGACAAGCTGTGCTGGCGGCAACACTCATGGGATCACCCTGGTGAGCAACGATGGCCGCTACTCTGAATTTCTCCGCCTGGCTGAACAATTTCATGATATCGCTGCGGCCACCAATGAGGCCCATTGGTAAACCACCCCCGATGCCCTTGCCATAGCAGTTCATATCGGGCTTTACATCATACAAATCTCCAGTTCCGCCATGGGCAAGCCAAAAATTCACAATTTCATCGAAAATAAGAACGATACCGTATTTTGAGGTTATCTCCCTTAGGAATGTCAGGTACCCATCGTTAGGGGGAATCGTACCCCCTGTCTGAAGTCCTTCAGTGAGCACAGCCGCCAGATCACCCTTGTTTTCGCGGATAACTTTCTCAGTTCCCTCTTTGTCGTTCCAATGGGTAAAAAGTATATTGTCCAGTGTATTCTTGGGCAGTCCAGGTGGCCCAGGTGGAACAGCGTATGCGTCGTCGTAAGTGCCGTTGTATCCTCCCTGTATCCTTATGATTTTGTCCCTGCCGGTAAAGGCCCTGGCCGCTCGTATGGCCCACATGAAGGACTGGGATCCACCCAATGTGAACCACACCTTCTCGACCGAGGGTACTCGTTTACACATCATTTCTGCCAGTGCATCTTTACCGAGCTCGGGCATGAAAGAAACAAGGCCCTTTGGTATCTGTTCTTGAACGGCTTGTGCTACTTTTGGGTGATTATGTCCAATGATACTGGTCATACCTAAAGAGAGGTCAATATAGCGATTCCCGTCGATATCGTACTGATAGCATCCATCCACGCATTCACCATAGGAGGGATAGGTTCCGGTGGAGTGAGACCGCAGTGCGCCGCCGGGTATGTACTTTTCTGCTCGCTCGCACAGCTCCCTGGACTTGGGAGTCATTCGGCGCCATATTGCCTCAACTTCCTTCTCGTATTTAGCGAGAAGCTCTTCTCCTTTGGACATGACTAATATCCCCTCTTGTTCTTCAAATATACAACGTGCTCTGAGAATAAGCAGTTTAGCCAGCATTTTTTCTAGAATGCAAACGTATCGTTTGGTATGAGTTTTGGAATATGAAGTCTGGAATAGAACTCGTCGATACTGGATGGCTAACGTCTGAATAGGTAGTGATTTTCTGACTTACACTCAATTGGGTTGATTGATGTGAAAAACTTCTTGATGGTCTCAATCAACTACCAGCACAGCTTGTCCAAATAGACTTCGAACTATACGTCGTCAACGATAGTTGGACTAAAGGCTACATGATTTAAGAGAGAGTTTGGCTCATCAGGTTAGTTTGAGTGTATCCCGTCAAAGTGTAATCCCCCCATTAATAACTGATATCAAAAGTAGAGGGTTATGCATCCGCCTGTTTGCAGAAAGACCATGAGACACTGATGACATTCTATGATTTTCCGGCAGTGCACGGGCAGCATATCCGCACCAGTAACCCGATTGAATCCACCTTTGGCACCA